>NPIG01000091.1_pt1 | contig 103481 bp, 100 predicted proteins | sample 8637441 | NCBI WGS metagenome assembly NPIG01 (sample SAMN07420675, study PRJNA396082) | bioreactor metagenome | isolation source: sample BR6 brine-fed electro-methanogenic bioreactor BR | place: Japan: Kochi | collected 2016-06-14
CGGCTTGAGATTGCCGGGCTCGCCGTAGAGCATGGCCGACATGTAGGTGCAGGATCGTTCGCTCTCTTGCCAGGGAGCGAAGGAAAAGCCGTTGAAATCGTTCCACAGATCGGGGTCGATCTTGAGGGCGCCGGCGGCGATGCGCGGAGAAATTTCCGAACGATTGAGATAGCGTGCCGCCGCCTCGAGGAGGTGGCGGGAATGGTTGTCGATGTGCTCGTAGGCGATCTCGGCCGGAAATTCGTACAGCAGAACGTTGTGCGTGCCGTTATCGGCACGCAGGCTGACGAGAAAATGGTCCGGATGGCCGGGTCGGGAAGTGCGACAGAGTTCGAAGCCGGCGACGTGATCGAGCGTCTCGACTTCGCGAGCGGGAATGTAGTGCCCGCTGATTTTTTCGAGACTGAAATTTCCGGGAAATTCGATGGCCCGGCTGGTTGAGGAAGACAACTCGCGCACGATCGCCACGTCCGTGTCGCTGATGCCGTCTTTTGCGAAAGCGTCGATGATGCTGCCGCGGGTGGCTAGGATCGCCAGGTTGGCGTCTTTCTCGAAGCAATAACACCACCAGTTTCCTTCGTATCGATAGGCGGACTTCGAGGCCATGAAACGGGTTTTTGCCTGCTCGAATTCCTCCGGCGAGAAGCCGCAGGGCGGCCCGTCGAGAAGAAGGAAATCGTCGAAAGAAACGGCCTTGTATTCGCTGTTCATCTAAAACCTCGTGTCCGAAGACGGCCCGGGCGTTGCGTGGGACGCCCGGACCGGCTGACATGAATGATATGGGTTCAGGCGGCCTTCAGGTATTTGCGCAGCGCCGGCACGCCCTTGGCGACGTCGTCGAAGAAGGCGAGATCGATGTCGGTAACCCGGCCGTTGCGGGTATCGAAACGCGCGATAGTCTCGATGCCGCGGGAAAGCGTCCAGCCGCCGTCCTGGCCAACCCAGGAAAGCTCGCTTCCCTTGATCGGGATGACTTCCTGGACGAGCTTCGGCTCGGGCAGATCGGTCGTGGCGATCCCGACTTTGCGTCGTGTCGCCTCGGCCAGTCGCCGACCGGTTTTTTCGAGAACCTCGATGACGACCTGCTTCAAGGCTTCCTTGAATGCGGCACGGTGCTTTTTGTCCGGCATGATGTAGGCAAAGCCGTTCTTCTTGAGATAGATCTGCCCGGGCGTCGGCTTGACGGCCAGTTCGGCATCGTCGGGGAAGGAGATCACGGCCAATTCGCCGTGGTGCTTCTTCGTAACCGCGGGAACGACGCTCCAGCAGAACTGGTTGCCGTTGGAAGGATTGCGCTCCAGCCGGAAGTCGCCGGCCACGGTCTTGACGGCGAAATCGTCGAGAGACGAGCTGACGAGCTGCTCGACGCAACCATCCTCGTTCATGATGAGCCCATTCGCGGCGACGATGCCACCGCAGTCCTTGGCCAGACCACGCTGCCAGGAACCGAGAACCCGGGCGAGATCGGCGAAGGCATCGGGATTCCTGCCGACCAGGATGGACGGACGGATGCGCTTGCCGGTGCCGCGGTTGGCAATCCAGTTGACGAGTCCGAAGCGGCCGGCATGCACGGCGGTTTCGCCGTTCTCCGAATAATACACCCCTTTCTTGCCGGTGGCCTTCTTGAAGAGCGGCCGGACGGCCCAGCCGGAGGATGCCCTGGTGTTGCGCCGAACGACGAGCCGGTGAAGGGGCCGATCCTTCTCCGGTCCGGTGTATTTCGGGTTGACCGGCTCGATGCAGCCGGCAACGGTCATGAGATAGGCCAATACCGCGGGCAGGACGCCCTCGCTTTCGTCATGATCCATGACCAGCTCGCTGGTCTTCTTGTCGTGGGACTGGACGAGCATCCAGGTGAAGGGGCTAATTTTGCCGGCGGCATCGCCGGTCGGTTTCGCCACCAGCGTATGGATGGTTCCGATGGTGTCGCGATCTTCATGTCCGCGAGGATTTTCGAGCAGTCGAACCTCGCAGTAGAAGGGCCCGACATGGTCGGATGCGACCAATGAACCGGTCTTGCGCAAGGGGCGCCATGCGCCGCTCTCGAACACCGGGAAGTCGGGATCCATGGAGCTGGGAAGATGCCAGTGAAAATTGGTGCCGAAGATGACGTGATTGTCCCAGCGGCCGCCGTCGGGATCGATATGGCGCAGAACCTGCATCAGCTCGTCGGATTTCAGATCCGGCTGCCAGGTCTTTCCTTTTCCGAAGAAACGGATGTTGTTCCGGTTGCGCTTGGAATCGATCATGGCGCTGCCGTCGGGCAGGGCGTGAAGACTGTAGTCGTCGGTCTCGCAGATTCCGGTCGCGACGTCCCGCCAATAGGCATAGCCGGCCGGTGTCTCGACGAGGAAATGCTCGAGCCTGTCGTCCTTGAAGATGTCGATGCCATTTTCGGCGACTTTCGTCATGACGTCGGGCCGGTTCAGAAAATCGGCAAGCAGGCGGAATCGGGTTTCCTCGCCCTGAGCGTAGTAGGAATAGACAGACAATGAATCGCCGGACAGGGAGAATAGGGACTCGGTGCCCTGTTCCTTGTCGACGAAGAAAATCGTCGTTTCCGGGTTTTTTGCAGAGGAGGCTTCGTAGACAGGGCCTTCCGGACCATCCTGAACAAACCGGGCATCACGGCGAACCAGGCATCCGAGTCCATGGGTCTGGAAGAGGCCCCATTCTTTTGCCCGACCGTAGGGATCCATGGCTTTCTTGTTGGCAAAATCCGCCAGGTGGCGGGAAGTCGACTCATGAAAACCGTCGGGAGCGAAGACGTCCAAGATCTTGGAGTACCCCTGGATCAGAACGGCTACGCGCGCGGTGGGAATAAGATACACCGAAGCTTTGCACCATTGGGCCGTGGCTTCCTCGGTTTTCATCGAGGTCGAGAACTGCGCGCGCATGGCCGCATTTTCTTCTTCGGTGAGAAGAGGATGGGTGACAGCGGCAAGCGAATCCGCGAAGGGAGCAGGCAGTTCGATAGGAGTATAGGTCATAATAACCTCGTTGATCTGAACGATAAAAAGAAACCGGGCGCCGAAGAATGACGCCCGGTTGCTTTTCCTGTTTCTCAAGCGGCGGCCAGATGCTCGCGGATGACCGGCATTGCGACGAGCAGGCCGTCGAGCCGGGTCGCCGGAATGTTGCCGCTCAGGGTGTCGGTTTCGGGATCGAAGCTGGCGATGGTCTCCAGCCCCTCGCAGAGGGTCCAGAATCTATCGTCCCGTACCCAGCTCATCTGCGAACCGGGGATGGCGACGACGGCATCGCCAAGCACAGGAACGACCTCGGGCTCGGGAAGATCCTCGGGCGCGAGCTTCAGGCGCTTGAGATCCCTTTCCCTGATCGAATAACCGCTCAGGCGCATGGCTTCCAGTGCTACCGCGCGCATGATTTCGAAGGCCATGGAACGATCGCAGCAATGATAGCTCAGATGACGAAGAGACAGCGGCGTGACGCGCACCGCCAGTTCGCCTTCGCCGGCGAGGGCGATTGCACCGGCGCTGCCTACCAATGGCGTGCCGGTTTCCGGAACCGCTTTCCAGGAAAACTGGATGTTCGAGACGAGCATGCCGAGATCGGGATCGCGCACGAGCTTGAACGTGCCGGCCTCGGTCTCGACGCGGATCTCGTCCATCGGGCTGGAAGTCATTTTCGAAACGACGCCGTTGCCATCGATCATGTAGCCGTTGGCTGTGGCGATTTCCTTGTAGGAGGCATGTAAGCCCCGTCGCAGGGTGGTGAGATGATCGGCCAGGTCCGCGAAGGCTTCCTTGCAGAATCTGGCGATCATGATGGGTTTCGTCTTGAGGTTGCTGCGAAGCGGCAGGATCCAGGAAACCCGTCCCCATTCGTCGCAGCGCAGAACTGTCGATTTGTTCGGCTGGCTGATGCCCGGACGGATTTCATGGCGGGGCCCCCAGGGGGCATCGGGATTTTTCCGGTCGAACGAGAGAAGGTCCATGCTGTGCAGGTACCTGCCGGATTTCAGGTCGTAGATGTCGTTGCCGGCATGCTGGTGCGCCTCGAAGCTCACTTTTGCGGCATTGAAGAGATAGGCGAGAGCTTCGAGCGGGATCCCTTCATCAAGTTCGCGCGAGACGTTGATTCTTTCGTATCCATCGGATCCGAGGCGGGTAAGCACGACGGTGAAGGAGGAAAGCTTCTCCTGGTAGGGGCCGATCGGTTCGGCCGTCAGCGTGTGAATGTCCTTGATCCCGTACGAACCGTCCTCGAACTCGCGATTGACCAGGTGGCGCACCGTGCAGTGGAGGGAGCCGATCGTCTCCTTGCCGAGAATTCTTCCGGCCTGCTCAAGCGGTTTCCAGCTTCCCTTGATGAAGAAGGGGAAGTCGGGAACGAGGCCGGAAGCCAATTTCGAAGAGCCGAAGGCGAAGGGGAACCGGCCGCATTGCTTGCCGCTGGGGTCGGCCGCGATCAGTGCTTTTCTCAGAGCCTTGGCGTCGACATTCTGAACGTCGAGGCGCCCGTTCTTGAAAAGCTTGAGCCGGATGTCGGACACAGCGTTGTGGAAAACGAACCCGATGCCGGGAACGCTGTAGATCCCGCACTGGTTCTCATCCTCCGAGAGAAGCGTTGCGGCGTCTTTCCAGAACCGACAGTCGCCGTGCTTGCCGACAAAAGTGACGCAGTTCAATCCTCGCGAGGAGTTTTCGATCGCGGATAACACGTCGTTGTAGCGCGATAGCGTTTCGGGCATGTTGAGATAGCGCGCGATCGCCCGGTGTTTTTCATCGGATGCCTGGCTGCGGATGTAGATCCAAGAATCCCTCATTTCGAGAGCAACGTCGTATTCGTCACCTTTTCTCGAAAGGAGAAGGGTGGTGATCATCTCGGGTGAAGTGATACTGAGAGCCTGGACTTCATGGTATTCGACGCCGTCTTGCGTGAAGACGTGGCGAAATTCGGTCTCGAGGGCGACGAACTTGTGTCCGTTCAAGATGAGTAGGCCATCGAGGGCGTAGATCGGCTTGAAGTCGGCGGAAAAAGCATAACCGCTTTCCGTCATCGCGGAAAGCTTGTTGATACTTAGGGCTGCGGTATGGATGCCGACGATGGAATTTCTGACGACAAACAGGAATCCGTCGATGGACTGCAGTGGCACGGCCGAGATGTATTTTCTGTAGTCGTCCGCCGTATGATGCCTGTCCGCCTTGCCGATCGTTTTCAGGATCAGTTCGGCCTTCGTTCGCATGGCGGCGACGTCGGCATTGCCGGCGGCATCGCCGATTTTTTCGGCGAAGTCCTCGGCCATGAACTCCTCATACCCATAGGCTTTCGGGAGGGGTTCTTTTTCGGTGAAAGGCATCTGCATCTCCCTATGAAAATCGAAGGGTCGGCGGGCTCTAGAAGGAACACGCCCGCCGGCTCTCTTCGCTGTCTGGATTCTTCTGGCGCTTTGCCGGACGGTGGATCCTGGTTCGAGCCGCGACAGAAAATAAAAACGGAACCGGGCGCCGCGAATGGACGCCCGGTTCAGCTTGGGTTTTACTCAGGCCGCGAGGCGGGCCCGCAGGACGGGCAGTGCCGCCTGCAAATCATCGAGATGGTCTGCGACGACTTCGTTCAGGATGCCGGTTGCGGGATCGAAGCGGGCGATGGGATCAAGGCCGTCGTTGAGGACCCAGAAGCCCTTGTCTCGAACCCAGCTCATGTCCGTGGTATCGTTGACGACAACGACATCGTCGCCGGACGGTCTGTTCGCCGGCTCGGGCAGGTCTTCCTCGGTGATGTCCAGGCGCTTGAGATCGTTCTGCTTGATCTCGCAGCCAAGCAGACGTACGGCCTCCAGGACGGCCGCGCGCATGGCTATAAGCGCTTTCTCGTCGGTATCGGAAGAGTTTCCGGTTCGTCCGACCCATGTCAGGAAACGAAGGTTCTTCGGATCCTTGGCGACCAGCTTGTCGGACTTGGTCGAGTGCTCGACCAGCGTCGACGGCGTGACGCGGACAATCAGGGTTCCGTCGTCGGCAAGGGCCAGGGCGCCCGGACTGCCCATGTGGAGGTTCTCGGGGTTTGCCCAAACCTGCCAGGAGAACTGGTTGCGCGGGGTGGGAAGGCCGATGTTGGGATCGCGGGTGATGGTGAAAAACTCGCCGCTGACCGTGAAGACGACATCGTCGAGGGCGCTCGGCTGGATGCTCTCGAAATATCCTTCCTTGTCGAGCTTGTAGCCGTTGCTGCCGGCCACCCCCTGATAGGAGGGATGAAGGCCACGGCCGTGCTGGGCAAGGTAGTCGGTGAGCTGGCGGAAGGCCGGCCGCGATTTTCTGGCCAGGATCTCAGGCTTTGCCTTGAAGCCGTTGCCGATGTGCAGGCTCCAGACAATTCGTCCCCAGGCATCGTAACAGAATGCCTTCTTGACGCCCGCAACCTCTTCGACGCCGGGCTTGCCGGTCATCGGTTTCCAGGTCGTCGCTTTGGAGCGTTTCTCGAATTTGAAAATAGCATCGGCAAGGAAATAATCATCCGTGCCGTGCTTGAAGAAATAATCCCCCTTGCGGCATTCGATTCCCGCGGTTTCGAGCAGGAAGGCAAGCGCGGAAGCATCCACGCCTTCCTCTTCGGGCTTGTCGAGAACGGGCAAGGGAGCGCCGCAGGGATCGTCGTCGGTGACGATGGCGAAAAACGGGGAAAGGCCGGGCTCGCCGGGACGGCAAGGCTCGGCGACCATGTGATAGAAGGACCCCGGCCCGTTGTTGACTCCGCGCTCCGGATTGTCGAGCCGGCGAACCGTGCAATCATAGGCGCCAACCTGCTCGCGGGCGACGATCCTGCCGCTGTCGCGCAGGGATTTCCATCGGCCGTCCTCGAAGACAGGAAAGAAATCGTCGAGACAGCCGTGGACCCCTTTCATGTTGTAGCTGGTGATATGGAAAAGCAGGGGAATGGCACCGAAGCGCTTGCCCTTGGGATCGGCCATTCGAAGAGCGGCTCCCAGTTCGCCTCCCAGCATCGGTGTAGCGAAATAGCGGTTCTCGGTGATCAGGGGTTTGTTGCCGCCGGTTTTCCGGTTCAGGCGAACCAGGCCGATGCCGGGAACGTCATAGATCGCTCCGTCGCTTCCGGCCGTGCCGAGATAGTCCGCCACATCGAGCCAGAAGTGGTACTTGCCGGACAGTCTGATCAGGGAGGCCGTCTTGTCCGTGCCGTAGTACGTGTCCGTCGTATCGATCGGCAGGCCGCCGACGTTCCAGGAGGCGTCGACATGGTTGAGATAGTCGGCAGCCGCGCGAAGCCAGGGTTCTTCCCCGGCTCCGATCAGGCGGATCGCGTCGGCTCCGATCTGCAGGATCGGATAGTATTTGTCGTCCTCGCGAGCGACGAACAGATCGACGGTCTCGAGGCTGTAGTAGTCTATGGCGGAAACCCCGAAAAAGGATGTTTTCTCATTCTTGGAAAAGGGCTTGAGATCCGCCGTGAAGAAAGCATGGCGGCGGATTTCGGTTCTTTGCACCTCAAGAGACGGATAAAGATCCGTGAGATTATAAAAGGAGTCCCGATCGACATCGACGAGTTCACGCAGGCTCGTCTGGGTCGGCTGCTTCGCGAGATGAACTCCGATGCCCTTTTTTTCGAGCAGGAACAAAAAGCCGTCGGCGCTCTTAAGGGGAACGGCGGCGAAGAAAGACTTGCAGGATTTGAGATCCAGGCCGTCGCGCTGTTCGACGAAGTTTTCGAGCAAGCGGTCGGCTTCGGCGCGCGCGGCCTCGAGATCGGCATTTCCGGCGGCATCGCCGAGCTTCTCGGCGAAATCCTTGGCCATGAATGTCTTATAGGTAAAGTAGCGGATCATCTTTGTCCTCGCTGGAAAATCAGAAAAAAAGCCGGGCGCAGATGCTGCCGCGCCCGGCGTCAACCTGGGAAGAATCAGGATCGGTATGAACTTCGGAAAACGCTCGTCAGGCGGTTTCGATTTGCGCCTTCAGGAACAGAACCTTTTCCTTCAGGGAATCGAATTCCTCGAGCGGAAGCGGCGCCAGGGTGGTGACGCTGTCCTTGGCTGGATCGTAGGTGGCGATTTTCGAAGGTCCGTCCGAGAGCACCCAGCAGGTTTCGTGCTGGGTCCAGGCGAACATGCTATTGGGAATGCCGACGACGACATCATCGATGTCGAGAACCGGAAGGTCGTCGGGGTCGATTCTGAGCTTGCGCATGGCCGCCTTGGCCGGCGGACGGCCGCTTTGCTCGACCGCCTTGAGCATGGCGTCGCGCACCAGTTCGAAGTAGGGGTCCTCCTCGTCGGTCTGGCCCTGGGCCTTGAAGACGAGATCCCGGTTCTTCGAGATCGCGATCTCGGCGATCGGCTCCTCGTTCTCGTCCTCGACCTTCCAGGCCATCTGGTGGCCGGGGCTGAGCAGCGAGGAGAGCGGATCGCGAACGAAGGTGAAGCTTCGTCCCGCCGTTTCGAATGCGAAGCCGTCGAGGGTGTGCGAGGAAATCCGTTGCGGCAAACCGTCGGCGTCGAGGAAATAGCCGAAACGGAAGGCAATCGTCTGGAGATCCTTACTCAGTCCCTTGCCGAAGGATTGGCAAATCGTGACGATCTGATCGATGCTGGCCTGGGTTTCAGCGATCACTGCCGGGTTGAGCCGTGCCTGGCCCGGCTTGGCGATCAGCCAGCAGGTCTGACCATGCTTGTCGAAGCCGGCGGTGGCGCCGGAATCCGGAGTCTCGTCGACTGCGTCCGCGCAAAAATAGACGCAGATCGGAACCCAGTGATACTGATGCCAGCGAACCAGCTTGAGAAGGCTGGATTCGGTGATCACCGCCTTGAGAGCTTTCGGGGGGATTTCCGCGGTATTGAGAAAATCGGCGACCGCCTGGGCGTCGACCGGCAACTCGGGGTCGCGTGCCTCGAAGACGAAAGCCGGCTGTCCCGGCGTGAGACAAACTGCCAGGCTCCAGCTACCGATGCCCGGCTCGGAGATGGAGCTTTCGGCGCGGCAAGTGAAGAATTCTCCGATGCCCTTCTCGGAAGCGGGATTAGCGGCGTGGCGGATCGTATAGGAATGGCTGGGGCGAGGAATGGTGCCGATGGTCTTGCCGATCTGCATCAGGTTGTAGGTCTCGCCCCGAACCGTCATCTCGAGGTCGGCGAGCCGGCTGTTGGCGAGATCGGGAAGATTGCAGTTGAACGGATTGACGGCCATGCAGGAATCTCCGGTTGTCTTCGGTATCGGGCTTTAGACGGGATCGCCGTCTTCTTCGAGAGCGTTGCCGTCTTCGTCTTCGACCGAAGCGACGTAAGGATACTGGATATCGTCGATGTGGAACCCGGCTCCGCGTACGGTGACGCCGGGCAGGCCGTCTTCGGCCAGGCCGGCATTGAAGCCGTCGATGAAGTTCTGGTCGCAGTCGATGGCTTCCATCAGGCGGGCCAGGACTTTCCCGGCTCGCTCTTTTGCCTTGTCGATGTCAGCTTCTTCGACGTCGATGGGAATGGCGAAATATCCCTTGATGTCGAAATTGACGGTACGTGTCGTCATTTGTTTTTACCTTTTTATCGAGGACGGGCGGGCGGCTCTTGAAACTGCCCGCCCGCCCGTCCGTTTCGGATAGCAGTTGCCGGATTGAAAATTCGGCGACTCAGCATGTGATCACGTATTCCACCTGATGGCCTTCGGTCAGGTCGGGAATTTCCCATCGACCGACCATATTGCCGATCACCTTGTCCGGCACCGGACGGTCGCGTCGGTTATTGCGTGCACGGATAGTGGCCGGATCGGCCTCGACGCAGACGAAGCGGATTTTTGCTTTGTAGTCGTGCGCCAGCTGGACGAAAGGCGAGCGCATGGCGCAATTGATATTGGTGGCGTTGAAGATGAAGGATCGGTTGGCGCGCAAGTGTTCGCGGAACAGAGCTCTTGCCGCCTGGATGACGCGTCCCTGGTCCTTGGCAGGATCGACCTTCATGGACTTGCGAAGATCGTCGAGAGATACGACAGGGTGGCCGTTGGCGTTCTCGCGCACCCAGTGATCCTTGCCCGATGCCGGCAGTCCGCTCATAAACGTGACGGTGTGCCCATTGGTGTCGTCAAAGACGGCATAGCGGGGATCGCGGTTGACATCCTGAAAGTAGATGATCCGGGTGTGATCGGATGGGAAAGCGTATGGACGGATGAAGCAATTGCGCGACCTGCAGAGCTCCCGGAAGAAGTCGATTTCCTCAAGCTTTTCGTCGAGGTCGGGAGCGATGCGGCCTCGGACGTCGGCCTGTGCGAAGAGGTGAAGCAGGCGGTTTTCAACTCTCAGGCTGGCTTCGATCAGCTTTCGGTACGGTTTGGGATCCCGGTAGGCCTTGCTGGGCGCCATGTGGAACTGGATCAGGGCGCAGACCTTCTCGCGCAAGTCGAAGGGAACACCGAGATTCCAGAGGATCCGCCGGGCCATGGTCGCGCCGCGTCGGGCATGTCCGTGTGAGCGGATGCGCCCGTCCTCGAGAGTGGTGCAGTGCGGCTTGGCAATGTCGTGCATGACGGCGGTCATGAAAAGGGCCAGGCGGTCGTCATAGGGAAGTTGCCGCCAGGGGATCAGGTTGGCGAGCTCCTGGGCGACCATGGCACTGTGGATCCAGACGTCACCTTCGGCGTGCCAGACGGGATCCTGCCTGCAGCCCTGCATGTCGCGAAGCCAACTGAAGCGCTCGGTCATTTCTTCCCAGGGAACGCGCCAGTCTGGCGGTTTCGGAAGATAGTCGTCGAAAACGGTTCTTTTTAGTTCAGAGGAAAATGTCTGCATCATTGGAAAGTCCGTTGGGAAGAATGGGCCGGTTCATCCAGTGTTCGCCGGAATCGTTCAGAGCCTGCGAAAAACCGTGGCGGACGAACTTGAAGCGGCCGGTGACCCGGCCGGGTTCTTCTGTCTTGATATAGAGACCTTCGGCAAGATCGCTCATGTCGGTCTGACTTCTGACCCTGACGGGATCCTGGCCGTTTTGGCGAGCGGCGTTATCAAGGCGGGAAAGCCAGTTTTCGCTCTTGTACAGGGAATACCGCAATAATTCCGTCAATTTCCTGAGCGATCCGATCCGGCCTTCATGAAGTATTGGGACGGAGCGGATCGAGGATCCGTTAAGCAAGCCCCGGCGCGAGGCGGTATCGAGAAAGTTTCCTGTTTCCCGGTCGAAAATATCGAACTCGAGAAAATAGTGAGGAAGCCGGTCGTAGAAGACGGTGTGCTTGGCGTAGAGCCATTCGCCGTACATCACGTATCGTCGGCCGAGAATGGCGCGAAACTCGTTCTTTTTCGTTTGAGCCCAGGTCTTGAAAAGCGCAAATTGTCTTTCCCGGGGCCCGCCGGCGAGATAATGGCCGCGGCTCTGAAGCAGGATGTTCAAACCGGAATCGAAACTGATGCCGCTGTTGGCGCCGTCGAGCTTTTCCTCGACGATCGTGTGTTCACCCGCGAGGGCCGAGGCGGGAACCTGCGCGAGGTCATGGTCTCCCGGCTGCAGGCGGGAGCCTTCGATGTGAGGCGTGCGCGGGAACTTAAGCAGAGGCTCCATTTTTTCGTACCACCAGAACTTTATGCCTGTTGATGAATTCGAGCGACAGTTTCTTGGCGCCGGCCTTGCGGAACATCTCGACGAACTCCTTCTGGGAGAAGAACCTGAGATGCTCGGGATTGTCGTCTTCCTGGCTGGGAACGGAGGCGATCACCATTTTCCTTGCGACGCGGAAGGCTTCGGCGGCGGCGGCTTCCGGACGATCGATATGCTCGAGAATCTCGAGAAGCGTCACGGCATCGAAGCTGTCGTCGTCGAACGGCAGGCTGCGGGCGTCGAGACAACAGCCGGTGAGATAGTCGAGCCCGCCGCGGTTGACCGTTTCGATCCGGGAAATGCAGTCTGGGTCGATGTCGCAGGCGCAGACGTCGATATGCGGCAGGTTGGCCAGCAGAGGCCAGAGAAAGGTTCCGGTTCCCGAGCCGATGTCGAGCAGGGATTCCGGCCAGAGGCCATACAGAAGCTCGAGAACCGCCGGAAGAGGCGGTTGGGCTGGGGTTCTACGGAAGGAGTCGAGATTGATGCTTTTTCGTCGGGCGAATTCCTCGAGCTCGTCGGCCGCTTGCGGCGCGTCGGTCTCGATGCCTCGGACATAGGCCGCGGCGAATTCCGCGTAGTGGGTCTTGCGAAAGCTGGTGAGCATCGGTTTATCCAGTCGGCGATGGTTCGCGCCGTACCCGTTTTCATCGTTTTCGGTTCTGGGAAAACATGTACTGGGATAGATTTGGGTGCGATCGGAACGCGTGGACCGTCTTTTTTACCGTGTCAGATCAGGGTTACCAGACCCGAATCGCATCCCACCCGAACGCGGGAGCCGGCCGGGAAGATCTGCCTGGCGTCGGGAACGAGAACGATTCGGACGTTCAAGTTCATGCAGGCCAGGACGAGATGGGAGTAATGCCCCCCGTGCTCGACGATGACGGCGCCGCGGCAGTTCTGGCAGGCTTGGATGACCTGCTCGAACCATTCGGGGCCACTGTCCGGGACGACGAGAATCGAGCCGGCGGGAACATTGTCGCCCCGCTTCGGATGAACGACGCTGCCGACGGCGATGCCGGAGCCGAGAAGTACGGTGCAGGGCCTGTGAAGATGGCGAGCCCGGATGTTTTCCATTTCCTTGACGAGAATGTCGGCGAGCCGGGGGTCGTCGACATCCTTCTGCGACAGGCCGCCATAGGCGACGATCTCGTCGAGAAGGGTCTTGCGCGCGTTGCGGGGCATCCAGCCGGGCGCGAGATGCGACGCCGGCGTGCCGTCGAGAGCCCAGGTGTTCATCAGGGCGGCAGGAGCGTGGAAATGTCCGCCGAGATCCGCAGGCAGGGGGATTTCGACCATGTCCTGCGCATCGCCGTCCGGCGGGGCGTCGGCATGCCCGGGATCGCGGGCATCGATGTTGTCCTCGTCGAGAAGGCCGGAAAACGGATTTTCGACGATGGAAGGTAGCTCGTCGCGCAGGATGAGATACTGATCGAGTGCCAGCATCGGGTCGTCGTGAACCTCGATCCAGAAGGGCGGCGTGTGGGAACGGCGGAAAACGACGGTGATTCCATCCCGCTCGGCGAGAAAATACTCGTTTCGCCCGTCGGCACCGGCAGGAATTTCGTCATCGGGAAGGAGATGAGGCCAGATGCCGTAGGGACGGTACCAGGCTCCGTTCCGGTTGATGTAGCCGGCATAGAGCTCGGCGACTTCCAGGCGATGGATGTTGTCTTCGTCTGTGACGACCTGAAGGGCGTGCCGGCCCGAGGCTTTTCCGGATAGGCTTTTTCGGCCTTCGAGAATGGACAGGATGTCGTCGGCCGAAAGCTCCGGACAGGTTGACCGCATCATGCGGTAGGCCTGGTCCCAGCGTCCCGCGATGACCAGCTGCCGGTAATGGTCGGTGAGATTTTCGCCTGTCGCTTCCATGGTGTCCTGACGATGTTTTTTACGATATGAGTTCGTTCGGCCGGGTCGGCGCGGGTTTTTTCGGTGCAGGGCTGGGAGCATGAAAAGGGCGGGCTGATCAAACAGCCCGCCCTGGATCCGTCGGTTTTGAGGTTTTCGGTATCGCGCGCGGATCAACGGTAATGCCGAAGATCCTCACGCGCCTGTTCCGAGACGATGTCCCGGGGAAGAATGTTGAAATTCCGTTCACGCCATCCGGAGATGCGGAAGCGTCCGAAAAGGCGCTTGGTGTCGGGGCGATAGGCGACGAAGGTGCTGCCCTTGAGCCGGATGAAATTTCGTTCTTCGGATCCGTCGGTGAACCTGATCGGATCGGCGAAGCTGAGGACGGCTCCGGGAGGTGCCTTGCGGTTGGCGGCCTGTCGCCGCGCATGGTAGCTGCGGCAGTTCCGCCGCCATTGGTTGGCGTATTCGTTGCCGGTCGGCGTGAGCAGATCGAGGATCTTGATCGGGCAGCGGTGGATGTTCGGACCGCAGGTCTCGTCCATGTCCTTGTAGCCGAAGGTGTAGCCGTCGCGGGCCCGCGGCACGAACCTGATCATGAAGGCCGCGGCCCAGACCATGCGCTCACCGGTTTGCTTGTCGATCCGCTCGACGGCGGCATAGGCTTCGGTGCGGGCGACGATCGCCGTGGCGATGGCTTTGTTGACGTGGGTCGGGGAGTCCCATGTCAGGGTGTCGGAAAGCCATTTCGAGACGTCAAAGGGTTTGGCCGTATACGTCCATCCCATCGGATGTTCCTTTCATGCCGTCGGTCGACGGAAATTCAATCGATGTAGCGGAAGGGATTGTTTGCGATGCCGGGAGCCGGCGGGCCGGCTAGGGGGCCGCTTTCCGGTGCGTAGATTTCGGTGATCAGACGGCAGGTCCGGAGAATGCGTTCATTGGTGCTCTTGGTGATGTCGAATCCCAGTCGCCTGTAGTCGTCCGGCTGGCCGCAGAACCAGGGTTCGAAACTGCCGACATGCAGGCGCTTGAGCCCGCGGGACCGAAGCAGGTCGCTGCATGAACAGAAGCCCTCATCCGCATCGCCGTCGAGGCAGGGAGCGAAGGCAAGCACGACGGCGGTGGTCTCGGGATCGATCCGGAAGCCGGAATCGTCGGCGGATTCGATGAGATGGCGGCCGGCGTGGATCCAGCGGTTCTTCGGCGGATGCATCGCGGTGCCGAAAGCCACGCCGCGCTTATTGTCGAAAAGGCCGGCTGCGACGGCCAGGGAGGAGTCCGGGGTCCAGGAGTCTTTCAGGTTGAGCAGAATGGCATAGAGGGCGGGATCGAGGTCGGATCTGTCGATCATGAGCAATTCCTTGGCTTGCCCGCCGTTCCGGCGGCACCGTCAGGGTGCCGCCGGTGCGACGAGGCAGTCGGATTACTGAAGGCAATCGGCAGTTTCTTCGAGGCTCGGCATCTGATCGCCGGATGCATCGAAGTCGAAAACGAATTCCTGGCCATCGTGATCGACGATGGTCTTTCCTCCGTTCGTAAGCTGCCCGAACAGGATCTCGCCGGCAAGACGCTGCTTGATCCGGGTGTCGATAACCCTGGCCAGGGGGCGTGCTCCGAATGCCGGGTCGAAGCCGAGCTTGGCCAGTTTTTCGCGGGCCGGTTCGGAGATCTCGAGGCTGATGTTTCGCTCGGCTAGCTGCTGGTTGAGTTCGCCGATGAACTTGTCGACGATGCAGTTCATCGTCTTGCGGCCGATCTGGTTGAAGAGAACCACGGCGTCGAGACGATTGCGGAATTCCGGAGCGAACTGGTTCTTGATTTCCGTATCCGCCTTTTCCTGGTCGCCGTCGAGCGACCTTTCGAAACCGATCTGCGGTTTCGCGGCGGCTGCGGCGCCGGCGTTGGTGGTCATGATCAGATTGACGTTACGGAAGTCGATGGTCTTTCCGTTGCTGTCGGTGAGACGGCCGCCGTCCATGATCTGCAGCAGGATGTTGTAGACGTCGGGATGGGCTTTTTCGATTTCGTCGATCAGAAGGACGCAGCGCGGCTCCTTTTCGACGGCCGAGGTGAGCAGGCCCGCCTGGTCGAATCCGACATAGCCCGGAGGGGCGCCGATCAGCCGCGAGACCGAGTGACGTTCCATGTATTCCGACATGTCGAAGCGTACCAGCGAGATGCCGAGCGCCTTGGCCATCTGCCGGGCCAGTTCGGTCTTTCCGCAGCCTGTCGGGCCGGCGAAAAGATAGCAGCCGACCGGCTTGCCTTCGGTGCGCAGGCCGGCGCGGGAAACCTGGACCGCGTTGACGATCCGGTCGATTGCGCTGTCCTGGTCGAACACGACGGTCTTGAGGCGGGCGCCAAGATCCTTGAGCATCTCGTTCTCGCTCAGGGTCGTGTTGCGCGGGGCGACCCGGCCGATCCGCGAGACCTGGTGCTCGATCTCGGGAACATCGACGGTCTCGATGCCGGCGAGATGAGCCGCCGCACCAGCGGCGTCGAGCAGGTCGATTGCCTTGTCCGGAAGCTTCTGCTGCGTCAGATAGCGGACGGAAAGATCGACCGCCGCCTGGATCGCTTCGGCGGTGTAGGCAATTTGGTGATGCTTTTCGAAGACGTCCTTGATGCCGGTGAGAATCCCGACGGTGTCGGAAGCGCTCGGCTCGGAAACATCGACCTTCTGGAACCGGCGGGTCAGCGCCGCATCTTTTTCGAAGTGATTGCGGAATTCGGCATAAGTGGTGGCGCCGATGCAATGCAGGACGCCGCGGCCGAGAGCCGGCTTGAGAATGTTCGCCGCGTCCATGGAGCCGCTTGCCGAGCCTGCTCCAACGAGATTGTGGATCTCGTCGATGAAGAGAATGACGTCGTCGCGTTTCTTGAGGGCGCCGAGGACATTTTTCATCCGCTCCTCGAAATCGCCGCGATAGCGGGTGCCCGCGACCATGGCTGTCAGATCGAGGGAGAGAACCGTTGTGCTCGCGAAGGCGGCGGGAACGTCGCCGTTGACAATGCGCAGCGCGAGGCCCTCGACGATGGCGGTCTTGCCGACGCCGGGATCGCCGACGAGCAGCGGGTTGTTCTTGGTGCGCCGTTTCAGGATGTTGAGAAGGTCGTCGACCTCCTTGTCGCGGCCGATCAGCGGCGTGATCTTGCCTTCGCGGGCCAGCGCCGTGAGATCGATGCAGAAGGTCTTCAGTGCGCCGCTCGGATCTTCGTTCGTCTGATCCATGTTCTCGCCAGGGTTGCCGCCGGCGACGCAGGCGTCGAAATCGGCGCCGATGACTTCGCTCACGACCTTGGCCAGGGTCTGCTGGTCGACGGACTGCGTCTGCAGGAAGAAGACGGCATAGCTGTTCCGTTCCTCGAAGAGGGACAGGAGCAGGTGCGGAACGTCGCCGAGAGTAAGGCCCATCGCCATGGCCGCGGCGCGCGTGTGTTTGGTGATGCGCTGCATGCTGTTCGACGGCATGTTCATCTGGCTGGAGCCGCTGTCGGGCTCGTGAGCCTCGCGCAGATGTTCCTCGAGATCCATTCTCAGCGTCTCGAAGTCGACGTCGAATCGTTGCAGGATCGATTGGATGACGGGAACCCGGATCATGACATAGAGCAGGTGCTCCGGCGTGTAGTATTCATGCCGCATCTGCTTCGCCAGGTTCTGAGCCTGGTCGATCACCCGCCGGGCGTCAGCAGTCAGATATGCCATGTTCTATCGATCCTCTTCGAAAGTGCACTGGAGGGGAAAGCCTTCGGATTGCGCCAGGGTCATTACGGCAGCCGTCTTGGTTTCGGCGATATCGAAGGTGTAGATGCCACAGACGGCCGATCCCTTGTAATGAATGGCAAGCGCCAGGCCGGAGGCCTCGTCGGGCCGTTTCCCGAAAACCGTCATGATGACCTGGGCGACGAAATTGATCGGCGTGAAGTCGTCGTTGTGGATGATTACCCGGAAGCGCGGAGGTTTTTTCACCGTCGGACGATCTTTCACGTCTTCTTCCGTCTGGCCCCGCCGCTGTCCGGCAGCAAGATTATGGTTCACTTTTCTCTCCTCTGGTTGACCTGGAGGACCTGGTTGCCGAAGGCCCGTCCGCGCTCGAAGCTGGACGGGCCGTTGGGAACTGGGATCTGCCCTCCTGTCTCATCCTTTTTCCGTCGCCGCGCATCCCGCGGCTATTTTCAGGTGATCGACGAAGCGATCGAAAATCTCCCCTTCCCCCTTTGGGTTCTTGCGCATCACGTAGGCCGGGTGAAAAGTGGCGAGAATCTCGGTTTTTTCGCGGCGCCCTCCGACAAAGGATCCGGCCAGTTTCAGGATGCCGCCGTTGCGCGCGCTGAGCGCCCATAGGGCGGTATTTCCGAGAGCGACGACAATCCGGGGCTGGTAATCATCGATCAGACTCCATAAGTGCCGGATGTCGTCGTCATAGGGCTTGATGCAATAGCCCGTTCCGTAAGGGGACAGCGTCTTGTCGATTTCGATATTGCGTCCGGCGGCCTGGCGTTCACTGCAGAAGAAAGCCGAAATGCGATTTTTCTCTGGGCGGAACCTGATCGGATTGGCGACGATACAGGTATCCCGATCGATGTTCGCGGCTTGCAGGGCTCTGTCGAGAAGGCGCCCGGCCTTGCCGACGAAGGGACGCCCTTCGCGGATCTCGTCGGCGCCCGGAGCCTCGCCGACGAGAAAAATGCCGCCGAAGCTCTTGCGGGGAAGCTGGGCCTGGATCGGTCCGCCGACCGCGCCGGGCGGGAAGCCGGTTTCGATGGGGAACAGGAGTTCGGTCATGTTTTCGCTCACAATCGGTCTTTCCCTATATTTTTGTTCGCCGCCGCGTTCTGGCGCGTTTTTTCCGATTTTTTTATTTTTTCATGCTTGCGCGCAGGAGCCTGCCGACAGACGACATTACGGAATTATTTGACGATGTTTTACGTATTTACCCGTTTCGTGAGGCAACGGAGAGGCAATATAACGGTAAAATATCGCTTCGCTTGCGATATTAGTGTATGATAACGGTGGTTTTATTGGATTGAATTTTTCGAAAAAATCTTTCATTAGGGAATACGCCCCCGCATCGAACAGAGGCTAGGAGGACAATTGAATGCCACAGGATTTTCCTGATACGTCGATGAAGGCACGATCGATAATGGATCGCGCAACCGAAATTGCAACGAGTTACTTGGCCCGCAACCAGATGGAACCGGAAATGGTTCCTCGGCTCATCGAAAAGATCGGCCAGTCGTTGATCAGGGTCGAAGCGATGGTGTCCGGAGAAGGACAGCTGCCGGCGCCCGTCGCCGAGAAAGAGCCTCCCTTGGAGACGGTTCAGAAGGAAGAGCCCGAGGTGGTCGCGGATGCCGGAGCGGTCGAACCGGAAATTCCATTCAAGGGTATTCGTCGTCCCGATAGCCCGGCTGTTCCGATCGCGGATTCGGTGACACCGGATTTCCTCATCTGTCTCGAGGACGGGCAGCAGATGAAGATGCTCAAGAGATACCTGAACACCCGGTACGGAATGACCCCCGAAGAATACCGATCCAAATGGGGCCTGCCCGAAGACTATCCGATGCTGGCTCCGAATTATTCCCGGGTCCGCAGCACGATTGCCAAGACCACCGGTTTCCAGAAGGACAATGTTTCGGCCAGCAAGAAGAAGCCGGTCCTGAGAGCGGTTGCCAAGACGGCTAAGAGCGCCGCCGGAAAGTCAAAGAGCAAGGCCGCCAAGGGGAAAGCGGCGGAAGCGACTGCTGTTGCTGCCACCGCGGCCGAGGCGCCGAAGCGTCGGGGACGTCCGCCGAAGGCGAAGACGACGGAAGCGGCCGCACAAACCGAGGCGCCGAAGCGCCGGGGCCGCCCGCCGAAGGCGAAGACGGAGGCCACGGCGGCGCCGGCCAGGAAGACCAGGGTCGCCGCCGCGGACAAGGCTGCCGTTCCGGTCGTCCAGGCCGAGGCTCCTGCCCAGGTGGAGACACCGAAGTCGGCTACCAAGGCAAGGAAGCAGCCGGTCAAGGCCAAAAAGGCTGTCGGAGCCAGGAAGACCAAGGCTGCGGACAAGGCTGCCGCTCCGGTCGTCCAGGCCGAGGCTCCCGCCCAGGCCGAGGCGCCGAAGAGGCGCGGACGGCCTCCGAAGACCGCCAAGACGGCGGTAACGGCGGAACGCAAGCGGGGCGAACCCCGCAAAACCACGGCTACCGGCCGCAAGCGCAAGCAGACGGAGAAGGCCGAGGAAAAGCCCGTCGTGGTCGCGGCCGATTAGAGATTGTCGCCGGGAAGGCCGCGCGGAAGCCGGCCTTCCCCGGCCGTCTCGTGACGGAAGGCCTCGAACCACGTCCGGATCTGTGGAGCCAGGGGAGAGGCTCCAATGCTGTCCAGACTCTTCAGTGCCTTGCTCAGGGTGGTCCAGGGAACCTCTTCCTCGGTCAGGATACGGTTGTGCAGGATCGCCCGCTCGAATTCATTGCGCCGATCCTCTTCCATGACTTCGGGAGCATGCACATAGACGAGCCGGCTCGCCAGCTTGCGCATGCGCTCGTCGTCAAGCGTTTGGGAGATTTCGTACCGAACTTTCCAATCGCCGGCGTCACGGAAGGATTCCATCTTCCGCTTATCGTCCCATGACGGGAAACCGTCGTAGATCTGCGCTTCCAGCCAGGGCTGCTTCTCGAAACGATTGTGGCGGATAGCCAGGGCATCGGCCATCGTCGCCCGGAATGTCGGATGCAGGTCGATGAAGGCTTTCCGCGTCTCGAGATCGACCGGGTCGATCGGCTCGGCCGGCTGTGGAGCGTGGACATCGTCTTCTGCGAAAATCGCCGGCTGGGCGTTCGTGCGTACGGTGCGGATGATCTTGTAGTTTTCGTCCTCGCCCATGATGTCGGCAAGCTGCTCGGCCGACAGGTCGAGGAACGGCGAGGGATCATGCGCGAGATCGAAGACCGCGATCTGGCGCGGGTTTTTCGGATTCTTGACGATCTTGAAGATCCGACGGGCATCCGGCATTCCGTAATGGGTGAGAAAGATCGGCGCGCCGTTGCCGAGAAGCCATTCCGCGCGCTTGGGATCGCTGTTCTCCATCATCTGTTCCCAGATCTCGGGAGCTCTTTCACGAATCAGACGCGCCATGTGGATCGTGGCGCGGACATCACCGAGCGCGTCATGAGCGTCGTGTTCCTTGAACCCGTTGAGCTCGGCGATGATCTCGAGTTTGAAGACCGGGTTGCCGGTTTCGGGATTGGACGGGATCTTCAGAATCCCGCGCTTGGCGGCGCAGGCCGCCTGGGCCATGAGAAGAATATCGGCGCGCGACGACCGCTTCGAGGTCGTGACCCAGGGATCGAGCAGGTTCTGCCAGAACGTCTGGCGCAGGATCTCCTCGTCGAAGCGGATCGTATTGTAGCCGACATGGATCGCCGGCGCCCACTGGCTCATCCAGTTGTGGACGCGGCAGGCGAAATCGTAGGGCTGAAGGGCCGAGTCCAGCGTGAAGGGATCGACGTTGGTGACTGCCAGGGCTTCCGGCGACGGCACGATATAGGGCAGCCTGTTGCCGCGCAGGTCGATATGCGTGCGTTCCTCGAAATTCGCGTCGGTGAGAATGGCCGCGAACTGAAAGACCTGGTCGAACCTGGGGTCGGCGCCGCTGGTTTCGGTATCGTAGAAGATGAAGTTCATGTCGGACTCCCTGAACTGCGTTTGCGGCAGTAAGGATATGGGTTCAATCAGATCCGGCGGACGGATCCAGAATCTTGAGGATTTCCATCCGTTCGTGAGCAGTTATCTCGCCGGCGTGCCGGCGCAGGATCCTTTTGGCGAATTCGATCGGAGGGTTCAGGACACCCCGCCCTCCGTCGAATTCAAGATCGACGAGCCTGCCGGTGTTGCCGCCGGTCGCGACCAGGGCGGTGAAATCGGCGTGGTTCGAGCTGACCACGGCAAGAGCGTTGCAGTGGTTTCCGGCCGGGATGCTGAGCGTTTTTGGATTTTCGGCATCCTGGCGGAATTTCGAGTTTCGCCGGAAGTCGAAAGTGCGGACGGCGTCGGCGATCTGGGCTCCAAGGTCCTTGTCTCGAGCGATTTCCGGAAGCGCGTCGTTGAGAAGGACGAGGGTGGTGTTGTATCCCATTCAGGTCTCCGTTTGTTTCTCTTCGGGAACGACCGCGCCGTTTCGATGCAGCCAGGCCTGGCGGGCCATGATGTCATGGGCGCTCGGCGGCCTGGATCTGTCCTGCCGGAAGAGAATATCCGATTGTCCGGCCGCGATGTCGCTCGGAGGAAGCGAGATGGAGGCGACGGGTTCACCATTTTCGAGATCCTCTGCGATCCGGCTGGCTGTTTCGTGAGCCAGATCGTGAGTCGCCAGGGGCCCGGAGCGCAGAAGACAGGCGCTCTCGTCGTCGCAAAGCGGATTTATGACGTGGACAGACCAGCCGAGCAGGGACGGATTTTCGTTGCCGGTCAGTATCCAGGGAACGGCACGCATCGCGCAGACGATGAAAAGACCGTGAGCGTTGCGCAGAATGCGTGAGCGGCAGACAAGGCCGCCATGATCGCGGGTTTCGAACCCAGGCCAGTCGGGGAAGATTTGGGGCGGCACGGAGGGGTGCTCGGATGATTCGCCGCTTTGACCTCTTGGCAGGCTTGCGACTACGCGGGCGAGGAGGTTGTTTCTTTTGGTTTCTTCAGCTCGCGCTTCCTCGAATTCCTCGTCGTGCTTCAGGCGAAGAGAGCCTTTGCTCTCATTACCCTCTTCGTTCCATCGTAATTCGACTGCGAGATCGGGCCAACGTTTGACGATTGCGTAGGCGATGGGGGTCGGCGGCGACCAGGCAGTATCGAAAATGTAGCGAAGTTTTGCTTTTCCGTTCTTGTACGGGGTCAATTGGAAGCTCGCATTGCCGTAGTCGCCGGAATTGAGATTCCATTTTGTGCCGAAGTTTTTAAGACTCCAGGCATAGCCGTGCTCCTGGTACCCCAGAGCGACGACTTCGTCGGGGATGGGAACGATCCGGTAAAAATCGAACCGACAGCCGAGCGGTGTCTGGAGTGTATGGGCGAGGCTTCCTTCGCTCCAGGATCGTCGTTCGTAATAATTGGAAAAGCCCCAGTCGATATCGCTGTTGCCGCGTGCATGCACAAGAAAATCCTCGACTTTCAGGCGCGGGCCGCGGATCACCAGGCTGTTGAAGCACCAGTTGGGCATGGATTTCTCCCGGGTGGATTCAAGGAATTGAAGGAAGGAAGCGTTCGCGGAAAAGACGCTTCCTTCCTGTCCATGGCTGGAATCAGTTCTTGAAGATGAAGGTTTTCGGTTCCGGAACGGCTCCCATGGTCTCGTCGAAACCGTATTCCTTGGAGATGAACCTACCGGTTGCCGTCTCGTATCGTGCGGAATGACGGTAGACGGGCTGCGCCGGAATCGAGTCCGTGTCGCGCCCGACGACGAAACCGGCCATACGCGGTGCCGAAACGCCAGCGACCCGGACCGCGTAGCCGTCGAAGGAGATGGTCTCGCAGGAAGAATATCCATACACGGCCTCGCAGGCGTCGCGCGTCGAAAATTTCCGGACGACGCGCGGGTGGCTCTGGCGGGCTTTTTCCGCCGCCGCCTGGCAGGTCTGGGCAGGCAGGCGGCCGCCGGCAATGCAGGTTTCGGCGTCCGGATAGGCGCCGCCTCCCTGCTTGGTGCAAGCGGAAAGAGAAGCGATCAGCAGAAGGGCGAAAAGACGTTTCAAGGCGCTCGTTTCCCAACGGTTTCCATATTGAATATTTGGGTTCGAAACCCGCTCGCCGCTTCGGTAATTTACTCTCGGCAGGTGCGTCGGTACAAAAAATACCGGCTGGCTTGCTCAACATTTGCCGAATCGAGGGTAGAATCGAAAGGAAGGGAAAAGGAGTTTGCGATGACCGCCAATGACATTTATGCGAAACGGACTCTCGAGACCCGCCGCCGTGGACAGCGCGAGGGTGTGCGCATGGTGCTCCGGGAAATCCGCAACGAAGTTTATGCCGAAGAGGAGTGGGGAGATCTTGCGACCCATGAGCAGATGGGCGTTCTCCAGAAAGCGGCTCAAAGATGCCTCGAGCGGATCGCGGCGCGTTCCCGAAAAGACTGAATTTCTTTCGGAGTTGCAGCATTCGAATTTCAGATCAGGCAGTTTGGGATATAAATGGGAAAATGGATTTGGAATCGTCGTATTGCGCCGTTTTTCCGAAACGATCCCATATCTGAAATGGACCGAAGGTTTTTACGGAGTTTTGAACATGTTCCCCATGATGCGATTTCTTGCCCCCGCCGGCATCGGCGCCGCCATGCTGGCCATGGCCGGCGCCAACATGGGGGGCTCGGGGCCTGCCGAGGGACGGGAGCTCTGGGAAAAGACCGAGGAGCCTCTGACCGAGATCCTCGAGGTTCGGAAAGTCACCGACTGGGGGCGCAGCCAGGCGGAAAGCACGGTCTACGACCACCGGGTCCAGGAGCTGATCGACGAGGCGGTGCGCATTCTTTCGGTGAGCAACGCGGAAACGGAACGCGAGGAGTTGCGTCGGATCCAGGATCACGTCAATGCGATCAACAAGGAAATCGACGACTTCCGTTTCAAGATGACGTCCGCGCCGTCGGCTTCCGAACTGGATTTCACCAAGAAGCTGTCGACGACGACCAAGGAGGATTACGAGCAGAAGATCGCCGCCCGGCAGAGCGACATCGCCGATCTCGAGAAGGAGGCCGGCGAGGTCAAGGTTCGTTTCGCGAAGAATCTGGAAGAACTCGGTATCCAGCTCAATCCGGAGCAGGTCGACGGTCTTCTCAGTCTCGTAACGTCGGACGACCTCATCGAGGTGATGGGCGTCTTCGAGAATCTGAAATCGATCAGTGCGGTTCTTCTGCAGGCGACCGACAGGGCCGAGGAGAGCATGGAGACCGCGCAGCGCTATTACGGCGTCTATGCGGTCATGCTCGAACTGGCCGTGCACATGCACAAGAAATTCCTCGAGCGGGTCGACACGCAGTACATGCAGCGGCTCGCCGTGATCGACAAGCGCACCCGCGATACCCGCGCCGAGGCGGTGAGCATGCTGGGGCGCGAGAAGGGCGGGGAATTCGCCGGCGTCCTCGCCAACAACGTGAAATCCCTCGATCTTACGCTCAAGGCCTCTTCGATCTATCGCGACCATCTCAGCCGTCAGCGCAACATGGTCGCGTCGAGCCTGTCGCGGGTTGAGCGTCAGCGCGACGTCGCCATCAACACCTATCGCACGGTTCAGGTATCCGCCGATCTGGTCGACATGATGCGCACCACGAAGCAGAACTTCGAAGCACTGATGAAGATCGACATTCCCGCCCTACGGCCTTTCGAGAGCATCGAGATGCGCCGGGAATTCGATCGCCTGACGATCGAGCTTTCGAAGGACAAGATCAGCTAGGCTTGCCGCGATGAGCCGGAGTGCCGCTGCGAATTGTTACTACGGGGATCCCGAGGTTTGCGACGGGAAGACCTGGACCTGCATGACATGCGGACAGGATTTCTGCGAGGCCCATGGGCATCGGACGGAACTCGGGTTCAATGTCGAATGCGTAGCCTGCGAGGCGGAAAGAATGGAGGAGTTGGCCGGCCGTTGACAGCCACGCGCAAAACGGCCATATGATCATCGGGCCTGGCCCACGAGGTTCTCCTGCGAGAGCTGCCGCGAAACCGGGGGAAATCCCCGGTTTCGTCGTTTTCGAGCCGGAATCAGGAAAATTCGACGTGGAAGGGGGTCTTGAAGGCGAGACAGGCCTCGCGGATCACGTCGCGCGCCTTGGACTTGGAATCCTCGTCCATGGGATCGCCGTTGCGCCAGGCTGCCTTCGTGATCTCGATGATCTCCTGGCCGTTCTCGTTGCTGCGATTGAGCAGGGCATGGCCGTTGGGTGCGAGGTAGAACACGAGACCGTCGTCACGATAGCGGACGATGTAGCCTTCGACGGCTTGGACGCTGGCTTCAGAAGTGGCGATGAAGTTCATGGAAGGGGCTCCTCAATAACGTCTTCATCGCTTGAGATAAGCCCCTGGATTCTGCTGACAAATAAAAACAGCCCAATCCCAGGGCGAAGGGATTGGGGTGGAATGGAGGCGCAATGTTTTTGCCTCACACAAAGAAAGTGGACGGACGCTTATGCGCCCGTCCACTTGTCTTGTTTTTTCACCAAACACGTACCGAACGGTCTCTGCTTCAGGGTGCCGCCGGCTAGTTCTGCAAGCCTTTCGGTAGGGTGAGAATGCTGCGGCCGAAAAGACCGATCTGGCCTTTCTTTACGCGTGGTCCCTTGGCATCCTTCTTATAGGCGAGGATATCGGGGCTGTAGCAGAAAGTGCGAGCCGCCATGCCGGCTGGAGCGTATTTATTGCAATACAGGCGATCTGATATCCACCAGCGGCCTTCGACCGATTGCCCCGCGGCGCGATCGCTTGTGATGATTAATTTGCCGCCGGCCTTATGATGGAGATGAAGCAGGTTTCTGCGGTTGATCGCGCCTTCGTTCTCGAGGAATCTGTGTAATGCTCGCATGTCTTCGTCAACCGGCGGGTTCCATTTGTCGACGCTTGTTTTCGGCGCTTCCTGGTTTCCGCTTGCTTCGGCTTTTATGATGGCGGGATATATCTTGCTGAGGAACAATTCATGCTGTTCCTCGAAGAGGGGCATGCGCACCGCGACATCTTCGTTCCAGACAAAAGCGGCAACACGCGGCGTATTGATATCGGCGCCGATTATCATTTGATTATAGGAAAATACGTTGAAACAAGTCGACTGGTCAGCAAGAAAATCGAAGCGATCTTTGTTCAGTTCCAGACAAAGATATCTTCCGTTCTGGACGCTCCATGTTCCGTTGAATTGCCAAGAGTATGATTTTCCGGATGGGGGATTGACTGGCTGAACCTTGAATTGCCCATTCTCGAAGAAGTAATAGCGATTCAACTTGTCGATGTTGAGGTGGGTATGATTGACGAGTGCGGCGCGGATTTGGTCTGCGTTCATCGGAATGGGGGCTGTGTCGGTCCGAAACGGAAACGCGGGAGCGAAACTCGTTTGCAGGCTGTCTGCGCCGGCGCTGGCATCTTCACCGATGACGAGAAAAATGGCAAAAACGGCGCCGATAAGAGAAACTAGCCGTTTGGTAAGATTGAATATCATCATCAGTCCTTTTGCTATGTTGCGTTACCAGTTGCCGCAGTCGTTATCGCCGGTATTGTCGTCACCTGCCGAGCAAGAGCCGCCGGAGCTGCTGGATCCTTCGCTTTCGCTGCTGTTGCCTTCCGGGCCTTCCCCTTCGGAAGATCCCCCGCTTTCATAGGGTTGTTCGCATTGGCCGCTTTCGTTGGCAACAGACCAGACGCCGTTTGCATCGGCGTTTTCATTTGTGCCGGAGCAGGAAAATACGACCGTTTTTTCGTAGCCGAAATTCACATCGGCGGTCGATCCGATAACTCCTACCATTGGGATGAGTTTTGTTTCATTGCAATAGGTAACTGCTTTCGGGGCGCAGCACAGAAGAAGCCCGATATTGTCGGGCTCGTTGCTTCGGAAGGATCGCCATTCTTCAGCCGTCTGGAAGGGCACGAAAAGATCATCGGTTTCGCCCGTGTTGTCGACATAGCGGCAAAAACCGTGCTTGTCGACAAAGACGGCCTGTCCTCGATTGACCCGTGCGTAGTAAGGAGCTTGACTGCCGTAGATGAAGGGAATGTTGCCGGCTGTCGTTTGTTCGGCTGATGCAGGCGCAAGTGGAATGATCAGCAGGCCAAAATAAACTAAAAATAATAGTTGGATGGTTTTCATTGAACTTGAGCTCCCGGAATTCATTCTACCGGGGCATATATAGGCATAATAACGGAATTCAATTGAATGGGCGACCTGTATGAGGCGTCGCTTGCATACGCTTTCGCGTCTTTGTTGGCAAACGGACAATATGGCAATAATAATCATTTGCCGCAGCCGGGAAAGAAAATAGACAGAGTCGTTTTCGTGATAATCAGTTGCATTGTGACGGGTTATGTCACGAATAATCCGAATTCTGCGATATCTTCCAGGTTCTTCTGGTTATGTCGCGATCGGCCGGATCATGTTGCGCTGCCGCATCTCCCTGGTCACGTCGTCGATCGTGTCCGATAGCCAGTCGCAGGTCTGGCGCAGATCGAGAGCGCTTTCGCCGTCATCGCTGTAGATGTCGATCTCCCATTGCATGGCGGCCTCGCGCATGCGGGCCATTTCGTCGAATGCACCGTCGCGGGCGATGACCAGGTCGGTGTCGTCGAGTTCCTGCGGGCCCGGATTGAAGGCGACCGCCAGAGCCTCCATCTTCTGGGCGCCGTACATGGCGCCTTTCATGTCGTCAGAGCTGCTGATGGCGTGTCCGTCTGCGCGCAGAAGGAAGTGAACGCTTCCGGGGTTGCCGCCGCGCTTGATGGCATAGGCCGTTCCCGTGGTTCCCGTGCCTGAGATCTTATCTTCCGATTCACTGGTCCAGATGATGGGAGGCATGATGTTCGCTTGTTTCAGTTGGCGTGAGCGATCGCGGCCTCGATGGCGGCGATGACGGAGTTGTGGATGGTTTCGATCGACTCGGAGGCGTCGATGATCGGTCCCGGAAGGTAGAGCTTCGAGACCTGCTCGAGATAAGCTTTTCGCAGCCTTGCATGGAATTCGAGCTTGTGAGTCTCGAACCGGAGTTCGGCTTTTGCGGATCCGTTCTGGCGCGAGGTCGAACGTCCGATGCCGAGCTTGGGATCGATGTCGAAAAAGAGAGTCGCGTGCGGCCGCGGCAGGCCGAGCCCAGGTTTTTCGTCGGCACCGAGAAGGCTGCACATCTCCTTATGCAGGCGCCAGATCGGTTCCATGCGGTCGGTTCCATAGCCAGCGCCCTGGTAGGCCAGGGTCGAGCCGACGAAGCGGTCGCAGAGAACCAGGGAGCCTTTTTCCAGGGCCGGGATGACCTTGAGCGAGAGATGTTCCGAGCGGGCGGCCATGAACAGGAATACCTCGGTCATCGCTGTCCAGCGTCCCTTGTCGCCAGTGACAAGCAGTTCGCGGACGACTTCCGCACTGGGACAGCCGCCGGGTTCGCGGGTTTCGATGACGTCATGGCCTTTCGAGCGGAAATGTTCGGCGGCGAGTTTGAGTTGGGTCGATTTGCCGCTTCCCTCGCCGCCCTCGAAGACGATGAAGGTTCCTGTTTTCATAATGGTCCTCTTCAGGCGTTGTCGGTGAGAATCTCGCGCAGGGCAGCCGTGGCTTCCTCGATTTCGGGATCGAGCGTCACCGGAATGTCGAGGCCGGCGATCTGTCTCGCGATTTTTGTTTCCTTGAGATCGACGATGCGCCGGGCGACCTTGAGCAGCGGATCGCTTGAGTCCTGGTCCTTGGTCGGCTCGAGGAACATGGCGTCGGGCAGGTTTTCCAGTCCCGAGGTCAGGGATCCCATTTCGCCGAACTCGGGAACCGAGTGCAGCAGTGTTTCCGCTTCGAGAATCTCGGGAAGGATCATCTCGCCCTTTTTCTCGGGGTCCTCGATCAGACGATCCTGATGGACGCCGTCTCCCTTGCGTGCCGCTTCCTGGGTTTCCCGCGCCAGCGGCAGGATTCTGTCGAGTACATCGACTAGCTTCGCGCAATAGCCAGCGAGAATTCCATCCATGTTTTCCAGGGTTTCATCAGGCAGGGAGCTGGTCATTTTCAGGCGTTCCACAGTGAGTTGGGGACTTTCTTTTCGATGAAGGCGCAATGCGCGGCCAGTTCGGCTTCGCTCACGGCGTGCGGTCGGGGCGTCCTCGTCGGGCGGGAGGAGACGGGTGCACCGGCGACGCTCTCTTCGGTGCCGCTGGTATCGAGCTGCAGTGTTCTCTGACGTCCGCCCGCGAGCTCGATCATGATGTGACCGAGAAGCTGCGCGTCGAGCAGGGCCCCGTGCTTGTCGCGGTGGGAATTGTCGATATTGAAGCGCCGGCAGAGCGCGTCCAGGCTGGCCGGCGACCCGGGAAGGGCTCGGCGGGCCATCTGCAGGGTGTCGATGACGCGAGAGGATTCGATCGGAGGAAGATTGAGCCGGGCCAGTTCCGCGTTGAAGAAGGAAATGTCAAACTTGGCGTTGTGCGCGGCGATCAGGGAGTCGCCGAAGAAGGACAGGAATTCTTCGGCGATGGCGCCGAAGACGGGCTTGTCCTTGAGAAATTCCTCGCTCAGACCGTGCACCTTGAAAGCTCCCGGATCGACGGGACGGCGCGGATCGATGTAGCAGTGGAATTCCTTGCCCGTCAGCGAACCGTCGACCATCTCGACGGCGCCGATCTCGATGATCCTGTGGCCGGCCTCGGGAGAAAAGCCGGTGGTCTCGGTATCGCAGACGACGATGCGGCCTTGGTTGATGATTTCGGGATTCGGGGTGTCGAGCATGGCGTTTCCAGGAATTTCGGGTTTCTGTAAAAGATATGGGATCAATGGCGCCGCCGCGGTCGGCGCTTTTCATTCCGCATGGGATTTCTTCGAATCGTTTTTCCGGGTTTCGAGGAATGTCCGGATTTCGCTGCGGTAGAAACCGGGAGGAAGGCGTTCGAGAAGCGCCTGAAGATCTGCTGTCGGAACCTGTTCGAGATTCCCGGTGACCGGTTCGAGGATCTGCATCATGGCTTCGTCGATGGTGGCGAAGCGCTTGCGGTATTCCTCGTCGTCGATGGATCCGGTGGCGAGTTCCCGAAGCGTTTCGTCGAGTTCCCGCTGCAGGCGGGAAAGCTCGGCGAGACGATCGTTTTTGATAATCGGCATCTGCGATCCTCTTCTGGGGAGGGGACGGCGCCCTGTCAGGCGCCGCCGATCCAGATGTTGATATCGTCGCGACCGCGGCGTGCGCGTTTCGGCGCTGCGGCCTTTCGGCCCTTGCCGGCGGTGCGCTGGGCGGCCGCGTTGCGGGCCGGCAGGGCGGTATCGGCGGTGGCCCGGAAGAGCCCGTCCTCCATCATGACGGCGACCGAGGGATAGTCACCGGACAAAACCGATTCGATGCCCGGATAGACGGTTTCGAAAAGCTCTCCGAAGTCATTGATCTGTGGATTGACCTTGCCGAGAGCGGAAGCGAATTCCGAAACATCGAAATCGCAATTGAAAAGCTGAAGCGTCTTCGGCTGTCCGTTGTCGATGATGTGAAGAACAGAATCATCGGATGAACGCTGGATTGTCGTCGGAGTCCAGCGCAGGATTTGGCGCTGCTTGACGGCGGCGACGATGGCTTCGTACTTGTCCGGCAGGTTCGTGGAGTGATCCGGGGACGACAGAAGAACGACATACATGTCGTTATTCGAGCCCTTGCCGATTTGAAGGGAGTAGTCGACGAGATTGACCTGGTTGGGCATCTTGGTTTTCCTCTGCGGGAAATCGGGCCGTTCCTCGCGGATCCGGGAAGCCGNNAGCCGGGAACGGCCCATTTCTGTCAGGTGTAGCGGATGTTCTGGCTTGAGATCTTCGGCTTCTGCCCGACCTTGAGCCGATCCTTGAACAGCATGTCGGCCATGGTGTGCAGCACGACCGCGGCAAGATCCCGGGAGTCGTTGAGCATCACCCAGTTCTTGAAGCAGGTCTTGACCGCATTTGACTGGATGCCGATCCCGAGCACGGTGGCACCGCAGCTCTCGACGGTTCGCACTGCTTCCTTGCAGGTCTGCGTGTCATCGGGTGCGCCATCGGTCAGCACGAACATGACATGACGACGTTCCTTGCGGGCTCCGAGCCGCTGGTGGGCGGCCAGGATGGCATCTCCGGTCGGCGTGCCGCCGGTCTGCACCTTGGTCATATTGCCGATTGTCGTCAGGGCCACGTGGTGCGGTACGTCGAAGCCTTTGAACTCGTAAAGCTGAAGGGATCTGACGGTGGCCGCCTGGCCGTACTGCTGCTGGACGGCCTGGGCCATGATCTTGACGTTGTCGGGCGCGCTGTCGATATCGCCGCTGGTATAGCCGATGATTTCGAAGCGGATCGGCGTGCCGGCAAAGCTCGACTGCAGGATCAGGGCGAGCTGCTGGCAGATCTCGAGTTCCTCCCCCTGCATCGAACCCGAGCAGTCGACGAGGATTTCGACCGCCGTGTCGATCTCGGGAGCCGGCTTCTTCTTGCGGTAGATTTCCTGCTGTCCGAGGATGACCCCGGCGAGCCGCTTGTCGTCGATGATGCCGTCGGCCCGGCCACTTTTCCAGCGTTCCTTGGACAGGCTCTGCAGAGCCCGCTGGATGATCCGCGAGACGGTGCCGATGGTCGAGGAAACCGCGGCTCGCGCCTCCTGGGCGTCCTTCATCCCCTGCGGATCCCTGAGGGTTTCGGAATCGGGGCCCGACGCGGTATCCGAGGTGACGCTGAAGGAAATGACGTTGCTGTTGTCGGGAAGGTCGATGCCGGCGTCCTGAAGGGCGCCGGAAATGCTGGCGCTGACGTCGAGCGGCTGCGGGCCGCCGGACGAGCCGGCGCCGGGTGTCAGCGACGTCGATTTCGCGCCTTTTCCCTTGCCCTTGCCGGCACCTCCGCCGGATCCGCCCTGGCCACCCGGCTGGCTCTGACCCGGTTGACCGGAATTGTTGGGCGTCTGGTTGGCCGGAGGGTCGGCCGGATCGAAGGGATCGTTGCGGATATCCTCGGTGATCTGGCGGGCATGCTCGAGACATTCGATGCTGTCGGCGACATCAACCAGGTCCCAGAACCAGTCCCAGACACGCTGGCGCAGACTGGCCGGCAGGGTGTCGAGGCAGTCCTTCGAGGCGGTGGTCTTGAGGCCGAAATAGATGGAGCGGCACCAGGTCAGAGCGACATGGCCGACGGCGCGAAGATCCTTGGCGACGTCGGGATTCTCGTTGTACTGCTCCATGTAGCTGTTGCAGCAGCGGATTTCCGTCGCCGTGAAGTTCTTGTGGGTGCCCGGATAGAGCTCGAGCCAGTTGCGCTCGATCATATAGTCCTCGATCGAATTCCAGACCGAGTGCAGCAGATCGTCTTGTTTCTCGGCGTCGGTTCGCGCCGCGTCGAGCGCGTCGTCGTCGGTCCAGATCAGATGGGCGGCCTCGTGGGAACTGAACCCGCGGATCTGGCGGGCGACCCGGGTCGGGATGACCTTGGCCGGCGGCAGGGCGGGAACGTTCACGTAGCCGAGCTTCTGGTTGCAGAAGGCCTTGTTGCCGCAGAACCCGACATGGATCTTCCGGCCGCCGAAGGTCGGCACGACACCCATGATTTCGGTCATCAGGTCGCTGGCCAGGATTCCATCGTCGCCGGGATCGAGTACGACGGCCGGCGCCTTGCTCGAAGCGGTCTTGCTTGCGGTAGCTGTATTGCCACGCATGATTTGTCTCCTCTGACTTCGTAAGCGGCGGTTTTGCGCAAACAGGGAAAACCGCCGCGGAACGAAGTTCTGTTGCTTAAGGGCCCCTTGTTTAAAAAAGGGGAATTCTGTTGGGAGGCGCCGCTGTTCAGGCGGCGTCGATGAAAGGCAGGAAAGGATCGGTGATCCGGACGCCTTCGGGAAGATTTGCCGCCTCGATGACGTTGTCGGCGATCAGGCTCGCCTCCTCGCGGGAAGGATGGGCGAAGCAAAGTGGAGTCAGGCCGTGGGCGACCAGAAAATCGCCGAGCTTGCGGTCGATATTGGTCTCGAAGGGATCGGAGCCAGCGAAGTCGGATCGTTGGACGAAAACGTTGTAGGACACGTACTGGCGATGGAGCCAGAGAACGAGACGGTCGAAATCCTCGGGATAGTGATCCGGCCGGTAGACGGCGGAAAGGACGATCGGCGCGTCGGTGATGACGATATCGGCCTGGCCGATCATTCTCTCGATGCGCTGCGCCTGTTCTCCGAGAACGTAGACCTGGTTGGCCAGGGCGCGTGTGCGCCCCTCGAACTCGAGGTCGCGGGCGAACTGGGTCGAGAGCTCGGTAATGAGAGGAACGCCCCGCCTCTTGATCTCGGAGAAGATGAAGGCGGCAAGGGTCGACTTTCCGGCATTGGCGCCGCCGAAGAGATTGACGACGATGGGTGACTTTCGTGGCACGGTTGATCCCGCTTCTTGTGGGTTGTCTCTATCTGAAAGATGGAAGCGGGAGCTTTGTCTGTCTTCCCGGAACATCTACTATTCCGGATCGTGCGCGAAAAGGATCAGGCGGCGGCCTTGCGCGCACAGGCGCTATGGATGTGGCGGGCGATGCGTTCCGCGTCTTCCGGCGTCGGGCTTGCCTTTACGTAGGAAATGGCGTTGTCCTCGAGAAGCTCGCGAATGGCCGTGTCGATTTCCAGGGACTGGTCATAGTCCTGGATCCTTCCTTCCTTTTCGAAGGCTCCCTGCGGACGCTCGAGAAGAACATTCACGGAAGGGAAGCGACGGTGGAGCCAATGCGCCAGCTCGTCGAAGGCCGGCGGATAGTCGCCGGGACGGTAGATGGCCGAAAGCAGAACCGGGCTGTCGGTGATAATGGTGTCGACCTTGCCGACGACGCGCTCGATGCGCTGATGTTGTTCGCCGATGACATAGACCTGGTTGCGAAGCGCGCCGTAGCGTCCTTCCCAGACGAGATCCTTGGCAAATTCGGTGGTGAGCTCGGCGACCAGTTCGGGGTAGCGGCATTTGACTTCGCCGAAGAGCAGGGCGGCCATGGTCGATTTCCCGCAGCCGGGACCTCCGAAGAGATTGACGACGAGAGGAAGGGTGCTGGTCATGCTGGGGGTCCTGTCTGGTTCGATCTCTTCTAGGGATATGGATCCGAAGAGAGATGGAAGGTGCGTTTTTCTTCCCGTATTCCGGTTTCGAAACACGCGGGCGGTCATGAAAGACCCCGCGCGCGTGCATTCGAAAAAAAGGGCGGTTCCCGGAAAGCCGGGAACCGCCGAGTCCAGAGGAGTCGTAATGGCGTCGGGAAGGAAATCCCGATTACTGGAAGATGGCGTCGATGGCGCCCTTGACGACGGCGCGCGAGTCGTCGTCGCACCGGTTCAGGATGGTCACCTCGAGGGTCGAGTGGACGGCCCGGTGCTCGTCGCCGTAGAGCGGCAGGAACTTGGCGTGCCGCCGGACGGCCCGAAGAACCGTACGCGTCGAGAAGACCTGATGAACCTCGCCGAGGCTGTAGCCCTCGCGAACCTTGCCGGCAAGCGCGATGACCTGCTTGGCGAAGTCCTCGTCGGCGTCGGGAATACGGGTCATGACGACCTCGAGTTCCTTGTCCGCCGGCAGATAGCCCATGCGGATGAAGCGCGAGATACGGTCACGGGTCGCCTGCGACTGTTCATGCACGTTGAGGTACATCTGGTTCGACGATCCCAGGCCGATGGTGTTGGCCGTGACCGCGATGCGGCTCCATTCGTGCGGCGTCACGTAGCGGCCGCCATCCTCGAGCAGGCGGACGCCGCGGCCCTCGAGCACGGGCTGCAGAACCGGCATGATCTCCGGATCGCCGCAGTCCATCTCGTCGATCAGCAGGATCGACGGGCGGCGCAGGGCACGCGGCACCAGGCCTTCGATGAACTTCATGATCGGTGCGCCGGTCGGTCCCGGAACCAGCCGGTTGGTGCCGACGATGTCACCGCGCGACAGGTGCGAGTCCATGTTCATCCGGAAGCAGGGGAAACCGGTGCGAGCGGCGATCTGCAGGAAGAATTCGGACTTACCGCAGCCCGATTCGCCGGACATCCACGGGATCTCGTTGGCGACCAGGCAGTCGAGGCAGTCAGCCAGGGCCGGCGCGAAGAACCGGAAAGAGCGGTCGATTTCCGGAACATCCGGGTTTGGCGTGTCCCATTCGAGGGTCGGGATGTCGAAGTCGAGGATCGGCGACTGGTTGCCGAAGGCGTCCGGGAAGACGTCGACAGCGCGGCGCATGACGATCTCGCAGTCGAGGCTGCCGTCGTCGAGATCTTCGTCGTCGCGTTCGCCGGAAGCGATGGCGATGCGCTTCTTCGGCATGGCCATGCGCATCTCGCGCTCAGTCTGGCGCATCGCCTTGGCGTTTTCCATCGCCCGAGCCTCGGCGCCCTTCAGGGCGTCGACGATCTCGGAAACGCTGGACAGCGCTTTTTCGGTGGCGTTGGCGAGCAGGGCGTCGAGAACCTTGCTCATGCCGCCGCTGAAGGCGACGGCCGACAGGCCGCTCGGCTTGAAGGACGGAAACTCGCCGATAGTGATCTCGGCGTGCTTCTCGGCGTTTTCCGGATCCTGCTGAATCTTGGCGAGCTTCTCGCGCGCGCCGTAGATGACCTCGTCCTGGGTCATCACCGTTTGTTCCGCGTCGCGCAACGCCGAGAGCAGGTTCTGCAATTTGCCGATCTTGCCGCCGCTGGCGTTCTTGATCGCCTCGTCGATGGCGTCCATCTGGTCGACGTCGAAGGTCGCTTCGGAGATCCGGCTGGTGACGAAAGGCTCGAAATCGACGCCGGACTCGGTTTTGGCGGTCTTTTCGGCGGCCTTGGCCGGATTTTTCGTTTCGGGAGCCGTCCGTGCGGCTGCTACCGGTTCGGATTCCGGCGCCTCGGGCTCGTTCGCGGCCGGCTCGTCCGTGTTCTGCGCCGGCAGCTCGGCGCCGGTGGCCATGGCGAAAAGGATCTTGGCGTTGGCGGTGGCGTTGGTCTCGCTCACCGGGCTCTCGTTCTTGCGCTGGCGCTTGGCCGCTGTCGAACGGATCAGGGTCGGCGTGTTGTTGGCATGTTCATAGCCGATGCCGCTGAGGGTTTCCTGCAGAAGGGCGACGGCATCGGACTGGCCGGCGGCCTCGAGCAGATCGTTGGCGTGAACGACGTCCTCGACGGAAATGTTCTTCGGATCGAGACTGGTCATTTTGTGTTCAACTCCTCTGAAGGTTTCTCGATTTTTGACAGGCGGAAGCGTTCCCGCCGCGCCGAAAGGGGCGGGAAGGATTTCGTTTGTCTTTTTTGAAAAAATTACCGGCGCCGCGGGGTGCCGGTTTTTACGGAGTGAATTCGAACAAGAATCAGTTCGGGTCGATCGATTTCAGAATATCGATCAGTTTTTCGAAAACGAGCCGGTGGCCGCGCTCGTCCTTGATGGCTGCGCCCGATCGGATCAGGAAATCACCGATCTGCTCTCCTCCTTCGTTTGATCGGACGGTCGACAGGTAGAAGGGAATTCCCCTGTCTTGGAGATGAAGGGCGGCCCGGCAATAGAGAGCGGTCGCGATCCTCTGGCGCCGCCAGTCGTGCGTGGAGGGAATGTCCCTGGTTTCCGGCGGCGCAAAACTTCCGGGTTTCTCTCCCGTGGAGAGAACGCAGACGTAGTCGTCGATGGCCTTGCCGACGAAGTAGGCTTCGAATTCCCTGAACTCGTTGCCGCGCCGGCGGATCATCTCGGCTTCGATCGTCTCGATCGTTTCATTCAGTTTGTCCGCCGGCAGGGTTTCGGCGAGACGCTGGCCTTGCGCCGACCACGGGGAGAGATGGTGGTGCAGGATAATTTTTCTCTTGTCCGGTTCGGAAATCTCTCTCCAGGGAATTCCATGACATTCCGGAGGCAGCCATGCCTGGCCGCGGATCTGGGTGAGAAAATTGAAGATGTCGGGATAGAACTGGAGGAATCGCTCTTTGGGGATCCAGGACAGGACGATATATCCGGCGAAGTGGTTTTCGACGAAGGCGTTGATCTGATCGGCGCGCCATCCGCGATTGAGGTTTCCTTCGCGATCCTCGGTGATCTTGAAATCGATGGTTTTGCCGTTCCGGGTCAGGAATTCCGTCCGGGTGGTTTCCGACGTTCCGTCACTCATGCCTTTGCTCCGGGATTTCGCGTTCCTTCGGCTTGCCGCATGGATCTGCAATCCTTCAGCTCCGGTTGACGAGAAGTTCGGAGGCCGAGTTGGCCAGCTTGAATTCGCCGGCTTCGCGCAGTTGGTGAAGGGCATCGGCGATCTTGCGGTATCTCTCGGGTAGGTCCTTGCGCTGAACGAAGACGCGATGGCTGCCCGGAACGGGTAGAGGGGAGTTCGGGTTAAGGAAGAACCCTTGGTTGTCGGTCAGTTGTTCGGGCTCGACCGGCCGCCAGCAATCGAGATTGAATTCATCGGCTTCCTTATCGAAGATCCAGGCGGGTGAATCCGGATCCATATGCCTGGCGTACCAGTCCAGGGTGACGGCCTGCCGGCCGCAATGGTCGGCGACCCAGGCGCCGAGATCGTCGGAAGCGTTGACGTAACAATGGCAAAGCATGGCTTTTCTCCCGGAAGCCGGCCGCCGCTTGCTTGCGGCGGCCGGTTCTTTTTCGATCAGGATTTGAACGAGGTCAAGGTCACCACCGGGCGGTACTTGGTGACGGCCCGCCAGGTCGTTCGCCTTTCGGTCGGATCGTCGGGCAGGTAGAGCCGGATGGCCCAGCGCGAGTCGATGAAGATCACGCCGTCCTTTTCCAGTTCCTGGCGGTAACGGTCGATTTCGTTCTCGTCGAGACCGATCTCGACCTTCACGTCACCGCTCAGGCGGTTGACCCGGCCGCCGACGACCCAGCCGTTGGCCAGGGTGGCCGTTTCGCCTTTCTCGATGGCCACCAACGCGTCGTCGGAATCGATGTTCGAGTTTCCGGAGACGGCGTTGACGCGGGTGACGAAGTGAGCCGCCCAGTCTTCGGGCAGCACCCGCCCAAGGATCCGTTCCCCTTCATCGGTTTCCATCTGGTAGACGATGACGCGGCGGGTCTCGGAAGCTTTCGGCAGCTTGTCCCAGAGCGGAAGCAGGCAGCCGGTGACGACGTAGAAGACGGTTTCGCTGTCACCGGAGGCCTGGGACAGTTCGGCATCCCAAAGCTCGCGGGCGTCCTGGCTGCCGATGATCTGCCAGCGCTCGGCGATGACATCCTTGCGCTTGCGCGCCTTGATGCCATTCGGCGAGATGTGGGTGATCACATCGTCGTCCTCGGCCTTCTCGTTGGTTCGCGGAAAGACCAGGCAGGCGACACGGTTGGTGAGCGCCGAGCGGACGAAACGGGCATTGCCGCTGCGAATCGCATGGCGCGAGGCGGTTCCGAAATCGACCGGATCGACCGGATCGATGCGCAGCATCTTGAGCAGCCGGGTCGCCGCTCCGGTTTTCGGCTCGTGGAAGATCACCGTATCCTCGAGCTTGATCAGGCTGTCGGGATTGAGGGTCTCGATGCCGCGGTCGAAAGTGTCGTTGCGGATGGCGTCGAGACCGACCTCGTCGAGGCGCTGCTTGAAGTTGTAGCCGAAGGCATCCTGGCGATCGCAGGTCATGCCCGACATCGCATTGAGGAACCGGCGCAGCGCCGGCGGATCCTTGATGAGACGGCGGCCGCCGAAGTCGGTCAGCGGGATGCCGGTTTCCTTTTCGAACGTCGCCAGCGACAGGTTCGGGACGTTGCCGCTGTCGATGTCCTGGAGGAACTGGAGCCAGGCCGTTTCGGCGAGACCGGATTCCAGGTTGTCTTCCTGGGTGAAAAGATCCTGCGTGGCGGCGTGGCGCTGCCCGCGGGTGATTGCACCTAGTCCCTGCATACCCGAGGCGACGGTCGAAAGCATCCGCCGGTCGGCCCAGAGATCGGTGGTGACCAGGATGTAGACCGGCTTCTGGCACTGGTTGGAGCGGTTGGTTCGTCCCAGTCCCTGGATCGCCAGGTCGGCTCGCCAGCCCGGCTGCAGCAGGTAGTGACGCCGCAGGCGCTGGTTCTTGATCCGCCGGTCGGCATGATAGCTTTCGCCGGAGCCGCCGGAAGCCGAGAAGACCAGGATCCGCTTGACGTCGGCGTTGAACAGCCGGATGTCCTCGGTGACCTGGGCCGGGGTGCGATCCTCGAGTTTGCGCTCGCCGGAAACCGCGCCGGGAACCAGCCGGCGCCGCCGGCCCGTGATCTCGGCGATCTGTTCGGGGCCGAAGGCGTCGAACAGCTGCTCGAGCGGTCCTTCGGGCATCTTCATGAGATCGATTTCGCGGATCAGGTCGTCCCGTTCCTGGACTGCCTGCGGGCAGAGAACCGGGTTACCCGAAGTGTCGAGCATCGGTTCCAGGAACACGGTCTTCGAGCCCATGGACTTGACCTGGAACTTTTGGACCGGGAACTGCTTCAGGATGTACTCGATGATGATGTCCTTGGGCGTCGCCTCGACGGTCGAGAGATCGCCACCCTTGTTGTTCTCGATCGCCCGGTTGACGTTGGCCTCGTAGGTGTTGGTCATCTGGACGACGGCTGCGTGCCCGTCGGCCATGTCCTTGCGGATGGCCTCGATGATGGGACGAGCCTTGAACGAGGACAGAAGGGCCTGGAAGAAGCGCGACTTGGCCATACCGAACTGGGCGATATGAGCGGCACGCTCGCGGCCGCCGAGCTTCTTGGTCTTGGCCTGGGTGGTCGTGCTGCCGGGTCTCAGGGCATGCAGGCCGGTGGTAAGCATGGCCTTCTGCAGCGAGATGTTGACCTTGCTCCAGGCGTCGGAGAGACGATCCTGGATCTGGCGCTCCTCGTCGGTCAACCGGTATTCGAGCCGCTCGTAGACGGTTCCCTCCAAGGACAGGTTGGTGGCGAAATAGAGGCCGAGCGCCTTGAGGTCGCGTGCGACCAGCTCGAGTGCATTGATGCCGCCGGCCTTCATTTCGGTGAAGAAGGACTCGGCCGTCGGGAAGGCGGTTCCGCGGCCCCACAGGCCCAGCCGGACGGCGTAGCCCATCGAGGCGATGTCGGAGGCGCCGGTGGCCGACATGTAGGTCACGCGGGCGTTGGGCAGGGTGTTTTGCAGCTTGACGCCGGCCATGCCCTGCTGGGATTGCTTGCGGCTCTGCCAGCCGTTGTTCTCGACCTCGGCGTTGCGCATGTTGTGCGCCTCGTCGAAGAGGATGACGTCTTCGCTGTTGAGCCCGACCCAGTCGATGATCTGCTCGAGCCGCTTTTCGTTGCGGCCGGTGGCATAGGTCACGACGAGGATGCCCTCGCGGTTCGGCAACTGTTCGCCGGCTCCGAATTCGGCGAGATTGATGAGATCGGAGGCGCGTCCGCCGAGCGCAACCCAATCACGAATAGCGGTATTGAAGTGCCGGGTTCGCTCGATGAACCAGACCGCGTGCCGGCGGCCCTGGTTCCAGTTGTCCATGATGATGCCGGCGCCGATGCGGCCCTTGCCGACACCGGTGCCATGCCCGACCAGGAAGCCCTGACGCGGCGGCGCGCCATTGGCATCGGCGGGGTTCGAGGCGAGATATTCGCTGTGGGCCTGGCCGGCGTAGACGATGGTCTCGAGCTGGACATCGGTCAGCACGGCGCGGTCGACCAGGCTGCTGTCGAGATGTGGGCGATAGAAGGGTTCCGGCGGGACGACCGAGGCCAGCGCGGCCGATTCGACGAGCAGGTCCGGGTGCGCTTGCGCATTTTTGATGCTCATGCGGGCCGGCCGATAGTTGGTGAAGAGATCGTCTCCCTCGACGGTGTCGGCATCGATCGGTGCCGCCGGATCGTATTCCAACGGAACGACGGCAGAGACCGTCTTGACGACCTGGGCATTCGGGGCGATCCGCTTCTCCAGGGCGTCGACGCCCTTGAGCAGCTGCTCGGGGTTCAGCGAGGAGCCTCCCTCGGTGAACAGGGGGCCGGCCGAATTCTCGATCATGAACGGTGACAGGCTGGCGATCCGGGCGCGAGCGGCCAGGGTGCCGGCCTCGCGGCCGTCCATGTCGCCGATGACGCCGGAGACTCGCTCTTTGGAATCCAGGGTCGGGACCAGACTTCCGGCGGTTGCGAAGGCCTGGACGATGGGATCGATGGCGGCGGAGCCGCCCAGCATGTTGCCGGCCTCGAGGTCGAGACCGCGCAGGGCCAACCAGGTTCGCTGCAGGCTCGCCTCCGGAAGGGAAGCCAGGCTTTCGATCTTGGCCAGTGCTGCCAGCACGGTACGAGCCGAACGGCTGGCCGGCTTCAGGGCCTCGCCGGCGTTCCGCAGCATCTCGGCGACGGCCTCGATACGCAGATCGACCGGATGAGCGGCGTCGATCGGGTGGCGCGCCGCAAGATCCTTTGCGAGAGAAGCGATGGTCTTGGCTCGCTTGTCGTTCATCCTAGGGACTCCTCGATAGTATTTTTTAAGGTTTCCGGTGTCGGGTGCGTGAGACATGCCCGACACCGGAAGACCGCAATTTTTAGGCAAAGAAAAAGCCGCCTTCCGGCGGCTTCTTTGATGTGATTTCGGGATCTGATCGATCCGGGAGCCTACTGCTCGGGATCGAAGAAAATCTGGTGAAGCTTGTCTTTGCTGATCTTGTCAGCCAGGAAATCCAGCACGGCGACATGCTGGGCTGCGATCTTTTCGGTGAGTGCCGCGTTGACGATTTTGAGGTCGCGGTTCTCGGCCGTCTTCTCGCGATAGTCCATCAGGATCCGGGTGTTGGCTTCCTGCAGTTCGGTGATCTGCTCTTCCTTGGTGCGCATGACTTTTCCTTGTCCAATTCGGGAGAGTCGGCGGGCGCGGCTCTGAAACAGATAAGCCGTTCCCGCCGGAACCTCTCGTTGTCGTGAATTCTGGAGGCTCAGACCTCGAGATCCAGTCCCATGCTTTTTCGGACCGGAGTTGTTTTTTGCGGAACCGGCCGGCTCAACAGACGGCCGATCCGAAGCCGTTCCTTCTTCAGCAGGGAACCGAGAACGGTTTCACCGCGGTCGAGCCGCTTGAAGGCCTGGCTCCAGGGCATTCGGATGACGCTCCCGGCATCGAAGCGGTAGACCAGGTCCCTGCCGTTGTAATCGGCGGCGAGGCCGGCCGACCTGATGCTGTCCTTGTCGCTGATGAAGAAGTCGGCGTCGCCTTCCTTGTAGCCCGCGGTCCGGGTGCGATCTTGGACGAAAATGGGCGTTCCCGGGCAGACCAGGATGATGGGCGGCAAGTGTGGGTTGGGGTTGGGCTGGACGCCGGTGACGATGCAGAGGCGCGGCGTCGGGCCCGGCTTGTAGGGGCAGTGCCGCTCCGGAGCGTGCACGTAGATGACGGCGCCGGGTACTGGCGGGATCGGAGCCAACATGGTCCTGATTTCCTGACGCCCGACCGGCATCCCGGTGGGCGTCGGAGGAGCGGCGCGCGCTCTGACGTCAGAATTCTGCATCGGTTATTGATCCGAAGAGCGAGGGGTGGACGTCCATTGTCCGGATGTCGCCGCGATCGTGTTTCATGGAGTCGATACAGCGGCGGGTGTAGGCCAGCAGGCAGGCACTGAAGAAGGTGTCGACGTCGGTGTCGAAGTCGGTGGCCATGCCGGCGACCGTGTCGAGATCCGGTCCGCCCTCGGGGGTTGGGGCTGAGATTCTTACCGGTTTGAGCAGAACCGTAGTCTTTTTCAAATCGGTAAGGGCGGAGACAATGTCCCGGTTGGCTGCTTCAGGAATGCCAGGGATAACTTGGCGTGTTTCGACCGCCATGGTGAAAACCGCGCGACAAAGATAGGCGTTCCAGGTGAGCCCGAGATATTTAGCAGCCTGCGTAACCTCGTCAGCATGCGGCATTTTGATTTCGACGTTCATCTCGATGCGTTCCATTTCCGTCTCTCCTTGAAGACTTGGTAGCCGGGCTCTGCCCTGGCGACGGGCTACAGACAGCTTCAGTGAAGATATTGGAACGTTTTCCGGAAATGAACCAAGGCCGGCCGCGCTTTCTCATGCACTGTCGAACACAGCGGAAATTGAGACTTTTGGCCTTAAAGTGAGATTCGACCCTGAACCAGGGTCGACGCATTCGCTTCCTTAGGAGGCGAATGTTGACAAAAGTTGATGTTGTGGATCGAAGAACCTAAAAAGGGCTTTGCGAGGCGCCCTTTTCGACGTTCTGGGAGCCTGGCACAAGAAGACGATGGTGCGATTCGAGGCGTCGCCCTGGTTTTTGACTCAGCGGCTTGTTGCCATGGTCACATCTTTCGGGGGCCGTGATAGAAGGTGGCGGCAGGTCTCGGAGTATCGAAGAACTCCTCAAGTTGTTCCGTATTTTCTTCGACCAACCGCTTCGCTTGGCTAGGCAATTCGTCACGGGCGCGTTCAAAGTCATCGAGCGCGATTGGAGACAATGTCGGCGCCGAGGTTAGCCTCAATAGGTGATCACGGCCGACTAGGAGTCCTGCTTGTCCGGTAGCGCACTGGCTCTGTAGGTGCATCGCGCTCTCAATGATGGTTCGCCAAAAGAACAGCCCGCCCCATTTGATTTGACCGCCTGTCATCCTCAGATCTTGCTCGCCGCAACCAAGCGACAAAATATCTATTTTGTGCCTGTCGATGTCGAAACATGTCATGGCGTCAACAAGCGCCACCATCACCGGATTATTCGCCCAGACGCCGCCGTCAGCAAAATGGCGGGTGCCGTTTCGATAGGTTGAGAAAAATGTCGGCGCCGCAGATGTCGCAAGGGCTGCCGTTACGATTTCTTCCTGCCAATCGAGGCGGAAATCTGGATGGTGAGGCGTTTTTAGGACGTTGACCTCGTTGAATCCATCGAATGTCGGGATATTTAGACGTTTGTCGACACTGCCCAGAAGCGTGTCACCAAAGCGGTTCTTAAGAGCCCGCTCCAGTGGCTCTCGTTCATATCGGTACACCGCGAGATCACGGGCGAATTGATATATTGCTCCAAGCTTCTCCCCGAATGGCATTTGCGGAACAGGGCGCTTTGGGAATATTTCCGCGCCATGTTCGAGGTAAATTTCGAGAACCTCTTCCGCTCGCAAACCGTATCCCAGTCCAAGGGCAATTATGCCACCCGTGGAAGTGCCTGCGATGAGATCGAAGTAGTCGGCCGAAGACCCGCCTTTCAGAAAACGTCGTTCGCATTCAGCCAGTACTGCTGCAGGCAAGATGCCTTTTATGCCGCCACCGTCGATAGAAAGAATTCGGAAATCGTCTTCCTGCCATTGAAGCTGTTCCCGGCGTTGATAGAGCGTGCCCTGAGAGCGGCGGGATTGTGGTTGCTGCATATCGATGTTCCTGCCACTAGAAAATATCAGACCCGCCGTGAAGTGTTTGTGCGACGAGCTTCTCGCACAACGTCCACTTTGCTTGGGGCGTAGTTATGGACAAAGAGATGCGCACTGCACTTATAGGAGACGAGCCATCGCAGTCGAGCGATAAGCAAAACAGCGAAGTTTACGCCGCCTGAGCCGTCCACCAGATCTTGCATCGCATGAATATCTTGGACACTCGGCTGAACGCTGAATCGGGGATGTGTATGCCACTCGCCAAGATAGTTGAAGCGCTTGTAATCGGCGCCGGTGCGCTCGAAGAAGTCGGCGAGTACTTTGTCGTGATCTTCAGCGTTGCGTACAAAGTTGGCGGCATCTCCGCTCTTTGCGTCTACTGTGAAATCCACAACCCGGAATATCCGTTCGCCCACCTCCTCGCCCATCAGCATCCCCCCGATCTCCCTGGAGCCTGCTTTCAGCATGTAACGGTGCATCCTGTGCACGACGTCATTCGGGAGCAGGAGTTGCATCATCGTCCTTTTTCGTAGGCATGTATTTCGTAAGAATCCTGACAAACTCTTTTGTATCAGGAACGTCGATGTCCTCGCCCCACGAGCCTTCCGGTTTCAAATCAATGGGCCGAGTATCGTAAGGCGCTCGAAAAATCCATTCGGACGACAGGCCAATGATATATGCGGACACCGGGAAGGCACTGGCGTCAGGACGCGTAAGTATGTCGATCGAGAAGCGACTTGCGTGTGACGCGATCACTGACACTTCCGCATCTCCAGCAGTCAGGGGCTGACCATCTTCTCCTACTCCATCGTACCGGTCAGTGTTTTCAGGGCGTACCCAATCAACGCCCTGATCATGGCACCAGTTATCGAGTTGGGCGCGCGCCGACAAAGGGACGGGATCGATGTCTGGTCTTGCCCGGGCCACAAGCCCACCGATACCGCCGGCAAACACTTCGGCCCATACCATCGGTTTTTTCTTTCGGACAGCTACTGATGCGATCATGTTGAACGCCTTGGGAGAGGCGGTCGCATCGATCAGCAGATCACAGTCGCCGAGACCTTCAAGCGCGTTTGACATCGACTTAGCGCTGTCCTGGCCCCCCAGAGAAATACGCAAGGCGAACACTTTGCATTTTGGGTTCAGATCCTGGAGTCGTTCGCGAAGACCATATGATTTGTGTACGCCTGACTGCCGGAGACTCAGTTCATTTCTCACGACATTTCCAGGGAAGAATATATCCTCGTCAATCAACAGGAATTTTCCGACGCCGGATCTGCATAGATTTGCAGCGACCTTCGAGCCGATTGATCCACACCCGACGATGCCTACATTTTTGTCTGCCAGTAGTTGGAATTCATCCGGTGTCCGATTGGCAGCCTTCGGCACGCGAACGGTGGCGTAAGGGATAACTTGCCGTTCTGCCTTCCCGCCGAAGAACCAGAACAACTCCCATGATTCGCCGTCTCCAGTCAGGAGTTGGGTTGATGCATCAACGTCGATTAACTTTGATGCAAGGTCACTGAGATTGGCATTCTCAAGGTGCGCGCGAAGGTCATCTACGCCACAGCTATTGCTCTTCCGGCGGCCTGGTATGCGAGCAACGTAGCCGAAATCTTCAAACTTGGTGCCCGGGAATACCATTTCGCTCGACCAGAGCGGCGCATCCTTATCCCCCAGATGTTGGATGGATGAAATATAGGTTCCTGCCGTCGACCACTCATTCAGGGTCATCTGAACACTCGTATACTCATCGAGTGCATTCAACGCCTGGAGGTCGTCGTCAAATAATAGAAACCGACAAATTTTCGACCGAAGATCGCGCCCCAGAGATGCAACATGTGCAGACCGAGCATGAACAACGGTGTCTGCATCTTGTCGCTCTTCCGATAATAGGCGTTGGCAGCTGGCGACCATATCGGCGCCAGTTATTGTTGGCATCCAGTTGTCTGGCCTGTATTCCAGGCAGAGTTCACCGTCCGGGCCATACTGATGTAGGGATATTCGACTATGGTCCTCGGTATAGATCATCGGCGGCGCGTCGGGGAAGACGCTCGGGTAGATCATCCGGAAGGAGATGTCGTTGCCATTGTGGGATATGCGGAAATTGACGCACATTTCTACGTCCGCGTTGGCCTGCCATTCGTTGACGACCAACCAGTCGACACTGCCCTCCAGTTCCGCCAGAGCCGCTCTCTCGGATCGCAAGCGGTTATAATGAAGAAGCCACCAAGTCATGCAAAACCGTCTGGCTTTTTAGGTGTCCTTGGAGTGTCTGCGAAGGATACATTTGGCGCAACCGCGCTCGATGCCATTGTAGCGTTACGCAGAAGGCTCGAGGGCCCTCCCCGGAGAACCGTATCGCTGGCTATCGCGGTAATTGTATATCCCATGCGATCTTCCAGGCTTTCTGCCATACGTCGCGGCTCACTCAGCTTGGCGGCCGATGCAAAGTCATGCCGTGCTTGCTCCAACCACCGATAAAACGCATCCGCTCGTTCGGGATGCTTCTCCCACTTATCTGCAAAGTTCTCAGTTTCATCTGTCGGGTTGCGGATGATGTACTTCTGCTCATTGTGCTCGATCTTCTCGTCCATGCGACCCAAGATCGAAAGGAGGGCATCACCAATTGCCTCTTCACCATTGTAAGCGTGCGCTGCCAAGGTCGAGATAATGATCGAGATAGGCGCGTCAATAGTATCGTCGGCGAACATCGTATTCCGGTGATGCTTCAAGATCATTATCGCCGACTGCAACGGGGTCCGCACACGGTACGTTGGGACGTCTTCCACGCTCGCGGTAATGCCGCGGGATTGCATCTCTTTCAGCACCAGTTCTCGGCGCCGAAAAAAGACTTCCCCCATTCTCGATTTGAACCACTCCGCATAACCCTTGGGATTCGAACGAGGCCAATCATCGTCGAGGATTTCGTAATTCAGGGTGGTGTCGTCTGTGATTGCGATCGCAGTGTCGGCATAGCTGGTGTCGAGCATGCGTGCCGCGAGCACGAGCCTCTGGTCTTCCCCATTGGGTATGCCCGGTACGATATCCATATGGAACTGCGCCTCGTCCGAATATTCAAGCCTCCAACAGCGCCGTTTCGCCTGAACCGGCTTGGAAATATTCTTGCTTTTGCGATAGCTCTTTACCTCATCGCCAATCATTTCCTTGAGGTCGGCCTGCGAGAGATCAGACTTGTCCAAGCCAGCCAAAATGCAGGAACAATCGATGTCGTACTGCTCGTCATTCGAATGAGGTTTAATCACAGTCCCCAATCGGAACGATCCTTGGACATAGACCTCGGGCTCATATTGAACGACGCTGGACTGGTCCCTGTGGAGCCATTCTCCGAGAGATTTGTAGCTACGTTCAGCCTGCACATATCGCGCTTGCGGAATTTCGAGCGCGTCGGCCAATGCCTCCAGGTACGTCTCGGCCTGCTTGGTAATGGTATACATTGTTGATATTCCTGCTTTATCCCCCGCCCAAAAAAGGCATTATATGAAAAGTTACGGAGTTCTAGTTGCAGATTTCTATGGGCAATTGGACTGGTTTATCAGCGGTGAGGGAAGGGTCTCGAAGGTTCTTCAGAATCAGGGAGAATAGAAGGACCGATCGACTGATATGCAAGTGACGCCGGCAATTTCTCAACCCCGTGCAACCGCGCAAGTATCTCCTTTCCGCAATATGGTTCAAAAAGCCGAATAAAGCAATATGTTGTGAGAACAGAAGCCGAACGGCCACATTTTCTTGAAGAAGCCGAGATCGTGTTTAGTTAGACCAACTAGCAAAAAGGGTCCCAGGCCAGGATGGTGTGAGTATGAGTTTTAAATTGTCTCAAAAAGTTTTGCCTCAACTTTACGATTGTTCTGGATGGTGGACACAAGGTACGTTGCCGCAAAGCCCATGAGTCCGCGCCAATCCACAGACCATCTTCAGACGTTCCGCTTCCGGTGAATCTTTTTGGCTGCCCAACAGCCTCAACATTTGCCCGAATAGATCTGTGCGGCCTCACTTTATGCGAGAACATATCTCAATTTATGGGAAAATTGGGGCCTGAAAACAGCGGATCTCCGCTAATGTGAATTTCATCTTATGCTGCGTTCGACAGCATCCGGCGGGAAAACGCGGCCCGGGCGGACAACAAAAAAAGGGGCCCGGCAGCGCGCAGGCGCCGCCGGACCCCGAAGTTAGTCCCATGCAAAAATCGTGTAGTTTCAGCGCCGGGCCGGAATGTAAAAAACGATCCGGTCGAGAGCGTCGACGAAGCTGACCTTGCCTTCCGGGGACATATAGATGTCGAAGCATCCTGCCACCGAGGCGGGCGACGCGGTGTCCTGGTCGGGAGGCGTGAGCCGGCGCGGGAAGGCAACGGGCTTGAAGCAAGCTTCGCCGCGCGGATTGAAATAGGTGTGCTGTGGATCCGGCAGTCGTGCCGGTTCGTGTTCGACGGTAAGGATCGCTTCCGCGTTCTTGAGAATACCGTGCACTTCGGCGGGGCGCAGCCTGTAGCCGCCGTCGCGCAGGATCGTGTTGCGGGGAGTTTCCTTTTTTTCGCTCGAGCCTGGTGCGCTGCAGGCGGACAGGGTCAGGGTGGCGACAAGGGCAGCAAGAAGAACGCGGAACATCGGTTGTGGATCCAGTGAATGATGTTGAGGAGCGGGTGTCGAAACAGATTTGGGTTCGTTTCGCCCCGTCGGATCGTTTTTCACGTTTTTCAGGTAAGCGCGTCGAAAAGCGCCCGCGCGGAGGCCGTTTGTGAAAGGGGATTGTCCGGGTCCTTGCGAAGCAGAGCGGCAACGGCCTGCGCGGCCGTTTCGATGCGGACGGACCTGTCCGCTTCATCCTCTCCGTGGCTGTCGTAGCCGCGTCTGGCGGCTTCGCCGGCCACGCGTTCGCTGTCGATCATCTCGTCGAAGCGAAGAATGTCCTCGACGGAAAGATCGCGCCACCCATAGGCGATGAGAAGCGATTCGAGCAGGAAATCTCGAAGTTTCTTGTTGTCCCGGATGAGCAGGCCGTGCGCGGCGATGAGAAATCCGATGGGATCCTCGCCGGCACCGATCTGATCGTTGGTGCATTCGACGATATAGTCGGCGACGCGCTGCTGTTCCGGGGTATAGGTGCTCATTCTTTTCCGTCCTTTACGGTTTTCTGTGGCGAGCCGGTATTGAAGAAGGCGTCGACGGCGCGATGGGCGCCTTCGCGGTCCGTGAAAACGACCTGCCTGCGCCCGTTGTTGATGATAACGGTTCCATAGACGAAGAGCCCGAAGATCCCCATGAGTGCCCAGTCGGGAATGACCCGTTCGAGGAACACCGCATTGAAGGCATAAAGGGCGGTGAGAGCCGCCAGCCCGTAGATGTCTTTGAGTGCCGAGACGAAAGGAGACGGGTAGAGGATGACAAGCCGCCTCTGGATGGTTACCTGGTGCATGCTCTCTCCTGTCCGTTTCGTCCCGGCTTCTTTTGCAGGGAGTGAAGCGCGGAGTTGCCGGTTCGGATCCGTTGCCCGAAGGCTTGGATCGGGGCATGCGCCGCCGGGGCGTTGCGGAACCGGGAGGCGCCGGGATTCTTTCGCATATCCTCGTCGACGACGGCGCGAACCAGGGCGGCGGCAGTGAAGCGAGCCAGGACACCGTCATCCGCTCCAGTGACTTGCAGGCCCTGGCGGCGGGCGGTTTTGAGCCGCTGCCGGGCTTCGGCGACGACGGTTGCGAAGGGGAATCCCGGTTTCGCCCATTCGTGAAGAGCTTCGACTTCCTCGAGGGAGGCGGTGCAGCGCGGTACCGCTGCGAGCATGTGGCCGCGGAATTTGTCGCGTCTGTTCTTGAGCGGAATAGGCCCTTTCCTGAAGGGATAACCTTCGGTCCAGCCATCGCCGGCATAAATGCCGTTGCGACGCGCCTCTCTCATCACGACGAAGGGAGCGACGATCATGGCAACGCTGAATTCGATGGTTTCGCCGGTTTCTCCGGCTTCCAGCATGTCGGCGATTTCAAAGGGTGCAGGCATTCCGGTATCCGATCGGTGAGGGGTGGGTAGGCGGCCCCGGCGGCAAGCGCTCCGCCGGGACCGTCTTTCGTTACAGAACCGATATGGGTTCAAGCTGCGAGGTCGGCCTCCGATTCGATGAGGATGTCGTCGTCGCCATCTCCATCGTCTTGACCGGTGAAGAGCGCGCCGAAGATATCGACGTCGTCTTCCTCGGAATTGCCGGTAGCCAGCGCGGTGTCGTCGACGGCAGGGAAACGGAGCGCGCCGGGAACCCATTCGTTGAGACGCTGGGCGCTGGCCGCGTCGAGGGTGCCGTTCTTCTGGGCCGCATCGGAGAAGGCGTCGGCCAGGAGGCGGGCAAGGTGCTTGGTCTTTGCCGACACGACGCCGTTCTGGCGGTGGCGCGGCAGCAGGCTCATGGCCAGGCGGCGCAGATCCCCGGCCTGCATCAGACCGAAGAAGGCCTCGTCCGGGGTCCAATTGGCGCGGATATTGATCGCGAGATCCGTCCCCAGCGTGTTGCAGAGGCTGGCCGGATCTTCGTCCAGGTCCTTGATCTGCTTCTGACCGATCTTGGAGGCGACGGCCCGACAGAAGGTTTCCTGCAGATCGGCGTCGCTCATCTCCTTGATCGTTGCGGAGATGGCCATGTCGCGGGACTGGCCGGCCAAGTTCTGAATGCCGCTTTCCTGCAGGAAGGAGTCATGGCGTTCACGGGTTTCCCCGACCGTTTCGAAGGCATTTCCGGTGCGGACCGACATGGCGCCCGGGAAGCGGTAGTCATGAGCCCGGATCGGCATTGTTCCGTGACCGATCAGGCCGGCGGCCACGATCTCGAGACATTTGCGCAGGTTCTGCGTGAGCGCCGACTGGACCATGGCCGAACGGTGGGCGGCCATGTACTCGTGCATCTTCGGGGTCATCCGGATCGCGTCGCCGCCGATGGCGGACTGGTCGTCTTCCGCGACGAGGCCGCTGTCCCCTTCGATCGGCGCGATGCTGTCCATGTCGTCCGGCGGGACAAGGCCGCGATGGATGTTGACGGCGCCATGCGGCAGAACCTCGACGATCGCCATGCTCTCCTCCTTGACGTCGGAGGAGTGAAACCGCCAGGTGTCGATTGGCTGGTGCGAGACCTCGACGCTTCGCCAGCCCTCGGTCTCGAGGGTCTCCCTGAGTTTTTCGACTTCGGCGTTCTGGAGTTCCCAGAACTCGGCGCGATCGGTAAAGCGGTCGCCGTCGAACATGTCGTGGATGATGCCGCCCTTGTAGGTGGCGGCATCGAAGAGGGCGTGCTTGGCCTCGATGGTGTCGCTGATCAGGAAACGGCGGACTTCCCCTCCGTCCTTCCAGGATTCCGGGCTCATGCGGATGTCAGAGATGATTCGGTTCTGCATGGCCGGGTCGGCCAGGGTCATCGCCCGGGCCCAGTCGAGATTGCGCATGCCGTCACGGATTATATCCTGGGCTTCCGGGACCAGGCGTCCCATTGCCAGGCGCTGACGAACCGTCGATTCGGACATGTTGAAGACGAAGGCGATCGAGGGAATGTCGCGTCCGCGCTTGACCAACTCGACCATGGCGGCGCATTCGTCGATCTCATCCATTTTCTGGCGGATGGTATTCTCCGAGAGCGCCAGCATGAGAGCGTCCGAATCGTTTGGATCGATATCGAAGACCGCGCAGGGAACCTCGAAGTCGGCGGGCAGGATCTTTTCGGCGATCAGTTCGTGCACGCTGGTGAGCCGCGTGCCGCCGCCGAGCGCGACGTAGCTGTCCTCATTCTTCGGGTCGGGCGCCACGATCAGGTTCTGCAGAACCAGATGGGTGGCCTCGATGTTCGCCTTGAGCGCGGCGATGTGCTCGGGATCCTTGCGGTTCCGAGGATTCCTGTCCCAGGGGACGATCCTGGAGGCGGGAATGGTCATGTGCATGCATTTCAGGGACTTCGTCATGGAATTCTCCTGTTTCGTTCACACAGAAACAGCCCTCTTTCCGGAAGGATGCTTCAGGTTCCATGTTGAGTGATTGTCGGAGAAACTCAGGTCATCCGCCGGAGGTCTCGCCTGGGAAAGAGACCTCCGCGGATGCCGGGTTCGGGAATGAAAGTTTTTTGTGGATTTTTGCGGATCGCTCCGATCCGCGTTTCGACGCCGGATCAGGCGATGTAGCGTGGTAGCACGACGAAGATGCCGTCGGCGACGGTCAAGGCGGAGAGAAACGAGATCGCGGCGATTTCATAGCCGGGCGACCAGTCGATCTCGTTGATCAGCGAATAGGCGCGGGCGAGAAGTACGATGGCGAGAACGATGCCGAAGGGCGATCCGCCGTAGGCGAACATCGAGGCGCCGGCGATGAAGAGATAAAAGATCAGGCTGTTGTGCATGGCGGCTTACGGAGAGCTACATGACCGAATCGGGGACAGGGTGCATGTTGTGGAAGGCGAGAGCCTGCTCGACACGGCGGCGAAGATCATCATAGAGACGCATCTCCAGGTCGGCGTCGGGGTTCTTTTTTTCCTCGAGCGATTCGAGGATGATCCGGACGACGTCATGGGCGGCGACGAGTTCCATGGCCGGGAAGGCCTGCGGGCCTTCCTCGAAGGCGGCCAGAACCTCGAAGCCGTCGGCCAGTGTTTTGCCACGCTGCCGGCTGGGAACCCTGATGAAAAACCGGGCGGCTATGCCGAGAAGCCAGGACTTGTCGTTTCGTCTCTTCAGCGAGTAGGTGCAGCCGTCGTGTCCCATCGCCATGGATCCGTCGGGGCTCCATGAAAGGCGGCTGCCGGCTGTCGCGGGCATGACGGATCACATGCTCGGCAGCAGGTCTTCCGCCTGCATGCCCTGCTCCTCGAGGCTGCGGCGGAACTGATCGAGAGTATGCCGTTCGAGTTGCTGGACCCGGCGTTTGGTGATTCCGAGGCGCTGGCTGATCTTCTGCAGGCTGAGCGGATGCCGGGCGAGGATGCGCTTCTCGATAACCATGCGCTGGTCGCTATCGAGTTTGCCCATGATGCCGGCGACAGCATCACGGATGACGCGGATGTCATGACGGGCAGCAACGGTCTCCTCGACCATCTGGTTCTCGTCGGCGATATCAAAATTGCTGTAGTCGCTCTCGTCGTCGTACTCGGTCGGGCGGGAAAGCGAGACGTCACTGCGAACGATCCGGGGCTCCATGCGCTGGACGACGTCGAGCTTGACCCCGATCTGCTTGGCGATTTCCGCGCGACCCTCGTCGTCGAGCTCGTGGCCGGTCAGCTTCTCGTAGTCGGAGCGCATCTGGCGAAAGCGGGAAAAGACCTTCTTGTCGGAGAGGTTGGTTCCGACGCGGGTGATCCCGGTGTTGTCCATGACGTAGCGGTGGAGCTGGCCGCGGATGTGCCAGCGGGCGTAAGTACCGAAGCGCAGGCCCTTCGAGAGATCGAAGTTGTCGATGCTTTCGGTCAGTGCGGCAACGGCTTCCTGCTCGAGGTCCTTCCACAGGTTGCGGTCGGTCTTCTGGGCGACCTCGGCGGCCATGCCGACGGCCAGTGGATTGTAGGCCATGACCAGCTTATTGCGGGAGTCGTAGTCCTTGTTATCGAGCCATGCCCGGGCCAGGTCGAGTTCTTCCTCCTGGGTCAGCATGACGTTGCGGCCTTTCTGGTTGCGGGCTTTCTTGGCGCTGGCGGTCATCTTATCTCTCCATCGGCCGGCCGGTTCCGGTTGTCGCTGTGGGCCGTGCCTTTTGTTATCGGTGAGCAACGGTATTTCCGTTGTTTCTGATCAACGAATACCGTTTTTACCGTCACCATGCAACACCTTTTTACCGTTTTGTCCGTATTTTTTGCCTGTCTTTACCGTTTTTACCGTTCCGGCTCCCGAATTAACCGCTTCCCACAACCACTTAGCAGGAAATACGGCTATGAACGGGCCAGGGAAGGTTTTCCCTCCGAACCGGCGAAAACGTTCCCGGCCCCGGTCTTCCTGGCTTTCGGCGCAGAAAAGATCCCCCGGCTTCCCGAGAGAAGCCGGGGGATCCCACCAGACGTAAGGAGACTCAAATGCCCAACGAGACTGAAATAAGCCCCGAACCAGCTCGCGCAAGAAAAAAATGGCGGCGCCGTCATTCCTTTTCTCTCTCGAGAACCTGGAGAAGCCGCTTGCGGACGGCCAGGCAAGAGAAAACGCCGAATCTTCCTTCTCCTGCGGGCTCGAACAGATCGATGCTGCGAATCAGGAACGCCGAGGCCTCGATGATGAGCTGCCGTTCGAGATCCTTGCGATCAAAGTCTTCGGCCATTCGTGCCGCCATCGAAATAGCCAGCGGCTCGTAGACGGAGATGAGCCGGTCGCGTGCCGCCGTATTCCGGTTTATCCGTCAGGCGGCGACGAGCTCGTTTTCCTCTTCGGACATGAGCGGTCGCTGGTCGTCGGCGCTTCCGCCGGAATATATCGTCGAGGTCATTCCTCTCCTCCTTGCCTTTCGAAGGCCTATCGGCATTTTCGATGCCGGCCAAGCCTCATCCTGCTTTCCGGCCTACAGGATGAGGCCTTGGCCGTTGCGCCGACAGACCCGTTTCGGAGCTTTCCGGCGAAGGTACAAAAAAAGACGGCCGGCGCCACCGGGCGCCGGCCAGAGGAGGAAACGTCCAAGAAAGAACTCTGTAACGAGTGAGATATGGGGTCGATTCGCTGTTTGGACCGCCTTTACGGTAAAAAATTTTTCCTTCCGTTTAATAGGCGTTTCCGAGTTGAATTCAGTTTCGCGGAATCGTAAATCAATAAGGGCTCCTGGCAGGAGCCGGGCACTCGCCGTTCCGAAGCTGTCGACAGCACTGCTGCAGATCTCAGATGAGCCTTTCAACAAACATTCAGGCTTGAAAGGCGGTTGGCGGGTGACGCTTCTAGGTCAGGCCAGGAGAATGTCTATGTTGAATGGAAACATCCATCCTTCGACCCTCGAAGGAGTTAAACGCCTCGCAAACCAGATCAAGAAAGACCGCGGAATCAAACACTCCGAGGCGCTCGACCTCGCTTCCCGGGCGGCGAATTGCGAGAATTTCCGGCACGCCCGCCGCGTCCTGCCGGCGAATGCCCGCTCGGAAGCGAATCATCCGGTGCTGCTGACGGTCTATTGGAAGGACAACAGCAATTTCTACCGGGGCCGCGAAACGCTGACCGTCAACCTTTCGAAGGCGATCCTTGAGGTCTGCGGCAAGAAGGAGATCGTCCAGGTGCGCGGTTTCGGCTGGATGCGCATGGTCGCCGCGGATCATTTCGTGAGCGACCATCTCGCCGCATCACAGAGGGATGCGCGCGGCGACGCCTGCTTGGCGGCGCGCTCGCTGCGGTTCATGGAACATACGGGCCTCCGTCCTGCGCCTCGTGACTCTGCCTTTCCGGACTGGTGGGATCACGACGAACTGCCTAATTGCGATCACACGACAGCCTGGTTGTCTTCCGCGGATGGGCAATACATCCTTGTCGACGAGCCCTATCGAAAAGCGATCAAGGAAGATGCGCGCGAAAAATGGGCACGGGCCCACAAATGGCATCTCCGCAAGTCGGCCTGGCCGGGCATGTATTTTCCGCACAGCTGCGATCTCCATGTCGCGACCGACGGCAACGGCGACTTTGACTTCGAAGCGCTCATGAAGAAGGTCGACGCCATTCCGGCTCCCGTAACCGTGGATAACTGGACGGGAGATTCGGATCTGTCCTGGGATATCTACGTCAGCCCTGCGGCCAAAACGCCCCAGGACCGGCGCAGGGCCCAGTCGAAAGGCACTGTGGAGCCAATGCCGAGCGCAAAGACCATCCCCTACAGCACAATGCTATGTTCCCGTCTGCGGCGTCCAGCGGGCTCCATGCCGGTTGCCGATCACATCGAGGTCGGCCGGCTGATCAAGGAGGCTCTCTATTCGGGACTCCTGCCACACGGGGCCTTCCAGCGCATGAATGGTCTGCGCCAGACACTGGAGGACTGGCTCGGCCGGGAGATCGGCCGCAGCCAACTCAACGGTCCGGAATTCTTCGACGTCTACTATTCCAGTCCGCGGGACGACGAAGACGACGATACTCAAGAGGTGCGATCGAGTTCAGACCTCGTCCGGATCCTCGGCCAGATTAAGCGGAAGCTGCAGGCTGCCTATCCGGACTGCGCACCGCTTCGCAAGCAGCTACAGCGCATCGACATGTCGGCGAAGCTCGTCGCCAAGGCAGGGAAAGGGCTCCGCTGAGCCCGTCCCGTCCGGGATCGTCAGGAGAAGCCGTTTCTTCCGCTTTCCGAACGGAGGCGGGCGAGACGTGTTGGTTCGCAGGGTTTCGGCCGTCCCTTCCATGGCGGCCGGAACTTCTCTCGCCTGTGTCGTTTTGAGGGTAATGTTCTTTTTATGTTCCTGCTCTTCGGGAATGACGGAGAAAAATACGCAAAAAAAATTCAACCGCATAAACACGAAATAATACCGTACTGTTGGCCGAGCCCCTGGCTTCGACCATCCATTTCGACATGAATACGGTAATTTTATCCACATCCGCCGATAATATTTTCGAGAGCTGTCGAAAAAAATAACGGCAAAGATGATCCAAATAGCGGAAATGATCCAAAATCATGAGTGAAGTTCGCGTGCATTTACCAGACGCGCACCGGACAGGCGAGATAAAGGAGAATGCCAGTGCCCGCTTCCAGCAACGACAGCCGTCGAGATGCCCTTCAGGCCGCCTTGGGCCAGATCGAGAAATCCTTCGGAAAGGGCGCAGTCATGCGCCTCGGTCAGGATCGACCGGTCATGAAGATCGATGCCGTGTCGACCGGCTCCCTGGGCCTCGACATCGCACTCGGCGTCGGCGGCCTGCCGCGCGGGCGTATCATCGAGGTTTTCGGCCCTGAGAGCTCGGGCAAGACCACGCTCACCCTGCATGCCATCGCCGAGGCCCAGAAGGCCGGCGGCACCTGCGCCTTCATCGATGCCGAGCACGCGCTCGATCCCCAGTATGCACGCAAGCTCGGCGTCAACATCGATGAGCTCCTGGTGTCGCAGCCGGACAACGGCGAGCAGGCTCTCGAGATCGCCGAGAAGCTGATTCGGTCCTCGGCCGTCGACATGGTGGTCATCGATTCGGTGGCCGCGCTGGTGCCGCGTGCCGAGATCGAGGGCGAGATGGGCGATTCCCACATGGGTCTTCACGCCCGACTGATGAGCCAGGCTCTGCGCAAGCTGGCCGGTCTGGTGTCGCATACGAACACCATTCTCGTGTTCATTAACCAAATCCGCATGAAGATCGGGGTCATGTTCGGCAATCCGGAGACCACGACGGGCGGCAATGCGCTGAAGTTCTATGCTTCCGTGCGCATCGACATCCGTCGGATCGGCGCCATCAAGGATCGCGACGAGGTGGTCGGCAACCAGACCCGCGCAAAAATCGTGAAAAACAAGGTTGCTCCGCCTTTCCGTCAGGTGGAGTTCGAGATCATGTACGGCCAGGGCATTTCCCGGGTCGGCGAGCTGATCGACATGGGTGTGCACCACGGCATTGTCGAGAAGTCGGGCTCGTGGTTCTCGTACAATTCGGAGCGCATCGGCCAGGGCAAGGAAAAGGCCAAGGCGTTTCTGACCGAACACCCGGAGATCGCCGGGGATATCGAAGCGAAGATTTTCGCCGCCACGGGCGTCACGAATGATGCGAACGGCTCCGTTGGGAGCGGTCAGCCGTCCGGATCGGACGCCGAGGGCGACGATGGGGTGCGTGCGGCCTGAGGAGAGCCGCGCGTCCACTGTTTCAACATCTGACAAGGGGGAAAGGCTATGCAGAACTAACGATAAATAAAGGAAACGACCGATGGCAATGAGGGCGAACCACGAACCGCAGGACGCGCGTATTCGATCGCTCGCAATGAAACAGAAGATCCTGACCCGCGAGGAAGAAGACGCGCTGGCCAGGGCCTGGAAAGAGGACAGGGACCTTGAAGCACGCAACAAGCTGATCATTGCTCATCAGCGCCTGCTGGTCACCATGGCCAAGCGTTTCATGCGGTATGGATTCTCGTTCCGTGACCTCATGCAACAGGGCAACATGGGACTGATGGCCGCGTCCGACAAGTTTGACCCTTCCAAGGGCAACCGGTTCGCGACCTATGCCCAGTGGTGGGCCTTCACCAGCATGCAGGAGTTCGTCACCCGGAACATCTCTCCGGTGCGGATCGGCCGTTCCCGTCCCGAGCGCGAGGCGCTGCGCGGGATCATGAGCGGCAAGACCGACGAGGAGACGGCGGACGGCGACAAGGTGTCGGTGGACATGGTTCAGCGGCTTCGCAGCGTGCTGGCCAACCGCAGCGTATCTCTCAATGCGACGATCGGCGGCGATGAGAACGGCGCCTCGTTCATGGATCTGGTCGAGGATGAGAATTTCACTCCCGACACCATGATGGAGGGGCCGCTCAGCAAGACGCGTCACAAGGTTCTCGCCTCGGTGATCGACGACCTCGAGGAGCGCGAGGCGATCATCCTGCGCGAAAGGTACCTGAGCAACGACCGCAAGACTCTGAAGACGATCAGCGCCGAGATGGGCATTTCGGCCGAGCGCGTGCGGCAGATCGAGCAGACGGCTCTGGCCAAGCTGCGCCGGCGCATCGAGAGCGCGGGCTTCAGATCGCAGGACCTCTTCGTCGACGACTAGTTCCCCTCCCGGCTTGGAAAGAAAAAACCCGGCGCCGCCGAAGCGACGCCGGGTTTTCCGTTTCCGGTTTCCGAGAAGTGCTCAGATCGGAAGGATAAGATCGAGAGGGCTTGTCGGGCTCATGTGGATGCCGAAAGTTTCGAGCCCGGCGATGATGAGCAATGCCGCCGAGAACCCGATCCCGCCCGGAAGATAGGTCGGCGCCGGCCGGCCTCGAAAGTAGTTGCGCAGGCGCAGCCAGGCGTAGACGAGAAGGCCGATGACGGCTCCCAGCAGGGTGAAGAACACCGCTCCCTGCCAGCCAATCCAGGTGCCGGCCGCGACGGCCAGCTTGACGTCGCCCAGGCCCATCGCCTCCTGCCCCTGTCTGGCGCTCACGATATCGCGCACGAGCAGGAATCCACCGCCCAGGAACATCATGCCGAGACCGCGGTCGATCAGACTGATCGGACTGTCCGGAGACAGGACCCCGTTCAGGATGCCGAAAAAACCGACGGCGAGGACGAGCGGGAAGGGCAGCTGCCGGTAGAGCAGGTCCAGCCGGGCCAGGACCACGAGAAGGAAGGCCAGGGCGCCGAACAGGATGAGATTGGCGACGCCGGGAAGGATCATTTGGCGCTTTTTCCGGAAAGCATGTCCTCGACGTAGGCCCGTGCCATTTTGGCATTGATCATCGCGTTCCAGGTCGGCGGGAATTTGGCGTTCTCAGGGATGAAGCCTACGGGCCACACCCCGGTTTCCTCGAGATGGCGCCAAGCCTTGAGATGGTCGATGTCGCGGACGTTGAAGAATTCGACGATGGTCATGGTGCACCTTTGTTTACAAGACGATGTCTGGGCGGGAATTGAAGTGGAGGGCTCTGTTCAGTCGCTGCGCGATGTCGCTTCGGCTTCCCGGTTCCTTTTCTCGGCGACGATCCCGCAGATCCGCGACCACTGCTCAGGCGTCATGAAGTCGTGGCAATTGAACGGGATGTCGCCGAAGATTTCAACAAGTTCGCGAAGTTCGCGGATTTCCCTGGCCGCCCTGCGCAGCATGCGAGAGGTTCCCGTCCGGTTGACCTTGTTGCCGGGCCGGCCGGCGGCCAGGGTCTTCGCGGTCTTTTCAAGTTGAGCTTCAAGGTTCGGCACGTGGTGTTTCCTTTCAGGCGCTCGACATGGCGTCTTCGATTTCGATCTGGGCCCGTCGGACCCCGCGCCATTCGTCGGCCTTGATGGTGCCGAGAATGTCGATCGCCGTGCCCTCGGAGGCGAGCAGGCCGTCGGCCAGGGGCGTGCCGGCGATATTGAAGACGATACCGCTTAGCTCGCTGCCGCTCGAGGTCAGGATCTTGAGCCTGACATGGGCTTCCTTGAGCAGATCGGCGCCGGCGATCCGTGCCTTGCGGATCAGGAAGCGCGGCTTGGCGTTGCCCTGTCCATAGGGCTCCATCGAGGCCAGGGCGTCGGCGAGGCTGACGGTGACCTGTTCGGGAACGATCTCGGCGTCGACGTCGGAGATAACGCCGGTTCTGCCGAATTCACTCGCCCTGACCTTGGCGTCGAGGAACTCCTGGAATTCGGCGAGCCGGGATGCCTCGAGCGTGACCCCGCCGGCCATGGCATGACCGCCGCCCTTCTGCAGGATGCCCAGGCGCTGGGCCTCGAGAATGGCGTTGCCGAGATGGAACCCCTGCATGCCGCGGCCGGATCCCTTGGCCACTCCGTTGGTGATGGAGAAGACGAAGGCCGGCTTGTCGGTCGCTTCCTTGAGGCGCGAGGCGACGATGCCGATGACGCCCTCGTGCCAGTCCTCGCCGGCGGCGAAGACGATGCCGTGGTCGCTGCCGGCCTCGATCTGCTCGAGAGCCTCTTCGGTGCAGCGCCGTTCGACGTCCTGGCGTTCCTTGTTGAGAGCATCGAGCTCTTCAGCCATCTTCACGCATTCCTCGGCATCTTCCGAGATCAGCAGGCGGGCGCCGGTGCTGGAATCGCCGAGACGGCCGCCGGCGTTGATGCGCGGTCCGAGAACGAAGCCGCAATGATGCGAACGGATGGCTTCCGTGAGCCCGGCTACGTCGGCCAGCGCCTTGATCCCCGGGGTCCTGCGCATGGTCAGGGCTTTCAGGCCCTGGCGCACGAAGGCCCGGTTGAGCCCGGTGAGCGGCACGACGTCGGCGACGGTTCCCAGGGCGACCAGATCGAGATAGTCGAGAAGCTTCGGCTGCTCGATGCTGGTGCGGTCGTAATATCCGGTATCGCGCAGGCGGGCGTTGATGCCGACCAGGGTGATGAAGGTCATGCCGGCGGCACAGAGATTGCCGAAGCCTTCTTCCTGGTCGAGCCGGTTGGGATTGATCACCGACACGGCGTCGGGAAGCTCCTTTTCCGGCGAATGATGGTCGATGACCACGGTTTCCAGGCCGTATTCCTTGGCCTTGGCGATGGGATCGAAGGATGTCGTCCCGGCGTCGACGGCGACAACGAGGGTGTTGCCTTTTTCGGCAAGCGCCTTCATGCCTTCGACGTTGAGCCCGTAGCCTTCGTCGATCCGGTCGGGAATGTAGATTTCGGCCTCGAGGCCGGCGTGCCTGAGGAAGCGGACGAGAAGAGCCGTCGACGTTGCACCGTCGACATCGTAATCGCCCCAGACCGCGGTCTTCTCCTTGTTCTCGACCGCCTTGGCGATCCGTTCGACGGCGGCCTGCATCCCCTGGAAGAAGACGGGATCCGGCAGCTGCTTGCGCAGTGTCGGGTTGACGTAGTTGGCGGCCTCCTTGGTGTCGACGCCGCGGGCGACCAGGATCGGGGCGACCCCGGGCGGAATCCCCGCCGCGATCATGCCTTTGACTTCGGCGGCCTGGATGACGGGCGTGCGCCACAGGCGGTTGCGGAAGGAACGCCGGCTGGTGATGGGCCGCGGGTCGGACGCCGACTGCGGGTCGGACGCCGACTGCGGGTCGAGCGTCGACTGCGGGTCGAGCGTCGACTGCGGGTCGAGCGCCGGGTTTTTGCCGGCGGACTTGCCGCGCGAGCGTTTCGGCTCGACGTTCTCCGGGGCCTTTTTGGCGGCGGATGTTCTCGGCATGGAGGAACCTTTATCTGTTATTCGGGGGCGGCGGATGCGCGGGGGGCAATTCGTGGCCGGATGGCCAGGCCGCCAGCGGCTGTTCCTGTGATAGATATGGGTGCGAAAAGGTCGGATCGATCGCGAAAAACAAGGAATCCGGCCTGTTTTCGGAGAAAATCAGACGGGAAGACGGTCCCGTTTCGGAAGCCGGGATGACGGGCGGTTTTCATTTGCCTTGAAACCGGCCCGGCATCCGTGTGCGAGCGCGAATCGAGCGCTCACTTGAGGTGGGCTTCGGGGCGAAGCATCTTGTCCCTGCGCAGAAGCAGGGCTCCGTGGTGTTTGCGCGCCGCGTCCATATGCGTGATGGCTGTTTCCATCTCGTCGGCCGTCTTGGCTTTCGATACGGCTTCCTCGGCCTTGTTGCGGCGCTGGATGGCGCGGATCAACTCGGGCGGGTCGTTGGGGTTGGATTTCAGCATTGGAGACCCTGTTCAGTCGTCAAGAACGTTTTCGCCCGTGCAGGGAGCGTACAGTTCGTCGTGCATGGCTTCCCCGGCCACTGTCTTGACGTGCTCGGCATTGCATTTCCTGCAATGCCTGATGCGCCCGAAACGCGGCGTGGCGATGAGGGTGACGATCGAGCTTTCCCACTCCGTCATCTCATGGGAGGGATGTGGCTGCAGGTCTCTGGGCATCGCGCCCTCCTGGTTGACTGCGGTGTTTTCCCGTAAAGGGACAGTGCCGGTTCGCTGGCCGGCATCCCGGGGCCGCCGAGGCGACCCCGGTTTTGCGGTTTGCATGGAAACTCAGAAACGACGGCGGGTGAGTCTCCGATTACCGTATCCGCCGCGACTTGGTTGCGGCGGCGTCGAGAAGGCGACCGCCTGGGCCTCCTCCTCGGTCAGCAGGCCGGCGTCCTGCAGGAACCGGCTCGGCTGGGTGGCTCCGTGGTTGCGTGAGAAGGAGCAGGAGACGAAGAGTCGCTTGCGGGCCCGGGTCCAGGCCACATGGGCGATTCGACGCTCCTCGTCTTCTCCGTAGGGCTCCTGGAGAGCCCGTCCGTGCGGCAGGATGCCTTCCTCGACCGCGGGACTGAAGACGGTGTCGAATTCGAGCCCCTTGGCGGCATGGATGGTCGAGATGCGCACCGAGCGGAAATCGTCGGTCTTCTCGTCCGCCGCCGACATGGTCGCCACGTGCTGAAGGAACGAGGCGGTGTCGGTGTATTCGTTGGCGGCCGCGATCAACTCGATGAGGTTCTCTTCGCGCTCGAGAGCCTTGTCGTCTTCCATCTTCCGGCGCCAGTCGAGATAACGCGTACGTGAAAGCATGTACTCGATGGCATCGCCGACCTGCGAGGATTCGGCGAGCACCTTGGCACCGTCGTCGAGGATGAAGGCCAGGGCCTCGAGGTTCTGGCGTGCCGCCTTGGTGATGCGTTCGCCGTTCTTGGCGACATCGCGGCAGGCCTCGGCAAGGGTCGCGGCACCGCCGCGCCAGACCGAAAGAACCTTGTTCAGGGTGGTGTCGCCGATGTTGCGCGCCGGCTTGTTGCAGATCCGCTTGAAGGCGAGCTCGTCGGCCGGGTTCATGAAGATCCGCAGATAGGCGATCGAATCCTTGATTTCCTCGCGATCGAAGAAGCGGACCCCGCCGACGACGATGTAATGGATACCCGCCAGGTGAAGCTTCTGCTCGATGATGCGCATCGGATAGGACGTGCGCAGCAGGATGGCGATCTCGGACGGCGTGTCGCCCTGGGCGATGCGCCGGGAAATCTCGCCGGCGATATCCTCGGCTTCATCGTAGGCCGTATGGAAGGGCTTGCAACGCACCGGCTCGCCGGGAATGCCCGAGATCAGTTCCTTCGGAACCGGACGCGGGGTCGGGTCGACGACGGCGTTGGCCACGTCGAGGATCGGTTGGGTCGAGCGGTAGTTGCGGTGGATGGAGATGATCCGGCAGTTCTTCCAGTCCTTCTGGAAGCCGATCATGATTTCGGGACGGGCGTTTCGCCACTGGTAGATGCACTGGTCGAGGTCGCCGACGCAACAGAGATTCCCGTGCCCGCTGGCCAGATGCTTCAGCCATTCGTACTGCAGCGGGTTGGTATCCTGGAACTCGTCGACCAGGATGTAGCGGAACCGCTTGGCCCAGAACTCGCGGATGCGCGGCTCGTCGCGGAAGAGCTTGACCATGTAGAGCAGCAGGTCGGCGAAATCGCAGACATTGCGTCCCTTCAGGTCGTCCTGGTAGGAGCGGTACACCTTGAGGATGTCGCGGTTGGTCTCGTCGCGAAGATCGACCTTGCGCCGGACGTCCTCGGGCGTCCAACCTTCCTCCTTCCAGTATTGGATGCGGGAATGGGCGCGGCGGATCAGATCCTTCCAGTCGGCGCTCTTGCGGGCCCGTCCGGACGGGGCGGCCTCGGCGCCTTCGTCGGTGAACCCGTTGGCCGCCAGCGCGGCCTCGATCAGCGTCAGCTGGTCGTCTTCGTCGATGACGATGAAATTCTCGTCCTTGAGGCCGGCGGCGCGCGCGTGGCGGCGCAGCATACGCAGGGACACGGAGTGGAAGCTGCCCATCTCCAGCCCGCTTTCCGCCATGCCGATCATGGCATGGATGCGCTCCTTCATCTCGTTGGCGGCCTTGTTGGTGAAGGTCACGGCGAGGATTTCGCCCGTGCTTGCCTTGCCGGTCGCCAGGATGTAGGCCGTCCGCGTGGTCAGGACCCGGGTCTTGCCGGTGCCGGCGCCGGCGACGACGAGCACTGCGCCCTCGGTGGCCTCGACGGCCTGGCGCTGTTCCGGATTGAGGGTCGCGATCAGCTGGGCGGCATCCGGGGCCGGAGCGGAAACGGAAGACAGTGCGGCCTGGGCCATTTGATTCTCCTGGACAGGTTTTCTGGAAGGACGTACCTGCCCTTCCTTAAGAATATGGGTTTGTTCTTCGAGGGATCACCACTTGCCGGTAAAGCCCGACAGCCTGCCATCTCCTCAGGAAGACCGGAGATGGCAGCTGGGGTTTTTGGCTTCTCATGTCGGCGGATGTCCCGACATCGGGACGCGCGATGTCGCGGAAATCTGCCAATTACTCACTGATTAAAATTTTTTTCGCTTTTCGTGTCCCAAATCCGGGAAACGAACCAACATCTCGTATAGGCCGGAAGTTTTACGGTATTTGATTCGAGTTTTCCGGTCATGAATACGGTTCTACTGAGAAACGTTCGAGGAGTTCGAAGAATGTCTGAGAAACTCATGGAGACCACGAGCCAGGTCGTCGCCGGGTATCTTGCCCGCAACGAGATCGATCCCGAACATGTTCCTGGTCTGATCCACAAGGTCGCCGAGGCGCTCTCTTCGGTCGCCGTCGCCCATTTCGATGCGATGCCCGACTTCGAGGCCGAGATGCCCGACGCTACGGAATTGACGCCGGCGGTTCCGATCGAGGAGTCGGTGACGCCCGATTACATTGTCTGCCTCGAGGATGGCCAGAAGCTCAAGATGCTCAAGCGGTACCTGCAGCGGGTCTACAAGCTTTCGCCCGAGCAGTACCGGGAGCGCTGGGGGCTGCCGAAGGACTATCCGATGGTGGCGCCGAACTATTCGCGGGCTCGCAGCCGGCTCGCCCGCAGCAACGGCTTCGTCAAGGCCGGCGAAGACCGGAAAGGCGCCAACCTTGTCGCGATGGCCTCGTGACTTCCTTTCCCTGAACATTTTTCCGACCCGTTGATACTGTCGCGTCCGGGGCCTCCCGAATGGGGAGGAACCCCGGTGCGTCCGTTTTCCTCCATAAAAAAATCCCGCCGGCGCTCGAGGCGCGCGGCGGGGTCTAGGTCAGGAGGGAGACAATGGTCGAATGAAAAAACAAATGGGAAAAAATAAATTCACGCAGGGAAAATCGCGGGGTCTTCCCGGAAGAGAATCGCCATTCCGCGGCCGCCGCAGGGCGCCCAGTCGATAAGTGCCGTCCAGGCGATTCCCGGTCGGGAAACGACGATCTGCCATCGATTCTGAATGCAGGTGGCGCTCCAGGTGCCGACGGAGCGGCCCCGCGGCTTCCCGTTCGCCGGATCCAGCATCCGGACCGAGCCGTCGGGCTCGAGCCAGGCGAAGAAATGCCGGAGATCGGAAAGGGCCGCGGTGCCGTCCATGGCGGATCGAATCTCTTCGTATCCTGGAAACCGTCAGGTTCCCACGGGGTCGGGTGAGAGAGGAGCGGAGGAAGGCCTGATGGCCTTCAGCACCGATCCCTTGGGGCGTCCGGGGTTCTCGGTGCCAGGCGGTAAAGCGCTTGGCGAACCGAGAACGAACTTCAGGGAAGTGCCGGACATGGCGCAACCGTTAGTTAGCAGTTGCGAATTAGTTGCAACTCAGAAGGGTATCTCGTCGTCAAGATTCCCGCCATAGTTGTTGTCACCCCAGGCCGGCGGTTCGTCGCCCGCAGGGGCCTGGCTCTGGGCGCCGGCCGGAGCCTGGCTGGCTGCTTGGGCCGGCCGTCCGCTGTTCTGCCCGCCGTTGCGCTGGGCGCTGCCGGCGTTCGCGCCGTTGCCGTTGCCATTGCTGGCGCCGTCGCGGCCCTGGGCGCTGCTCAGGATCGTCATCACGCCGCTGAAGGGCTGCAGGACGATTTCCGTCGAATAGCGCTGGGTGTTGTTGTTGTCGGTCCACTGGCGGGTCTGCAGGCTGCCTTCGATGTAGACCTTGGTGCCCTTCTTGACGTACTGCTCGAGCACCTTGATCAGGCCCTCGTTGAAGACGACGATGCGATGCCATTCGGTTCGCGAGCGCTTCTCGCCGGTCTGGCGGTCTCGCCAGCTCTCTTCGGTGGCCATCGGGAAGTTGCAGACCCGCTTGCCGTTGTCGTTCAGCTGTCGGATCTCGGGATCACGTCCCAGATTGCCGACCAGGATGACTTTGTTTACGCTACCCGCCATGGGTTTCACTCCTTGAATGGTTGGTGGGGTTTCTCGATTCTTCTTTCTTGTGAAAGCCGGTTCGGGAACCCGCTGTTTGCGTGAAGAAAAACAGCGGGGCCCGGATCCGGCTCGGTGGGGAATGGATTACTCTTTCTTCTGATTTTCGGCCGGCGAAGACGGCCGGCCTTCCTTGATTTTTTCGATGATCTCAAGAATGTCCTCGTAGGTGTGGGCGCCTCTGAGAACGGTTCCGTTGATGAACAGTGTCGGCGTTCCGGTGACGTTGACCTTGCTGGCCAGCGCGATGTTCTCGCGCGTCGCTTCGGTCGTCTTCCTGCTGAAGCGGTCGTTGCGTAGCCGGTCCATGTCGGCGCCGATCTTCCTGGCCATTTCCAGGGCAATGTCACCGTTGACCCGCTTCGAGGAATCAGCAAGCTCGGTCAGGTATTCCCGGTATTTGCCCTGCATGTGGAGGGCATGGGCGATGGCCACCACGTCGACCGTCTCGGCCGAGACCACAGGGATCTCGCGAAAAACCACGCGAACCTCGGAATGCTCGTCCATCAGCCGGAGAATCGCCGATAGCTGGCGCCGGCAGTAGCCGCAGTTGGGATCGGAAAACATCACCATCACCGTCTCCGCGTCCGCGGGGCCGAAAGCAGGTACGTTCTCCGTCGTCTCGATGGCCGTACGCAACTCCTCGGAAATGGGAGCGAAAGGATCCGGAGCCGTCTCCTTGACGTCCTCGATCGCCGTCTTGATGTCGGCGGTGGTCTTTGTCGTTTCCGTGCGGATCGCCTCGACGACCTCCTTGACGATGCGGACGCGATCCTCGTCGGTCAGGGAGTTGCCGCGCGAGTGATAGGCGAAAAAGGCAAAGCCGATGACCACGAGAACCAACACGACGATGGCCGCCAGCAGTCCCTGGTTCGAATTCTGTTGTGTCGTCTGTGTTTCCTGACTCTCGGTCATTTATTGGATCCTTTTTTCCCCTGGCAGGGGTAGGTTTTCATGATGGCTCCCAGCGTCGTCATCGCCGCGCCCCAGGAACGGCTCTCGGGATAGGCCTCGATGAAGGCGAGGATGCGCCGCCCGATCAGCCGGTCGCCGGCCGATTCGGTAAGACAGAAGGGAGCGGGAAGCTGCAGGAGACGGGCGTGGGACGTCGCTCCGGCGAGCACGCCGGCCTGGAAGGAGAAGCAGTGACGATAACGCTCCGTATTGTCGGGCGTCGCGAGAACGTCACTCAGGCATTCCTCGATGAGATCAGCAAGCTCGTCTCCCGATCGGGGCAGGACGGGCTCGTCGGCCTGCGCCGGGCTGGCCGCGGCGAGCACGAGACATGAAACGGCCGCCGAAAGGAAAAGGGACAAAGAGCGCGGCATCTGAATGAGCATTTCGGGCACCTGGAATACGAACTTCATAATGAGGATATTGGTGCCAGATTCGTGATTTGACCGTATTCCCGGACTTTTTTTTCGGTAAAACTTGCGTGTTTTACCGTTCTGATTGAAGATCCGGCCTACCGTATGGGATATTCCGGGATCGCAATATTCGGTATTTCGGTTACGTTCCGGGTCCGTGCCCGGGCCCCGGACATGAAAACGGCCGCCGGGTTGCCCCGGCGGCCGCCTGTTTTGGCTTTCCGAAAGAGACCCTATGCCCGGTCCAGCTGCGCGCGATCGGGCGTCCATCCTTCATTGGTGCACAGGTCGATGAAGGTCTGCAGTTCCTGTTCCCCGAAACCGCCGGCGCTGCGGTAATCCCTCTGGTCGCGGCCCTCGAGTATGAAGTGAAGAATCGAGAACCAGATCGCGCGGGCCTTCCCGGGATTCGTCAGAAGCCAGGCGCCGAGCACCTTCTTCTTGAGCGGCGGCCCGCCGATGGCGCCCGCTGCTTCGATCGTCTTGTGCAGGGAATTGCTGATCTTGGCGATGATCAGGTTCTTGTCGATCGCGCTGACGATGATGCGGGCGCGCGATTTTTTCGGGGCTTCGACGAGTTCGCGGACGAGATCCTCGAGGTCCTGCTTGTTTTGGTAATCGTAGAACTGCATGAAGTTTTTCCGTTTTTTGATCGATGGATCCGTTGTCGGGAACGTCGTGGCGTCAGAGTCTGCGAACCATGAGGTCATTGATCGCGTATCTGCAGAATTCAGCCGTCTCCGCCAGGGAATGAAAACTCACGATTTCGTCGTTGGCTTCGTAATCGTACACCAGGACATGGAAGGTGTCGTCATGGAAGAGGGCGCCGGCGTTGATCGCCGAATCATTGACCAGCGCGATCCCGGCCGCGAAGCTCTTGGCGGGTTCGGCATGAGCAAACGAGAAGACGTCGATGCTTCCGGGGTCGTCTTCGGTCAGCTCGCCGCCGGCGATCGGCTCGGAGATCCTGTCGGGATCGTTCTTGATTTTTTTCAGGCCATAGCCGACGACATCGCCTGTGGCATTGCGATACCGGTAGAGAACCTGCTGGTCCATGCTTCCTCCTGGTTATGAAATGGGCTCAATGTCCAAAGACGAGGTAACGGGCTGCAAAGAACCGCCGTTCGTCGTATTTGGACAAGGGTTTCTCGACCTGGTCGCCGAGGAATTTCCTGAGGTCGGGTTCGGAGGAATCCGGCCAGTAGAACCTGGCGCTCTCCTCATTGAAGGAATCGTGGGAGAACCGCATCTGACGCTCGAGGATCTGCTTGTCGACGGCCGAGAGGGGCATGTTGCCGTTGGCCGGCGTCACGGTTACGATCCCGGCGTCGACGAGGAAGGGAGTGACGAAGAAATAGGCGTCCGGGCGTCCGTCGGGGAAATGCTGGCGGAAGGTTACCGTGCCGGTTTCGAGGTTCTCGGCCAGCCCCCAGAGCCAGTCGATGATGTCCTTGTCGTCGATCGTGGCGCGCGAAGCCGGCTGGCCCGCATCGCCGGCCAACTCGATCAATCCGGTCTCATTCAGGCGGAAGAACGCCTCTCCCGGACAGTTGTGGTTTCCCGATTTGGCGAACCGTGCCCGATAGGACGGATAACCCGTGCAGAGCGTCCGGTGAACGGCCAGAACGTCGAAATCGAGATTCTGTTGTTGATGGATGTGTAGCAGACAGGGGTCCATGATCCTTCCCCGGAATTGACCGTCTGGAGAGGATATGGGTGCATTTCCTGAAACTGGTGTCGGATAGACCGTCAGGCGCCGAAAACCAGGTAGCGGGCCGCGAAGAAGCGCCGCTTGGTGTAATCGGTTACCTGTGTGTTCAGGTGATCGTTGAGGAACTGCCGCAGTTCGGCTTCGGATGCTCCCGTCCAGTAGTAGGCTGCTCTTTCCGGCGTCGGAGGCGGCAGGTCGAGCGGCCGGGGAATTCTCATGACCAGATCGCGAAGCGGGTCGGCGGCTGCAGCGCCATTGAGCTGCCCGCCGGGCACCGGTTGAGCGCCGGATACCGGCTGCGGGCCGGGCGCCGGCTGCGGGCCGGATTGGAGGAAGGATCCTCCGTTTTTCTTGACGATCCGGATTTCCCCATCGAATCGCTGTCCGGGCTCGACGATGTGATATTCGTCATCGAAGCAGCCGTCGATTTTCTGTTCGAAGACGATCGAGCCGGAACTCAGGTAGGAGGCGAAAAGATCGAGCCAGTCTCCGGTGCCGACGCCCCACAGGGCGGCATGGTCGGTATAGGCGTCGATGTCGGAGTTGTAGAGGACGAGAAGGCCGTTGTCGGCCGCGAAGAGCGGCATGGGAACCGGGCTGGTGCCGGTCTGCGGGATCGTCAGGCTTTCGTAGTCGGCGGCATCCGGCCCGGCCAGGAAGTCGGCGTGGAGAGCGGCGACGTCGAAGACGACAGGGCCCTGCTGGCTTCGGATGTGAAGAAGATTTTGTGAGGACATTCGGTCTTCCCGGAGGTTCGGGGTTGCGAAAAACGTACAGCCGGATCAGACGTTCCGGTGCGGGTTTCTGGAAGCCGGCGAGGTTCCGAGTGATCCCTGCACGATGTCGACGACAAGTCCGAGGAAAACGAAAACGGCGAGCGACGAGATGACGAAACTCATGATTTCCTCCCGGAATCTGCCGCCACGAGCATCTACTTAGAATATGGGTTCGAAAGGCGTATACGTTCCCTTCCCCCGCAAGGGGGGAACGTATATCGCGTTTCCTGAAGGAAACCTTCCGAATACTGTCTATCGTTCCGCGCCGGCGGCCCTGCCGAAGACTTCGGCGACGGTTTCCATGCCGCGGGCGATGAGGCCGGGATCCTGCTCGGGAGCCCGCCGGAGCGGCTCGCGGCCGAAATTTGCATCCGGCTCGTCCCGCCGTTGTTTTTTTGGCTGGGTGGCGGGGCGAGACTTGCTGATGCTGGCGTGCAGCTTCTCGATCCGCTGCTCGATGATGTCGTCGAGACCGGTTTTCTTGAGCCAGGTGTCGAGATTCATGTCTCGTGCCGATTTTGGCAGGAATTCCTTGTAGGCCTCGAAGGCCATTTCGCGACGCGCCCCGTCGCGGGGATCGAAGCCGATCTGGCGTAGAATCCTGTTTCCTGACTTGTTTGATTTGGCGGACCTGCGGGTTTTTTCGATATGTTCCCAGTCGACCGCGATCTCACCCTTGCGGATCTGGTTCATGTACCATTTGATCGCCTTGTCGGCGTGCGGTCCGGGCGGGGTGTTTCGATATCCGTAGTGCTGGCGGATCTTGAGAGGATTCTTGGGATCGTTCGTTTCCTGAAGCTCAACAGTCGAGAGCGCCTTTCCGTCGGCTTCGGCGATGGAGAGGATATGGCTGTTGCCGTAGGCGCAGGAAGACGTATAGCCGCCGACGCAATGGTTCATGCGCGCTCCTTCGGAACGAAGCTCCTGAGCCATCGTGAGCGGCCTGATGAGGAGACCTTGGTGAGTCTGGGGATCGCTGAGCGCCGGCCAGTTCTCGTCGCGGAGAACGGTGCAGAGCTGCTCGTCGAGATGGGCGATGCCGCGGTGCCAGCGGGCGTTGAGATCCATGACCTTGAGAATGGACTTGTCGCCGACGATCTCCTTCATGATGATTTTTTCGGCCTGGCTGATCGGATCCATCGACGCGTGGATTTCGTTTTTCCCGGGCTTGCCGGAATCGGCTTCCTCAATGGCACGGGAATAGCGCTCGGCCAGGGTCGGCAGGAATAGACGTTTGTATAGATCGTTGGCCATGTCGCGCAACGTCATGGCCGGATTGTCAGCGAAGACGGCAGCCATCTTCTGCCATTCGCCGCGGGTCTCGCGGGTGATGTCGGCCCGGCTCTTGCCGCTGAAGGGAACATAGGAATCGAGGTTTTCCTGGGTCACGTGGAAGGCGGCCCAATCCTTGCGGGAATGAGGCATCCAGTTCTTTGGAGTGGCGCCGATCCATCGCAGGACGTTCTCGGTCTGCATGACGGCGAGCCGGCCGGCCCGCTGCCAGTGAACTCCGTTCAGACGCTTGATGGTCTTGTCGGAGCATGAGTTACGGTAGGAGTCGTTAAGGCCGTCGGGCGAATAAAACATGGTGCCGTAGCTGAAATGCTCGGCCAGTGCCGGGGCCAGCGGCTGACCCTGGTCAATGACATTCGTCAGTTTCTTGTTGCCGATCATTATCGAGGCGAGGATGGGGTAGCTGCGGGCCGCCTGCTTGCGTTTCATGGCGGTTTGCGCGTTGCCGTCGGCGGTCAGCCAGTTGTAGACCTCCGGCTTGAAGTATGCGATCTGCCGCATGATCTTGACGGCCTCCGGATCGAGGGAGGCGGTGAAGCGGAAAAGAAGCGAGCGGATGCGCCGGTGCTCGAAGCGCACCGTCATGGGCTGGAAGGCCTTGCGGAAGCGAAAAAGGTTCTTGTCGACGTGACCGTTACGTCTGTTTTTCTCGGCGAAGACGTCTTCGATGGCGCAGGTGAGTGAAAAGGCGCGGTTGGCGGCGCGTGTCGCCCAGGTACTCGAGAACGGCGAGAGGGTCTCGAGGTCGATGGTGTCCCAGGTGCGTTTGTCGAGTTCCTCTCCCGGGGAGGCGGCGCGGATGTGCTCGATCAGGCTGTTCTTGTAGCCCTTTTCGGCGATGATCGATCGCGGGATCTCGACCTTGCCGTCACGAACCCGGCCTTCCGGCGTGTGATGGAAAACGCTGATCGCACAGATTTCCGAGGGAGTGCCCGGGCGGTCGTTCATCATGGTCGCGAAGGTGCCGCGGCCGCCGCTTTCCTCGTCGGAGATGAAGGCCATGCGGGTTCTTTCCCGCCAGTCATGCTCGGTCTGCTTGGCAGCCTCGATGATCTCGGGATCGGTGACGCCGGCATATTTCCGCAGAATGGTCTCGGTTCGTCCGTAGCGTTCCAGATCCGGCGGTTCGTTGGGATCGATGTATCTGTATTCGGCCATGGGTCACTCACGATGGCATGAAACGGGTCTCATTGGAGAAGGTGGTGGAAGGAAGGAATCCGGCAACGTGTCAATGGCGTCAGGCAGCGCGTGCTTCGCGCCCTTCGTCGTTGCCGACCTGGTTCGTCCGCCTTTGCCGTACTGCCTCGGCCAGCCTGTTGATCCCTTCCTCGATGTCCGCGTCGTAATCATGACGGGGCGCATTCGTGGGATTGGGGCGTTTTGCGAAGGAAAATGTCCTCTTCCTCATATCGAGAAGGCGGCCGACGGATTCGTTGATCCGAGCGCCGACGCCGGATTTTTCGAGCCATTCGTCGAGTTTCATGGCGCGTTGGGATTTCGGCAGGAATTCCTTGAAGGCTTCGAAGGCGCGTTCGCGGTTTTCCGCATCGAAGGGATCGAAGCCGATCGTCGACAGAACCCGGCTGTTTTCCTTTTCATTGCGAGCCTCGCGCCGGCTGGATTCGATACGGTCCCAGTCAACTTCGATTTTTTCCTTACGGATTTCATCGAGGTACCATTGCAGGGCCGTGTCGGCGCGATCGTCCCGGTGCTGGTTGTGAGGGCCGTAGTGCTGTCCGATCATCAGAGGATCGTTCGAGTTGCCGGTTTCCCGCAGTTCGACGGTCGAGAGCGGAGTGCCATCCGCGGTTTCGATGCTCAGGATGTGGCTGCCTCGCGTCCGGCAGGCATGGGAGTATCCGCCGACGCAATGGTCCATCCGGGCGCCTTCCGCCTTCAACTCCTCGGTCGAGGTCAACGGGCGGATGACCAGGCCGCCCGGAACGCGGTCGCTCTGCGCTTGGCTCAGTGCCGGCCAGGTCTCGTTGGCCTTGTGGGTCCGGACGCTGTCGTCGATGGTGGTCTGGTGCTGGTGCCAGCGGGCATTGAGCTCCATGACCTTGGTTATGGATCGGCCTCCAAGGAGACTATTGATATAGGTTTCGTCGATATCCGGATCCTTCCAGGGCAGATCGACTTTGCGCCCGTCAGGCATGTCAAGCCGATCGATTCCATTGGCCTGGTTCAGGCGTACGAGATAGCTGGGAAGAACGGCCCGCCGGTAGAAGTCTCCGGTCATGTCGCAGATCGTGCCGGCGGGGTTTCCTGCGAAAATGGCCGCCATTTTCAACCAATTACCACCGGTGTCGCGAATGCAGGATTCGTTGTCACGGCCGAGAAGGCTTGCCAGGTAGGGAATTTCCTCGTGCGCCACATGGAATGCGGCCCAGTCCTTGCGTCCCTGGGGCGTCCAGTTCTTCGGCGTCTGGCCGAGATAGCGAAGTGTCTTTCTCGGGTTGGTCGCGGCACAGCGCCCGGCGCGTTGCCAGTGGATGCCGGAGAGCCGTTTCACGGCGGTCTCGCTGACGCTGCAATGCCGGGACAGGGCGGGAACCAGCGGCTTCCTGTCGTCGATCGTCCCGGTGATATCGGGCGATTTGATCATCTCGTTGAAGAGTACGGGGAAGGCGCTGGCCGCCTGGCGCCTGGCCATGGCGAGTTCCGGCCGGCCGTCGCCCTGGAGCCAGTTGTAGGCCTGCTGCGAATAGACGGCGGTCTGGCGCATGATCTTGACGCTCTCGGGATCCAGGCTGGACGTGAACCTGGCGAGAAGGGAGCGGATTCGGCGATATTCGAATTTCGTCGTCATCGGAAGGTAGGCCAGCGAGGCACGATACGGGCTGACGCCTTCCTGGGCGGCGGCTCCGTCCGCAAAGGCGACGTGGGAAATCATGCTCCAGAGACTTTCGGCTCTGCGTTCGGCCATTTTTGCCCATTGCTTCGTGAAAGGGGAAAGGGAGCGGGCGTATTTGCCGAGAGCAGGACTGGCATCGTCCTGTTCGGACCAGTCAGGGGTCTTGATGAGCTCGGCGATCAGCGGCTTGAGACCCCTTGCTTCCAGGTCGTCGCAAGAAAGACGGACGGTCCGCTCGACAAGGCCTCGCGGGTGATCGTTCCAGGAAACGCTGGCCTGGAAGGTGCCGTCGTGGCGGCCGGTATCGATCATGATCGCCATGGCCGACCCGTTGCCGTTGGTCTCTTCGTTTGAGACGAAGGCCATCCGGTTGTCCTGGCGCCATTCGGATTCGGCCATGCGTCCTTTTTCGAGAAGATCGGGATCGGTGATGCCACCGAATTTCCTGAGGATCGTCTCGGTGCGCTTATATGCGGTGGGATCGTAGGGCTGCCTGGTTTCGGCAGGCGTTTCTGAAGACAGGGGCATGGCGGGCTCACCGGCATTGGCGGGAAAACGGGTCTATAAAGGGAAGATGGTAGTGCCGGCGGACTTGGAAACGGGCCGATTCAGAGCTCATGCACTTAAGAACTACGGTCAAACCAAGACCTCTTTCGGAGGACGGCTGACGTTGTGTATGTTCGAAAAGTATGGCGCCCGCGGCAGAACGGTCTTTGCAAGCTTTCGAAGTAGTCGGGCCTGGAAAGGCCCACGCGCGAACTCCTCAGCGCAATCGCAGGCTTTCCGCTTCTTTACGTGTTTCGGTCACATTACGACGGCTGGGACGCAGCGAGCGCAGGAACAGGCCGAGGCCGCCGAGAAACAGCACGAGGATTACGGCAAGTTCGAAGAAGCTCATGCGTTGCAGCCGGAACTGGACGGCGAACAGGACGCCGAAGAAGACCATTACCAGTGTCGATGCGGCCAGCAGCCAGCCGGCCCATGAGCGGGAGTCGTAGAATATCCAGCCGACACCGAAGACGAAGGGGACCAGCAGGGCCCCGGTTGGGATCCTGAGGCCGTAGGTGCGGTAAATCATGCCACCGATGCCGCCGAAGGTCCGGACGTCGATGTTCTGGAAGAACAGATATCCTCCGGCGCAGATCATGATCAGCGCAACAAAAAAGGACAGCGTTCCTCCTTCAGTTCCTCCGGCGCCTCGATATCCCGACATGTATTCGCGCTCCCATGCGACGTTTTTTGTTCAGTTCCCATATAGGGCTGTCGGCCCGGCCGGCAACGCGAGCCTTGCGGACAGGTTCGATGTCAGATCGCCGCTGCCCAGTCGTCGTCCGATGTTTCCCGATCGTTCGCGACCATGCGGGATTGTTCGGCCGCGAGCCTGATCCCGTTGCCGATTTCGAAATCGGCGGAATCGTTTCGCGCCTGTCCGAAGTTGCCGTCGAGAAAATCGAGGGACAGATCTTCCTTGTCATCTTTTCGAAATGTCTGCTCGATGCCGGTCTTCTCGAGCCAGGCATCCAGGGTCAGGGATCTCTGCGACTTCGGCAGGAATTCCTTAAAGGCCTCGAAGGCGCGCTCACGCCGTTCCGCATCGAAGGGGTCGAACCCCGTTCTCTTGAGGATCTCATTGGAGGCGTCGGCGGCATTGGCTTTCTCACGGGCTGCCGCGATTCCATCCCAGTCGACCTCGATCGATCCCTTGCGGATCCCGTTCATGTACCATTCCAGAGCCTTGATCGAGGGGTCGCCGGGATCCTCGTTGTCGTAAGCGAAATGCTGCTCGACCTCGAGCGGAGAATTGGGATCGCCGGTTTCGCAGATCTCGACGGTCGAGAGCGGTTTTCCCGCAGCCGTCTCGATCGCGAGGATATGGCTGCCCTCGAGCATGCAGGCGCGAGAGTAGCCGCCGACGCAGTGATTCATGCGGGCTCCTTCGGCCTGGAGCTCTTCGGTGGAGGTCAGGGGACGGATGGCCAGGTTTCCGGGCACGCCGTGCGTTTGCGGCTCGCTCAGTGCCGGCCAAATGTCGCTTTCGGAGAAGTCGCGGATTTGGTTGTCGATGGCGATCTGCTGGCGGTGCCAGCGCGCGCTGAGATCCATGATCCGGGTTGCGGATTTGTTGCCGCAGAGCACCTGTTCGGCTTTATTCATTGTTCTTGTGACAGTATAGGGAACCTGTGCTTTTCGGGCATCTTTCGTTTCGAGCCCGTGAATTCCGTTTTTTGCGTTTTCGCGAACGATGTAACTGGGAAGGACGACTGAATCGTAGAAATGGTCGAGCATATCCCTGACGCCGACCGCTGGATTCGACGCAAAGACGGATGCCATTTTTTGCCAGTTTCCGCCAGTTTCCAGCAGGAGGCTTTTCGGTTCACGTCCGATTATCTTGGCCAGGGTGCCGATTTCGTGATGGACGATCTTGAACGCGGCCCAGTCCTTGCGGCTCTTGGGCAGCCAGTTTTTCGGCGTCCGGCCGATATGGTGAAGCGTTTCGGCCGGCGTCTTGACGACATGGCGTCCGACGCGCTGCCAGTGAAGTCCGGAGAGGCTTTTCACGGCGTTTTCGTCGATCTTGCCATGAGAGAGGTTCCTGGCGAGAACCGGGGTCAGGGGTTCGCGACGGTCGATGGCTTCGGTGATTTTCTGGGATTCGGACATTTTACCCAGAAGTACGGGAAAGGATCGAGCAGCCTGCCGGCGAAGGACGGCTTTTTCGGCGGCGTGGTCGCCTCGGCCGCCCTGAAGCCAGTTGTAGACATTCGGGGAATAGAGCCCCGTCTGACGCATGATCTTGAGGGATTCGGGGTTGAGGGATGCGGTGAACCTGGCGAGAAGAGAGCGGATGCGGCGATGCTCGAAGCGCGTCGTCATCGGCAGGAAGGCACGTTGAGCCGGGTAGGCTTCCTTGGGCTCAAAGTCGCCATTGGAGTGACCATAAACTTCCTGCGAGATGTCATACCAGAGTCTTTTCGCTCGATTTTGCGATTGGTATTTCCACTCGGCGCCGAAGGGCGAAAGGGAGCAGGCGAAGCCTCCGTGATTATGTTCGAGTCGCTCATCGCTGGGATCGGCCGCCCGCAGGAAGTCGGCGACTTGCGACTTGAAGCCTTTTTCCGTCATTTCCTTGTGGGGCAGGAAAAGGCTTCTTTCGATGATTTGGGAGTTCGACCGGTTCCAGATCAGTCGGGTCATGAAGGTGTCGTCGTAGAGCGGCCCCGACTCCATGATCGCGATGGCCGACCCGTGGCCGCCGGTGTCCTCGTCGGAAAGGAAGGCCATGCGATGCTCGGCTCGCCATTCGGCTTCGGCTTTTCTGCCCTTTTCGAGAAGCTGGGGATTGTCGACGCCGCCAAACTTACTGAGGATCGTCGCTGTCCGCCCGTAGGCTTCCGGATCGTACTGGATATGGGAATTCTTTTCGGAAACGAAGTCTCGGGCCATCGCATTTCACCGGAACACAATGATTTCAAACGGGTCTACCTGAAAAACTGGTAGCGAGCCCGGTTCCAGCAATGGAGAAAACCCGTCGGGTTGCAGACTTTCTTTAAGGTCGAGAAAGGGGTCAGTCTTCGCTCAGGGCTTCGACATAGTTTCCGACCATGTCCCACATATCCTCACCGATCAGTTCGGCGAGAGGCGTCTCGTCGATGTCGATCGTGTTGCCGTTGTTCTTCGTATAGAGCCTGAGACCGTTGCCGTTCGGGCGGGCGACGACGGGGTAGTCGACACTCGATCCGAAATGCAGGGTGAGAACGCCGTTGCCAGCTTCCTTGACCGCCTCGCGGGCGTCGGAATCGATGAAGATGCCGGTCTTGAAGGTTTCATCGATATCCGACCCGTAGAAGGGGAAGTTGAATCCGCAGACTTTCTGCGAGCGGCTCTTGGGTTCGTCGTCGATGAACCGGAGCGTGACATCGGTTCTGAATACGGTTCGGTTGTTGATCCGGATGAGAAGAGGAAGACGCATGTTCTATTGTCCTGCATGAAACCTATAGGAAAGAAGATACGGCTCGTCGATCATTCGGCAAGTTCTCATGCGCGCTGGGGCGGAATGAAATGCCCCTGGCTGCGCGCCATGTCGAAATAAAATTCCTGATCAAGTTTCTGAAAGCGGTCGCGGGCGTCCTTGCTGGTCTTCATCTCGGCCCGCGAGGGAATACCGATGAGCCGCCGCAGGGTTTCGCCGGCGGCCTCCGCGACGTCGTCGGAATTCTTGTTCATGGCGGTGGCGATCAGCCCCCAGTGGTCGTAGCGGGAAGCCAGCCATTGCTGGAATTCGGGTTCCTGGGGACGCATCTGGGCCCGCTTCATGATGTCGGAGATTTCCTTGCGCGCGGCGTCGCCTTCGGGATCGTCGTCGAAGCCGGCGCGCAGGGTGCCGACGAGCAGGCGTGTCCCCATGGGTGATTCGAGAAGCCAGAGCGGAACGTCCCGGGCGTCGACGGTGATTTGCAGGGCGTAGGTGCCGTTGGCGTTCTGCTTGTTGGCCGATTTGAGAGCCTCGAAGAAGCTGGCCGAATAATGGAAGGGGCGTCCATCGGGAGCCAGAGGAATGCTCGGCGCCGGGATGTCGGCATTGGTGTTTTCCGCCATCGGCTCGGATCGCTGGGTGCCGCGGAAAAGAGGGATCTTGCCCTGGCGCTCGGCGCGCGCCTGGAAGAAGGCGAAGTCATGCATTTCGCTGGCCCGGATCGCCTCGTCGGGGTCGGCGAAAAGGCCGAGGGAAGCGAACGGTTCGTCGCCGCTTTCGAAATCGATGAATTCGTTTTTCGAGAAGATGATATGAAGCGTGGCCATCCCGCCGTCGCTGAAAGTGACGACGTAGCGGATCGGAGTGATGTCGCTGGTTCCGATGATCAGGGGCCGCTCCATCGGATCGTTGATCCAGGACAGGCCCTCATAGATGGTTTGTTCGCTCATGGACAGCCCGTTAATTCGCGGATTTCATGAAAAATATGGGTTCAAAGAGGAAAAATGACCCGCCGCTTGCACATAAAAAAGGAACCGCCCCGGTGGAGAGGGCGGTTCCCGGTCGTCATGGACAGGTGGAGATCAGGCGACCATCTCTCCGAGATCGGCAGTGCGGTGTTCGGCAGGTTTTCCCTGCTTCGGGGATTTCGTCGTGCTGGTCGAAATTCCGACGATCCGGTCGTTCTGAAGATGCAGGCGGACAGTGTCGGCGGCATCTTTGGTGAGCGCGGCACGAAGATCCTGGGGATTGATCTTGGCGATGCGGTAGCCTTCGCGAGCCTTGTCGAGAAGTCCGAGGTTCTCCATGTCGGCGGTGAGCGTCGGGGCTGCCCTGTGCTCGATGACCAGCCGGCCGCCCCGCTTGACGAGATCGGCGGGTTCGTCGGAGCGGCTGGCCTCGACGACGCGGACGAAATGGCTCATCGAGTCACGGCCGAAATTGACTTCGATGTTCTCGGCGTTCTCCTTGACCCACTTCTCGTGCTGCAGGCCGATGCTCTTGCGATGATCGGCAAGGACGCGTTCGGAAAGCTCGCGCAGAACCCGGGCCTCGTCGAGATTGGGAGCGACGATCGACCGGCGCTGCATGTTGAGCAGGGCGCCGCGGAGAGCCTCGTTGGGCTTTTCGAGATCGTAGCCGGAGAGCTGGTCCTTGACGTACTGGCGCAGACGGCTCTGACGGTTCTGGGCAACGTCGAAGTTGCCGGGTGCGACGTGGGAGGTCTCGTAGCCCTCGAACAGGCCCTTCTCGCCCGGGCGCATAATGAAGGCACGGGAGCGCTTGCGGGCTTCCTCGCTGAGCAGGCTGTAGTGAACCTCGCTCATTTCGGGCAGCGGCTTGCGAGCCAGCCCGACGATGGCGTCCGGGGCGCGGGACCGGCCGCTCGACATGGCTTCGCGCAGGGTCGAGAAGGCCGCGGCTTCATGGTTTTCCATGAAGGTGTTGCGATCGAAGCCTTCCAGGCCGCCATGCGAGGCCATGGCTGCGTAAACACCCGAGTTGATGCTCAGGTCGATCGAGGAAATGAGACCGTCCATGTCTTCCATGGGGGCGACCATATCCTTCTTGCCGGCTTCCGACACGCTGGCGGAGTCGATGAAGTCGTGCGCCTTTTCGATCGTCTTCTCCAGGGTCTGACCGGTTTCCGGGGTCATGCCGGGAGCGCTGCGCACGCCGTCGGCGATCTCCTTGACGGCGCCGATGATCTCGGGGTTGGAATAGATCGCGTCGATGGATTCACGCAGTTCCTTGCCAAGCTTGGCAGGGAAGACGACACGGTCCGATTCGGTGGTGTCGATCTGCGAGGCCAGCGTGATCTTGTTGGTCGCCTCGAGAACCTTGGCAATGGCAAGGGCGTGTTCCGGCGCGACGACCAGGCGCGTGCGGTGGGACATGAGTCCCGTGACGGCGCCGCCGTTGATCGCTTCGTGAACCATCGGAATGACCGGGTCGATGGCTTCCATGGGGGCGACGATGCGCTTGATGTCGTCGTCGAAATACACGCCTTCATGGAATTCGTGGATACCCTCGATGGCATTCTTGATCAGAGCGGCGTGCTTGGGCTGCATGCCGGCGCTTTTCTCGCCGCCGGCGATCTGGTCGAGCGCGGCGAAGATCGCCGGATCGCCGTAAACCGCCTCGAGCCCGCTCCTGACCGCGTTACGATTGGACGAGGGGATGAACACCCGATCATGAACCACCGGATCGTCCTGGGTGGCCAGGGTCAGGGCCTGCATGTCGTTGAGCAGCTTGCCGACCATCACCGCCTGGTCGGGGGTGAGGATCATCGGGGTGGTGTCGGACTCGCGTTCCGCGCGCTGTTCGCGCTCGATCCGATCGAACTCGGCGAGCGACAGGCTGGCATGTCCGGTCGCCATGACGATCACTGCGTCGCGGCCGTTCTCCATGTCGCGGAAATACCGTCCCAGGGCGCGAACCGCGCTTTCGTGGTCGCGGGACGGGATGGTAATCCGGTTGCAGAGGTTCACGAACCGCGCATCGGAAATATCGGATAGATCGTTACGTACGGCATTCTCCGGCTGATCGGCGGCGATGCCGTCGTTGGTCGCGTCGTTGCGACGGATGTAGACGAACTCGTAGTCGCTTTCGTCTTCAACCATCACCGGCTTGGCGGACGTCTCGTCGAGCATGTTCTGGTGGAAGCCGGCGACGAGCAGAGAGGACTTCAGGGCGTTGGCGCGCTGGGTGAAGGCCAGCCGGGCCAGGTTCGCCTTTTCCGGCTCGATTCGTGCGAAGGTCGCTCCGGCGAGGTCGCTTTCCCCGAAGGATCCGGCGAGCTGGTTGGCGGCGCCGACGATGGCCATGATCTGCGCATTGGTGCCGCGCGGAGCCTGCATGCTCAGCGGGTCGCGCCGGGCCGTGCTTTCGCCGGGAAGAAGGTAGGCGGCATCGGCGAGAACCTGCCCGAGGCCGGCCTTCGACTGCTCGAAGACATCGTTGTTCGGCATCTCGACGCCGAAGAGATGCATCTCCTCGAGGGTGTCAAGAGCGGCCGCGATGACGGACTGGGTATTGCCACGCTCGACCTGGTGGACGGATTGTCCGTGCTCGGCCGTGAGAGCCAATTCGGCGCTTTCCGGAGTGGTGTACTCGAAGCCGGCAAGCTCGGTCTCGCCGGCCTTGATGGCGGCAAGCGCGGCGGCGCCGCCGGCAGTGGCGATGCGTCCGGGAACGCCGGGCTCGCTGGCGGTCTCGACAACGGCAAGAAAGCGGTCGGCGATCTGTTCGAGCCGCTGGGTGGCGATGGCGGTGACGCGTCCGGGAAGAACCCGGTTGCCGGTTTCGGCCGCTTCGATGAGGCGGGCCGTGCTGAGGCTCTCCTCGAGCTCGCCGGCGGCGTTCACGAAGGCGCCGAGTTCGGAGGTTCCGGCAAGAGCGGAAAGCACTGCCGGGTTGGTGATGGCGTCGTGAGCCTCGAGGGCACTGCGCGCAATGTCTTCGAGATGCTGACGATCGTTACGGGTATCGGTCGGGGTGGCCATTTTCTTCTCTCTCCTTGAATTTCAACGGGTCATATGGCCGTTCAGCCGAGTTCGGGTTCGTTGACGCGGCGCTTTTCGGGTTCCGCAGCGATTACCTCGCCACGGCCGGCATCCAGGAACTTTTTAATCTTGGCTGCCGCCTGTTGCATGTTGTCGCCGGTGTGGACGGCAATCCTCTTGCCGGCGAACTTCTTGGCGTATTCGGAGGTCCACCGGACTCCCACGCCGAAGTCATGCGGCATGGTGTCGGCCGTGTTGCGGGTCAGCGCCAGGTTGCCGGCAACAGCTTCGGAGCTGACGACCTCGCGCGGCGGAGTCAGGGTGACGACGGGGATTTTCCGGTCGAGAGCGGCGGCAACGGCGGCGCGAACCGGGCTGTCGGCGCTGATCTGGGTGATGACCGGGGCGTCGCCGATCCGGAAGGCCAGGTCGGCTGCCTTGGCGACGGCCTGGTCGGTGCGGGTCGTCACGATACCGACGTTTTTGCCCTGCGCCGCCGAGTAATAGCTGCCCTTTTTGTCCGGCGGCATCAGGGAGACGACGAAGCCGCCGGCGTCGACGATGTCCTGGCGCAGCTTACGGGCCGGCTCGATGAGGGAGGCGTGCTCGGTGTTGTGGGCGACGCTCTGCAGGTGGCCCATCGTCCACTGGCGCGCCTCCTTGGCGTCCGCGGCCTTGGCGAAAACGGAAAAGGACAGGGTCTTGAGGGTCTTCTCGGCGCCCTTGTTCTTCGGACGGTAGAGAAGCTCCATGCCGGTCTTGTCGGCGGTGTCGCGCAGGACGTAGTCGCCGTGCTGGCCGCGGCTCTGGATTTCGCCGGGCGTACGGCTCGCCTTCCAGTTTATCGGCGCGCTGGCGCTGAGATGACCGTGGCCGGTCGACAGAACCAGAACCGAGGGGCGCGACGGAACCATGCCGGGGAGGCCGAACTGTTCCATGGCGACGATCGAACTTCCCGCCTTGTCGACGGCAAGGCCGAGCTCGGCGGACTTCTGGGCCATCATCGGCAGCATTTTCTCGTCGCCGACGAAAGCGGCCGAATTGCCGAAATGGGCGAACTTCTCGGGATCCTTGGCCTGCACGTAGAGCACCGGGGGAAGTTTCGGCGCCTTGAGCAGGTTCTCGGGATAGTGGGCCGGGCTGATGATCGTGGTGCCGGTGCGGTCGCACTGCGAGCGAATGTCGGCCAGGCCGTCACGGGCGGCGGCGACCGCCTTCGAGTCGGTCAACGCCACCAGGGCCGAGCCGGGAATGCCGTAGGTCTTGTGCAGAGCCTTGGCTTCCTCGGGGTTGCCGGCCATGTCGATGAGCTCGTTCAGGCTGAAGTGGGTCTGCGCCATGGCGGTGGCGGCGGCCTGATTGACGCCCTTGATCAGGGACAGGCCGACGATCCCCTCGGGGCTCGAGGCGTCGACCTCGAACGCCGCGGCGTTCTTGTTGCGCATGTACTCGATGAAGCTGGGATTGAGCTCCATCGCATGGGCGCTGACGTCGTGCAGCATGAGCTGCTCGCCGCGATCGTCATAGATCTCCTGAAGCTTGCCGCGCCGGGCCGCGAAAGCGGCCGCGGTCAGGGCGGCGTCGCGGTCGTCGTAGTTCCAGAAGACGACGACGCGGTCGGCGGCCTTGACGACCTTTTCATTGTCGCGGAAGGTGTTGTCCGACTTCTCGCCCTTCGTAAAATCGACCTTGACGCGGAAATGCTTCCGGCCGTCGCGCTCGATCAGCCGGTTCCAGAGCTGCCGGTTGCGGCCCGGGACGACCTGGACGTTGGTCGACAGGTTCTGCACGAAGGCGGTTGCCGCCTCTTCCGCGCCGCGGGAAGCGATAATGGCGACACGTTCCTCGTTGCCCTCGCGTTCCCAGTCGCGAACCGGCGGCCGGGCCGTCTCGAGCGCCTTGTCGATATCGGCGGCAGTGGGAAGGTCGCGCGGATTGAAAATCAGCTTCTGGCCCTGGTGATAGGTTTCCGGCGGCATCACGGTGAGCGCGTAGTCCATCATCTCGCGGATCACGCGAGCTTCGCCGGCGGTCGCCGCAACGACCGTGAAATCTTCGGCGCCGGGCAGGCGGCTGCTCTGGGATACCTGCATCGAGGCGGACTGCTCGGCCGCATCCTGGGCATCCTGGGGAGAAGCCTGGCGAGTATCGAGCAGGCTGTCACGCGTCTGCTGGGACGAGGAAAAGGAGCGCGGCGCCTCGCCGTCGNNGCGGCGGTGACGAGCAGATTGTTTCCGGTCTTGGCCAGTTCGCGCAGCAACGTCGTGGCCTTCTCGTCGCGTCCGGAAAGTACCCGGCGATAGTGCGACCACATCGACTGGGCGGCCTCGTGATCGGAGAAGGAACGGTCCCGATGGGGGTTGCCGAGCGCATGGCGGTATCCGACGTAGACATGGGCCCGCTTGTCACCCCAGCGGCGGGAGATTTCCTCACGGACGTCGTTGTCGGCGAAGGCGGCGTCGACGGCCGATACGCGGGTCGTCCGTTCGGCCGGATTCTCGAAATCGGGGGTCTCGCCGCCGTACTGATAGAACTGCCATTCCTCGGCGCTCATCGCCATGAGGGACTTCTGCCAGGCTTTCATGTCCTGGCCACGGTAGGTATCGCTGCGGGAGGTACGGGTCTGATCTGCCATTTTTTTCACATGCTCCACAAAGAAACGGGTCCGGAACACCAGCGTCGGTGTCGGTCGAATTCCGCGTGAGGCATGCGCGTCTAATGGGGATATTGAAGCGCAGAAATCGGCGTCAAGAGGGATTCTTCGTGTCCGGCCGCGTTATTTTTTCGTTCCCCGCTGGAGCGGGGCGGAATGTCGATGCGACGGGGACCACCCCCTCTTCGCGTTTGAAACTTCCCCGCAGGGGCGGGGCGGAAATATTGGCGTGACAGGGACGGACCCTTCACCTCCGGAACATCCCCGCGACGGCGGGGCAGCGTATTTGCGGCGTGTGGCGATGATAAAGAGCGCAGCGGATAACGGTCCGCCTTTCAGGAATTTGGGTTCGTCCGCAAGGTGAAGACCGTCCGTACGGTAAAATTATTTTTGAGGGATTGATTTTATCGTTTTGCCGGGAAAGTGGATATGACTGACGACAAAAATACCGGGGAAGCCTGCTGGCTTCCCCGGTATTCTGTGACGCGGATTTTCGTTCAGGCCGCTTCCTGGTCGGGAAACGACAGCTGGCAGGAGAGATCGAGAAGCGAACGGGCATATTCGGCCGTCCACCCGTCTTTCGCGAGTGCCGTGAAATCGTAATTCACAGGCACCTGGGAATGGGCGATCCGATAGCCTGCCGCGTCCAGGACGTAAAGCGGCCATTGAAGCATCCGGATCTCGGTCGCTTCGGCTTGCCGCGCTCGCGCGGCGATGATGGCGGCCTGCTGATGCCCGCGCGGGCAATGGTTGGCGGCGATGAATATCCGGCGTCCCCCGAGTGGAGAGAAGTCGTAGGCGCCGGCACCTTCGCCGGCCGCCTTGACGGCGACGACGGCGCAGTCCGGAAGCAACTTTTCCGCGGCCTCCATGGCCTTGCGGCTTTGCACGATCACGACGTCGGCCTCCGGTGCGAGCGCGAGGTTCTCGAGCCCGAACAGTGACTCCCTGTCGTGCGGCGCGGCATAGCCGAGCATCCTGTCGACCGCCTCGGGCCCGCCCTGCTTGAAGATCTCCTTCATGGGCAGACGCGAGGGCCTGACGAAGACCGTTTCGGGCGTGTCCTTGCGCGGTGTGAAGTCGTCCTTCTGACCCGGTGCGAGAACCACCAGGGCCCGGTCGAATTCGGGCAGCATGCTGTAGGCCGGATTGAACTCCTTGCGCATTGCCCGGACGAACTGGCCGTTGGTGCGCCAGACGGTATAGCCGTCCCAGGGATCGCGGACCAGGACGAGCGTCTTGTCGTCGCTCGAGATCCGTGCCGGCCTTTTGGCCGCGGCGATGTTCTGCCGGACGGCCTCAGGGCCCTCTTCCTGGATCAGGTTGTTATAGTCGCCCCGTACGGTATAGGCGATCAGGACGTCGTAGCCGCGGCTACGCCAGAGCGCCGCCGCCCAGATCGCCGCGGTAATGCCGCCGCCGCTTTCCTCGACGTCGGCGAGGATGACGATCCGCTTGACGTGCTTCGGCACCGGCACGGTGTTGAAGTTCGAGGTGCCGAAGGTGGTCCAGGTCGGGACACCCGTCGAAATCATTGCCGAGAGGGCGGTCTCGCTGCCTTCGGCGAAGTGAAGCTCGTCTTCCGGGTCGGCGAACCGCCCGGCCGCGATTTCGGCGATCAGACCGTTGGATCGTTTGGCGTNNGCGTTGATGACGTCGGCCTTGATGTCGCCGTCGAGGATGACCTGCTGGACGCCGGTGACAACCTTCTTGTCGTCGGTGGCCGCATAGACGATGGCATCCAGTCCGTGTTTCCCGAACGGTACCGGATCGATCCCCATTTTCTTGAGGCTGGCCGGCGTCAGGTGCCGGTAGCGGATGGCCGCCGGAAATCTGTCGAGATGAATATGGCGCTTCTGCAGGTAGGCTTCGGCCTTGGTGCCGCGGGGATCGCGGGAATTCGACCAGATGAAGGATGCGGCCCGCAACCGCTTGCGGGCGATCTCCTCGGCTTCGGCTTTTTCCTTTTCGAGGTCGCGCTTGACCTCGGGAAGGATATCGGAATCCCCGAGACCGAGGAAGGCTTTGGCATACTCGATGGCTTCCGGGATGTTCAGGCCGAGGATGTGCTGGGGGAGGTCGAGCATGTCGCCGAACTGGTTGTCGCGAAAATCGCGCCAACTGCCGCGCCGGGGTCCGTCGAGATAGACGAGAAAGGATCCGGCCTTCTGCTTCTTGCCGAAGAAGCGCAGTTCCGTCGGAGTCTTGCTGAAAGGAGCTTCGCCGATGACGTTTTCGGCAAACTCTTCCGCGCGCGCATTCAGCGTTTGGGCAAGATTGGCAATGAAAGGATTCTTTTCGGTCATGTCTGCTCACTCGAGTTTCTTATTCGAGATATGGGTCCGGACTGGCCCTGGGGGTCACGTTTGACGGTTGACCTCCAGGGACCGGACGGCCCCGAACGGTAGAACGGGCCGCTCGCGCGGCCCGTTCTCCCGTAATGACCTGGTTCTAGGTCGCTGTTTCTTCCGGGCGTTCAGGCCGCTTTCGGTTTGGCGATCGCCGCCTTGCGGTCCTTGAACCGCTTTTCCAGGAGATCGGTGGTCGGCGCCGGGACGAAGGAGAAGTACTGCTTGTAGTAATCGTACATGCCTTGCAGCAGTTCCAGATTCTCGATCTTCTCGATCGCGGCCAACATGGCCTGCCCGAAGGGTTGCAGGTTCTTCGGGCCGCCCTGGTCGTCGAACATCAGCCGGGGAATGTTGAATTCCCGGATGTTCTCGGGAATCGGACCCGGGTTGAAGGCCGCGAGTTCGACAACCTTGGGCGCGGTGGCCGGTTTGATGTCCGCTTTGGCGCGGCCTTTCCCGGTTGCGGTTTTACCCGTATTGCCGCCCTTTTTCGGTTTGGCGGCCGGGCGCCGGCCCCGGGCCTTGGCCGGTTGCTTGTCCGGTTCGGGCTTTTTTGCGGTGGGCGCGGCGGCAGCTTCTCCGACCTGCAGAGCACGGTCGTCGAGAGCCTGGGAAATCGTCTCGAAATCTTCGGGCTCGATCTTCTGCTGGGTGATCAACCTTTCGAAGACCGGCTGGTTGCGATCATCGAACAGGGACAGCGCGACCAGGTCGGGCACCTCGCCGATCAGGGAGATGATGCGTTCGACATAGGGTTTCCGATCGGCGAAGAGCGCGATCGGCTTCTCCTTGTCCTCATCGAACCCGAAGACGACGAATTCCTCGGCGACGAGTTCACGTTCGAGATCGGGGATCGGCCCGTCGTCGTCGGCATCCTTGTGCGTTTTGACTTCTTCCTCGACGGCCGGCTTCGCCGCGGGCGCCGGGAAGGCTTCCTCGGCTTCCTGCAGCGGGGTCTGGGTGTGTCGTGCCGACTGATCCTTCTTGATCTCGTTGATCTTGCCTTCCTCGTCGCGGGATTCGAGTCCGCCGAAGACCTGGCCGAAGTTCTGCAGGGCATGGCGGCGGGCGTCGCTGACCGCGCCCTTGAGGGCGAGATTGTAGGTGCGCCGGATGTCGCCGTTGGTGGCATTGTCGTACGGATACTCATCGGCGCCGACGCCGACGCCTTCGTGGCTGACCTTGCCGTTCGGACCGGTGACGGTGACCCGCACCCGGGCCGTGGCGACGACGCGGAAATAGGTCGCTGCCTTGCGGCCGTCCGCGCCGCTGCGCTGGTATTTGCCGTTGGACTGGAAGGAGGTCTCGATGATCTTCGTGTTCCAGCGGTCGCCGAAGATCTTCATCGCCAGGTAGTCGGTAACGACGCGACGGACGAACTTGAAGCTCTTTCCGTCGTCGTCGGTGCGGCAGTCGAAGGCCGAGGGCGGCAGGAACTTGTCGAGCTGCTTGCGCATTTCCGGGCTGAGGATGTGATCGCTCTTCTCCGCAGCCTGGGAGATACCCAGCATGCGGTCGAGATCTTCGATCACGCCGGCAATGTCGTCATCCGAGATCTGGTTGCCGTCGAGGCTCTCATCCGTATTCTCTTCCGTCTCCGCGGCATTGTTCTCGACGAGATCGGAAAAATCGACAGCCAGGGTGTCGATGTGAGCACAGATCTTCTTGGAGGCGATCTTGCGCGAATGGAAGCGCTTGACCGTCTCGCCGGTCGCCTTGCGGTAGAGGTCGACATACTGGTTCATAGCGAGATTGGCGTCGGCCAGGCTATCTTCGCTGGTGATTTCGGTAACGCTGAAGGCGTCGCCGCCGTCGGCCAGCATGGCCATGACGTCAACGTCCTGCGGGGCTCGCGTGACGGCCGGTTCGCCGCTCTGGGCGTCGACGATCAGGAAGTAGTTGTAGACCGTATTTTTGGTCATGTCGTTTCTCCGGAAAATCGGCAGATTCGTTATTTCTGTTTTTTCGAAGCAGACAGCTTGTTGCCGACATGCTTCTTGGGCGGCTTTTTGAAGCCGACACGACGATAGGACGAGCGCGTATAGGAGACAGCGCCTCCTTCGACCACCGACGAGCTTACGAGCAGGTCGCCGAGATCGGCCCCGGCTGCGGTGCCGAGCTCGTCGAGAAGTTCGGCGCGCAAGCGGTCGGCTTCCTTCTCGTGCTGGGTTTTCTGGGCCGAATGAAACTTGATCTCGGCCGCTTTCTGCTGCTTGGACGCATCCACGGTCCAGTCGAGGATCAGATCGGGGTCGATCTTGAGGCGGATGTTGCGCAGCACTTTTCCGTCGCGAACGTAATCCGGCTCCGGCTCGCGATCCTCGTCGAGGCATTTGATGAAATCGCAGACCGCCCCTTCGATGTCGGCGATAAGATCCTCGTCGCGATCGATCGGGAAGAAGCGGGGATCGTTGCCGCCGAAAAGAACGCCAACGACGGCGCGAAGAGTGCCGGCGACAGACATCTGGTGCTGCACCTGGATCATGATGTGCTCGGGGACGGTCCATTCTCCGAGAGCGTTTTTCCACTTCCAGCGCTCCTCGGCGGCGACCTGCTTGATCTCAAAGGGGATCCATTCGCCGATGCCGTTGGTATCGATCTCGAAGTCGAGGGTCGCTGACATGCGTTCGATCCTCGGATGGACGAACATGCCGGCCGGCCGGCGGATACCCCAGCCCTGACGCTCGGCGATGGTCTGGGCGATGATCGGCTCGAATTTCTGGCCCCAGACGATCCGTTCGTTCGGCTTGTCGCGATCGACGGAGATCAGGCCCTTCTTAAGGGCGTAGAGCGAGAGAGGAGTCGAATAGGGAGAGGCGGGCTCGCCTTCCTCGTCCAGGAACTCGCCGTCTTCGGAAAACTCCTCGGTCAGGTTGAAATTATCGGCGACCGAGGTGAAGAGAGCCGCCGACTCCGATGCGCCAATGGTTTTCTCGCGCAGGGCGAGCCACTGTTCGCGATCGTCATAGGGAATGACGACAGGTTCGTGGATACGGGGATTGACGAGAGCGTCCATAGCCTGATTCCAACCACTCAATTCCGGTGAATAACAATTTATCCAGGCGCTCAGCGCGCCGCGTTCGAATGATGACGCGGCGCGATGACGCCGTTCTCGAACCCTTGATTTATATTTGGGTTCAAATCCCCTTGGCGGGGCGGCGTTTTACCGTTTTTTTGTGGTGAGGCCGGAGCGTCCCCGGGAGACGGTCAGTCGTTAAAAAGATGCTTCCCGAGGGAGAACGTCGGTATGCTCCTGGCCAGCGGGGTCAGGAAGGAAAAACCGAGACGGATCGGCCCGAAGACGACGTCGGAACGCTCGACGAGCAGGCCGACGACGATGATCAGGGGCCATGCCAGAAGGCCGGTCCAGAACGAGACCATAGCCAGCATGAAGTACACCGGCATCGCCAGGATCGAAGCCTTGCCGTAGGCGGGAACGAGCTCGAGCAGCCGGCCGAGAAGATTGCCGGCGAACAGGGCGATGACGCCCAGGATGATCCAGCCCGGCAAGGTCAGGTATTCGAAGGAGGTGAGCCCGCGAACCAGTTCCTTGCCGATATGGATCTCGACGGCTTCCGGCGCGACGAGCCCGATGACGCCGATCCAGGCGCCGTAGAGCAGGGACGGGATGATGGTGAGGCGGGCGCGGGCGCCGCCGTTCCAGGCCTGCTTGAAGGAACGGGGAAGATTTGCCGCATCGATGCGTCCGGCGAGGCCAAGCAGGAATTTTTCGTAGAGCGGCAGGCTGAGACGGGAGACGATGGCGATCATGATGCCAAGCGCAAGGGCATTGAGCCAGGTCGCGGCCCCGAGGGGGTCGATGTCTTTGACTTCCGTGATCAGCGACAGTTCGGTCATCGTTCCGGTCAACTTTTCGGTTGCCGGCGCTCTTGATCGAACGGCCACTCCCTTCAAAATCGGCAGCGGGAACGTTAATCGTTCCTCGTCTCAAGGCTCATATACGCACAAGGGGGTTGAAAACAAGAAAAAAACTACCAGAAGTAATTTTTCTCTGTTTCGTCGCCAGAAGAGAGTCCGCCCGCCGCGGATATTATTCTCCGATTTTACCGTTTATCCGTGCCTTGCCTTCGGGGTGATTTCGACGATTTTCGGTTTGTAGCCGAAAGCTGATTTTTCTATGCCGACATATCCGCGCTGGTTCGAAACGACGCGGGTTTCTCCGATGGTGCGGTCGTTCTCGAAATGGGTATGGCCGTAGATCCAGAGATTGGGGCCCCGTTCGCCGATGAAGCCGGAAAGGTCGGAAAACATGTAGTTCGATGCGAGGTCACTGGCATAAATGGGAGAGGAGGAAGCCGGCAGCGGCGCGAAATGCGTGACGACGATGGTGACGTCGGCGTCCTTGCGGGATTCCTCGAGAGCCGGTCGCAGCCAGGACATGCTGCTTTCGAACATGTTTTCCATGTCGTCGGGCATGACGGCGCGGCCGCCGAGACGGATTGCATTGAAGCAGTTGAAGGTGGCTTTCGCCGAATATTTGGCGATGACCTGGAAGGCTCTGCCCGATCCCTTGAAGTCGGTCCACAGGCAGCATCCGAGAACATCGATGCGCTGGCCGCGCATCTCGATGGAAGTTTTCTCGTTTTCCAGATAGGTGACCCGGCCGTCCGTCTTCGCGGCGGCAGCCCTGATCTCGTCGTCGATCGTGACGAGATCGTTGTGATAGTTTTCGTGATTGCCCTTGATGTAGAAGCAGGGCTTGCCGAGGAATCGCGCGGCCTGGTCGGCGTAGCCGATTCCGGCCGTTCCGACATCGATGTCGCCGGCCAGAACCAGAAAATCGATGTCTTCAAGTTTCGCGAGATCTGGTCCTTTTGCCGGATGTCCGGCGGGCCGCCCGGGTTGCGGATTGCGTTCGAATTCGTTGTGGAGATCGCTGAGAACGGCGACCCGGATGGCGTCAGTCATTGTCGGCTCTCTGGCTTTCGTCGCGGAACAGATCCTCGGGGCTGGCATAGACGGTGGCGTTGCCGACGACGGCGTCTTCGCCGGCGCTGCGTTCGAGAAGCGTCTCGACCCAGCAGGCCATGCCGCAGAGGGATTCATGGGTGTCGGGATGAAGGGCGTCGAGTGCGTTTTCCTCGCCCTCTACGTCGATGGCGATATAGAAGCGGCGTTTCATTTGCAGATTCTACCTTTCAGGTTCATTGCGCGCCGGATGGCGTCGCGATGTCGAGAATCTTGTGCGGCAGAAAAAGGACGAGAGCCGATTCGAAGTTGAACTCGACGGCATAGTGGCGTTGTTCAGGGTAGACGTCGACGATGGTTCCGATCGTCCCTTTGGGAAGGATACGGTTTTCGGATGCATATTGTTCCTTCAGCCGGACGACGGTGTGTTCTTTGAAGATCTGCGGGGTTGCCGACATGGCGTCAATTCCTGTGCTGGGGCTCTGTTTTCCGGCGGCGGATGCCGGTCTCTGTAAGAAATATAGATCGGAACGGCGCCGCCCGACGATCGGGCGGCGGGTTCGGGGAATGATGCGTCCGGCGACGATCCCGGCTCAGGGATCGTCGTAATGCCGCGGCGGAAATCCGTCGTTGCGATCGAAGGCCTGGAGCGCGGCGACGCCGAGGGTCGCGACCTTCATGAGCTGGCGCCGCTGCTCCTCCTTGGAGGTTCCCATCTTGACCGCATTGGCGAGGTGGATGGTCAGATAGGCGTTCCAGTCGTTGATCGTGTTCCTGTCGTCGAACTCGGTACCAAACTTCTGGTCCTGGTGTTCGCGTTCCTTGCGGATTTCATTGAGGATGTTTTCCATTGGCGTCTTTCCCTGTGATTGGTGCGGGTATGAAGGAATGCGTGAACGACGGGGGGTCACTTGTTTCCGAGGATCAGGAAATTTTTTCCACATCCTCGACGGCCGGAGCGAAACGATCCGTGCCCGGGTAGGGCCATTCGAAGGGAACCTTGTCGAGTCGGATCGAGACCCGCCATTTGCGGGGGTAGGGGATCGGCTCGAGGGTGTCTTCGTCGAAGGCGGCGTAGAGCCTGATCACGGTGCCGATCAACTGGTCCCCGTCGGCCAGCCAGGAGGCGGTTCCCGTGTAGCGGACACGGTCGCCTTCCTTGAGCCTGGGGGTCATGGGGTCTCCATTTCGACACGCAGCCAGCTCGAGCCGTCGAAGCGAAAGCAGAGAGGCTCCGGTTCGGTTTTTTCGAACCCGTTTCCCCAGAACGGCAGCATGGCCGTGATGTCGGCCGGTTCGTCGTAGAAGTGAAGAAGCGTGAGCAGGCGCAGGATCTTTTCGGCCTGCTCGGACAGAATGAAATCGGGCGTTTCCTCGAGAGTTTCTGCCGAAACCGAGAGGGCGCGCTCGAGATCCCCGCGGGTCATGCCCATTTCGGTGCGAATGACCCGGATCTCGTTGCCGCGCAGGGGTCGCCTGAGGGCGGCCAGCGAAAGGACGATCAATCGATGAAGACGGCCGACCGCCGGGATTCTGAGCCGGGCTTCGCCGTCTGCGTTCAGGTATGTTCCGATGCCGTCGAGATAGACGATGTCGAGACCGGATTCCGTGTAATGATGCATGACTTGTGTGTCGCCTCCGGCGGTTGGCGGTTTTTCGAAAAGATGGGGGAACCTCTCGCGCATTTCGCGCTCGTGGGCATCGCGTTTCCATTGCGGCATGGCGGCCACCCGCTTGCGGGTGTCCTTCATTTCCGTTTCAAGCCAGTTCTTGTCCATGAATTTGGTTCCTGTCCGGCAACTCATCGGAATTTCCGAATGGTTGCCTATTGCCGTCATGATGGAGTGAGAGAGAACGTCGTCCGCGAGATCAGCCGGATGACGTCGGGCATCGGGAAGCCGTTCCATTCGTTCAGCTTTTTGATGCCTTCGATCAGGGCTTCCGCGAACTCGTCGACGACCTCGAAGAGCTCCTCGCGATGAAGCGTGAGATAGAGGTCGTCGACGTCGATGGTCATGGTGGTAACGATTTCGCAGGCGACAGCCGAATGAAAGACTTGTTCAAGCCTGTCGCGTAGGCGAAGCCTGACGGCATGGTTGGCGGAACCATCGAAGGCCGCCCGGTGGTCGGCGATCGCCGCTTTCATGTTCAACAGGTCTTGTCTGAAATTCATGGGAAGAGCCCTTTCGGTTGCTCAGGCTGCTTCCGCCGTCTGGCAGAGCTCCAGCGGCAGCAGTTCCGCATCGTTGACAAGGATCTGCCTCTCCCCGTCGCGGTCGCGGATCGCCGCGTCGAAGATGTAGGCGGAGTTCTCGCCGAGCCGGGCCCGCAGGCGCTGGAAGTCGCTCGGGAAGACGACCACTTCGGCGTTTCCGGTGGCGTCCGAGATAAGCAGGACGGCCATTGGTTCGTTGTTGCGGGTGGTCTTGAGGATCATTTTGTTGACCAGGACCGCGATCTTGACATTGCCGCGCGGGATCGCGCCGCCGAGAACCTGGTTCAGCGAGCGGGCCGAGGTGCGGCGGATATGGTCTTCCAGGGTGTCGAGAGGATGACCGCTGAGATAGACGCCGAGGGTTTCGAATTCGCCATTGAGCAGGGAGAGCCGGCTCATTTCCGGAAGGTCCGGCAGCCGCTCCGAGGCGCTCGGCGTCGTCATGCCGAGATCGAACAACGAGGTCTGGGTCGTCTGCTTCTCCTTGGCCTCGGTCTGAGCCCGCTTGAGAATGCGAGGCAGACCGGTGAGCTTCGCCTCCCGGGTTCCAGGCAGACGATCGAGTGCGCCAGCCCGGATCAGGTTTTCGAAGGCTCGCTTGTTCAGGTTGCCTACGGTCCGCTCGACGAAGTCGGAAAGGGTCTTGAACGGACCGTTGGCCTTGCGCTCGGCGACCAGGAATTCCATGGCCGGGATTCCGACGCCGCGCACGCCGGCAAGAGCCCAGCGGACGGCTTTCCCGGAGCCGGTCTTCTGGACCGAGAACAGCGCCTGTGAGGCGTTGATGTCGGGCCCGAGAACGGCAAGCTTCTCCCGCTTCAACTCGACGAAGAACTCGGCCAGTTTTTCAGTCGTGCTGATGTCGAGGTTCATCGAGGAGGCATAGAACTCATGCGGAAGATGCCGCTTCAGGAAGGCGGTGCGGAAGGCGATGACCGCATAGGCCGCGGCATGAGAACGATTGAAGCCGTAGTCGGCGAAACGGGCGATGAGATCGAAGATGGCGCTGGCAGTGGCTTCGTCGATACCATTGGCCTTGGCGCCTTCGGTGAAGACGCCACGCTGCTTGTCCATTTCCTCCTTGATCTTCTTGCCCATCGCACGGCGCAGGATATCGGCCTGGCCGAGGGAATAGCCGGCCAGCTCGCGGGCGAGCCGCATGACCTGTTCCTGGTAGACGATGATGCCGAAGGTGTCCTGCAGCACCGGTTCCATGGACTTGTGAAGATAGTTGGGCTCGTCCCGGCCATGCTTGACGTTGGCATATTTCGGGATGTTCTCGAGCGGCCCCGGCCGGTAGAGCGACACCAGGGCGATGACGTCGTCGATATTGTCCGGCGCGATCTGGCGTTCGGCCGAGCGCATGCCGGGCGATTCGAGCTGGAACACGCCGAAGGTATCCCCTTCCGCGATCATCCGGTAGGTGGGTTCATCCTCGACGCCGATCTCGTCGAAATCGACGGCCGCCCCATCGCCGTTGGCCATCTTGACCGCGCCGTCGATGATGTCGAGGGTCTTGAGCCCGAGGAAGTCGAACTTGACCAGGCCGGCGTCCTCGACCGCCTTCATGTCGAAGTTGGTGGCGATGATGCCGTTGGCGTCTCGCATGACCGGCACGATCTCGTGAACCGGACCGTTGGCGATGACGACGCCGGCGGCATGAGTCGAGGAATGCCTGTAGGCGCCCTCGACCTTGAGGGCAAGCTCGAACATCCGCCGCACCTCGGGCTCGGCCTTGGCCAGCTCGTCCTTGAGCTGGTCCATTTCCATGGCTTCGGCCAAGGGGGTGGGCTTCGCGCCGCCCGGAATGAGGCGCGCGTAACGATCCACTGTGTTGTAGCCGAGCTGCAGAACGCGGCCGATGTCGCGTACCGCCGCCTTCGCATTCATCTTTCCGAAGGTGCCGATCTGAGCGACCCGTTCGGCGCCGTAGCGGCGCCGGACGTACTCGATCACCTCTTCCCGGCGCTGCTGGCAGAAATCGACGTCGAAGTCGGGCATGCTGACGCGGTCGGGATTGAGGAATCGCTCGAACAGAAGTTCGTAGCGGATGGGGTCGAGATCGGTGATGCCGATCGAGTAGGCGACGAGCGAGCCGGCGCCCGAGCCGCGCCCGGGTCCGACCGGGATGTCCTGGGATTTCGCCCAGTTGATGAAGTCGGCGACGATCAGGAAATACCCTGGGAAGCCCATCTTGACGATGACGTCGAGTTCGAATTCCAGGCGTTCGCGGTATTCGCCGTGCTTGTCTTCCGGAATACGAAGCTGCTCGAGCCGTGTGACCAGCCCTTCGGCGGCTTGACGGCGCAAGGCATCCTCCTCGGTTTCGTTCTCGAGGCCGGGGAAGGCCGGCAGCATCGGCTTCTGCTTCTTGAAGCCCATGGCGCAGCGCTTGGCGATGACCAGCGTGTTGTCGCAGGCGTCCGGCAGATCCTTGAAGATTTCGCGCATCCGTTCGGGCGTGGCAAGATAATGATCGGCGGAAACCCGGCGCCGGTTCGGCGTCGAGACATAGGCTCCGGCCGCGACGCAGAGAAGCGCATCGTGGGCGTCGTGATCGTCGGGATTGAGGAAGTAGACGGCATTGGTTGCGACGAGCGGAATCTCGAACTCGTCGGCAAGAGCGACCAGGCGGGTCTCCACGTGATGGGGATTGCCGTCCTCGGTGCGCTGGATCTCGAGGTAAATGCGATCGCCGAAGATTGCCTTGAGCGAACCCAGGCGGCGCTTTGCGGTCTCGACGTCCTCCGCCGCCATGGCCTTGTCGACCGGGCCGGAGGCGCCGCCGGTGAGAAGGATCAGGCCGTTCGTGTGGTCGCGCAGTTCGGTCAGCGTCACGTTGGGGTTACGGCCGTCCTCGGTGCGCAGGTAGGACAGGCTGATCAGCTTGACCAGATTGTCGTAGCCTGTCTCGTTCTGAGCCAGTAGAACGACGGCGCTCATGTCCATGTCTTCGCCATTGGGATGGCTGACCGCCACTTGGGCGCCGACGATCGGCTGCACGCCGCTGCCGGTGAGGGACTTGTCGAACAGCGCGGCCCCGGCCAGGGTGGACGTATCCGTCATGGCGACGGCGGGCATGCGCAGTTCCGCGCAGCGGGAAGCGAGCTTCTTGACCGGGACCAGGCCCTCGGAGAGGGAGAAGGTCGTATGGACGTGAAGATGGATGAAATTCGCGTGCTGGCTCATGGGAATACCCGGTTCCTGGTTATGTTTTCCTTGTGGGCGGTTGTGACTCGGCCCTCGAGCGAGAAAGCGGCCGAGGCTCGCCGTCCACTTGTTCTGATGCCGACCGATTCGGCTGATTTCCGGTTGAATATCTCCATGACATCCCGTTTACCCGGAACTTGTGCGGCCGTCGTTTTCGCTGACGGAAAAGGACGGCCGGGAATGTTCCGGTATTTCCGTTTGACCGACTTGTTAAAATATGGGTGCGGTTGTCGAGATGTCGCCAAATACGGTATTCGCACCCATATCTTTGAGGAGAAAACAGTATTTTCTTTTCGCAAAGGGTATTTTTGATGAGAAAGATCGTTCTTGCCGCCCTGGTCTTGGTTTTTTTGGCCGCCCCGGCGCTTGCGCAGGAGGGAGTTCCGGCGTCCTGGACCGTGACCAAGAACGTGCTGCAGAGCATCGTCTATGCCGATCATCGCACGACGTTCTATTGCGGCTGTACATTCGAGGAGAACGGCGACCGGGCCGGTACGATCGATTTGAATTCTTGCGGATATCGTCCGCGCTCGAACGGCGGCCGGGCGAATCGCATGGAGGTCGAGCATGTGCTGCCGATCTCCTGGGTCGGGTATTCGGAAAGCTGTTGGACCGACGGCCATCCGGATTGCGTCGACACGAAGGGCGAGTCCTATGCTGGACGGCGCTGCTGCTACAAGGTCAGCGAAAATTTTCGGACGGCGCATAATGATCTTCACAATCTCGTTCCGTCGGTTGGCGAGATCAATGGCGACCGAAGCTACTATCCCTATGGCCTGGTCGATGGTGAGATCCGGAATTACGGATCCTGCGACTTCGAGGTCGATCGGCGCACCAATACGGTCGAGCCTGCCGAGCCGATCCGTGGCGACGCTGCGCGTATGTCACTCTATATGATCGACCGGTACGGCGCTTCGGTCTCGGCGGAATTCTATCAGCTGATGACCGACTGGGATCGTCTGGATCCGCCCGACGAGTGGGAGTTCGAACGCAATGAGCGCATCTCGAACGTGCAGGGCAACGGCAATCCCTGGGTCGAGCGATGGAAGGACTATTTGAAGGAGCCGGCGGCGGCGAAATAGCCGCGGTCGGCTACGAGCATCGAAAACGACGGGCCGGCGCGATTCGCACCGGCCCGTTTTCTGTTCCATCTCATTCGTTTCTTTCAGGTTGTAAACGGGCCGCCATCGGTTCCTAGGTCAACAGGGTATAGGCCTGGACGACGATGACCGGCTCGTCGTCGCGAACTGACCAGTCAATGCCGGCGTTGACGTCGATTCTTTCGCGTTTGATGCTGGAGACTTCTCCTACGAACACGTCGACGTCTCCGACATGCTCGATCGCTTCCTGCAGGCGCCTGATCAATTCGCTGGCTTTCATTTTCGATTTTCCGGTGATGGTTGCGGTTACGGCGTTTCTTGAAACAGGTTGGTGATCGGCACCCGTCGGTCGCGGCCGAACAGCGAACCGCTGATCTTGACGCCGGGAGCGGCCTGGCGGCGCTTGTATTCGGCGCGGTCGAGCAGCTTGCGGACCTTGGCGACGAGATCACGATCGTATCCTCGATGCAGGACGAAGGCGCGATCGCTGAGCGACCCGTCGATCATGCCGGCGAGAAGGTCGTCGAGAACCTCATAGGGCGGAAGGCTGTCGCTGTCCTTCTGGTCGGGAGCGAGCTCGGCCGAAGGAGGACGGCTGATTGTCTCTTCGGGAATGCAGAGCCCTTCCGGTCCCTTGAAATGGGGGAGCCTGTGCTCGTTGCGCCACCTGGCGAGGGCGTAGACGTCGGTCTTGAAGACATCCTTGAGCACATTGAAGCCGCCGCACATGTCGCCATAGAGGGTGGCGTAGCCGACGGCATTCTCCGACTTGTTGCCGGTGGTGAGCAGCATCTTGCCGGTCTGGTTCGAAAGGGTCATCAGGATCTGGCCGCGCTCTCGCGCCTGGAGGTTTTCGAGCGCGATTCCGTCGATTTTGATTCCGGCCTGTTCGAAGATGTCGGAAAGGGCGGCCTGGACCCCCTGGCCGATATGGACGGTCCGATAGTCGATCTCGAGATTGCCGGCCAGCTCCCGAGCCTGGAGAAGACTGTCGTCGCTGGTGTGACAATAGGGCAGCATCAGGCCCATGACGTTGTCCGGGCCGAGTGCGTCGACGGCGATGGCGGCGGTGAGCGCCGAATCGATGCCGCCGGAGACCCCGAGCAGCACGCCGGGGAAGCCGTTCTTTTCAACATAATCCCGCAGGCCGAGAACCAGGGCGGAATAGATGGCGCCGATGCGCTCGGGATATTCCTGGAATTCACCGGTCGACAAGATCTGCTTGCCGTCTTTGTTCTTGAGGCGGAAATGGGCGGACATTTCCTGGAAGCACCGAACCGGAAGAACATCGAAACTGGCGCTCTGCCAGTCGACGGCGAAAGAGGCGCCGTCGAAGACGATTTCATCCTGGCCGCCGACCATGTTGAGATAGAGGATGGGAAGCCCGGTTTCGCTGAACCGCTCGAGAACCACGCGTTTGCGAACCTCCTGCTTGCCATCCTCGAAGGGCGAGCCGTTGATGGCGATCAGCATGTCGGCGCCTTGCGCCTTGAGATGCGCCGCGCCCTCCGGATGCCAGACATCCTCGCAGATCAGGATGCCCAGGCGCCAACCCTTGAAGAAGACCGGCTCGGACAGCCGGCCCGGCACGAACTGACGTTTCTCATCGAAGACGCCGTAGTTGGGCAACTGGTGCTTGTCGACGCGGATGATCCGGGTCTCGTCGATGAAGAAGGCCGCGTTGCTGATCCCGTCTCCGGTACGTGCCGGTGCGCCGACGATCACGGCCGGGCCGCCATGATTGCGGATATGATGCTGGATGGCCTGGATCGCGTCCTCGGCGGCCTGGATGAAGGCGCCGCGGCCGGCGAGATCCTCGATCGGATATCCGGTGATCGACATTTCCGGCGTGACGATCAGATCGATATCGCGATTGTCGCTTTGAGCCTGCAGGATCTTGCGGACATTCCCGGCGATGTCGCCGAGACGGGGATTCATCTGATAGCCGACAATGTCGAGGGAAGAGGCCATTCTCGTTCTCCGGATCGAATTTTATTCAGTGTTTCAGATATGGGAGCATTCCCGGATTTCGGTTCCGCGCCCGCAGGAATTGGCGGGGACCCGAAACCCGGGAATACTTGATGTGCGTTGTGGCTCCGATCGCTGGAAGAGAAAAAATCTCCGGAGGGCTGGGCTCATTCGGCCGCGCGGGGTCTGGCCTGGAATTGACGTGGGCGCGGTTGATTTTCAGCGCCATCTCTTAAATCATGTTCCTCGTATTCAAACGGATATCATGGCTGAATTGAATCCCTGGCTGGTCGTTGCCTTTCCTGCGGTGGCGATCGCCTTTGCGCTGCTGTTCGGATTGATGAAGATGTTCTCCGGAATCGCCTCCGGAAGTGTCACGTCCACGACCACCGCCGCCGGCATTCTGGCCATCGCGGGGCTCGGGCCGACCTTGTTTCTCGATCCTTCGAATACGGACATCACCGTGGCGGCACTGCTGATCCTGATGGTCCTGCTCGCCATCATGTTCCGAGCTCTTGGATCCTTTGCTTTTTTCGCTCTCGGGCTTGCCGCTCTCTATATCGCCCGCGATATGGGGTTCGTCATTCCCGACGGCCTGTCGGGATTCCTGAATGGCCTCGAAGCCTATCTCGACGCTGACGATTTCACCTTGAGCGGTTTTCGCGACGATCTACCCGATCTTGTCGAGGGTTGGGTAATGTCCTTCGGCGATCTGGCGGAATACTGCGTCGATTGGGTGCGGCCGCTCGTCGACGAGGTCTTCAACAGGGTAACGCAGATCGATCCCAACGACATTATCGAGGCGCCGGGAAGCTCGGAGTGACGCCGCTGCCGTCCCGAAGAGCCGGAAAGACCGCTCTGGTCATCGTACAAAGGAAAAGAGCCCCGGTGAGGGGGCTCTTTCGGCCACGCGGGTCTGGCGTGGAGGGAAGGGTGCGACTGGACTTGAACCAACGACGCACTGAGGGACATCTCCAGGGTGTCTGGAGTGGCAGAAACTCCTAGGCGGTAAGATGGGAAGGCTTCGCGGGAGCCAGGAGAAGCATCCCGAAACCGAAAGACTTGTGGCGGCCGATCCCGTTGCGGATCATCTCGCCGAACAACTCGCCGTCGGTGATCGTCAGGTTGCCCCGGATCGTCGCGTCCGGCAGGCTCTTGTCGACGAGATCGTTCTTGCCGCGATGGGTCCGGCGCGAAACCTTGATCATCCGGCTGTCGGCCAGACGGGCCACCTTGATCTCGGCCGCCGCGCCCAGCCGGTCGGCCAGCCAGCTGGTGTAGACGCTTTCCTTGTCGGCTTCGGGATCGGTTTCGCGCGCCGCGCAGAAGATGTCGCGCTCGGCGCCGTTGCGGCGCGAGCGCAGCACCGGCGTGGCTCGGATCTCGAAACCCAGGGTCATGCCCTCCGGCCAAACGTCGGGAAGCCGCTTGTCTTCGATCTCGCTTTCCGCGACCAGCCGGCTGGTGTCGGGACGGGCCGCCAGGCTGCAAAGCTCGCGCAGGCCCTGGGAGTCGAGGAAGCTGTACCCGAGGACGATCAGGTCGCCGTCGATGCGCTTGAAGGTGAAGGGACGTGGCGCGGCGGTGCCGAAGGCGAAGGCGGTGAAGCTGTGCAGCGCGTATCCGGTATCCTCGAGGCTGCAGCGGTTGTTGATCGCCCAGCGGTCGAGATCGCGTTCACGAAGGCGGATCTGCACCAGATGGAGGGGGGTCTCGGTCGTCATGCTGCTTTCCTTTCGATGCGTCCTTCGTAGACGTAACGCTGTCCCATGTGAATGCCGGAGTCGGCGTCCCGGGTGTCGCAGATGGTGGTGAGAATGGACTGCTCGAGCATCCCTTCTTCTTCCGGCCATTGCGCCTCGGTCTCGTCGTCGATCAGGCCCTCGAGCGCAGTGCGCAGGCTTTCGGCCTCGACCACGTCGCGCAGGATCGGCTCGGACGGGATGCAGTTGGCGCGGCCGATGAAAAGGGTCCGGGCCGGCTCCAGAAGCGCCTCGGCGAGATCCTCGAGGCTCGGGCCTTCGCCTTCGTCGAGGGTCAGGG
>NPIG01000092.1_pt1 | contig 102922 bp, 106 predicted proteins | sample 8637441 | NCBI WGS metagenome assembly NPIG01 (sample SAMN07420675, study PRJNA396082) | bioreactor metagenome | isolation source: sample BR6 brine-fed electro-methanogenic bioreactor BR | place: Japan: Kochi | collected 2016-06-14
TTTCCTATTAAATAAAAAAGTGACTAGACAAAATTAAATTGTCTAGTCATTTTTTAATTAAGTTCTCTGTTTTTTCCACGTAATAAATATCCTATTCCCATGATAACTAATAAAACAATAAAGAATACGATAAATAAATCTTTTTGAACTCCCGCAACGATGATGTAAATAGCACCTAAAGCTGCAAGACCTGGTGCAACAAATCGTTTCAATGGTGATAACTCTTTATATGTTCTCATAATCCAAATATATACAAGAATATAAGATACATATAATGTAGCAATCGGTAATTCACTCGTATCAAGGAAGCGGCCTTCACCAAACCATCCCTGGAAGTTTGCATACCAAACAATTAACCATAAAACAGTAACAATAAAACCAAAAATCGTTGATGCTTCAGGTGCATTTGTTTTCACATTGACTTTTTTAAATACGTTTGGTTTTGGTCCCATATTACGATAAGCAAGACTGTACATCCCTCTAGCTGTACCCATTGTTAATCCATTCAATGTACCAAGACATGAAATAATAACAAATACAATAAGAATACTCCCTGCAAAATTACCAAAAACCTGTTGAACAGCAATAATGACTGCATTATCTCCTTGATCGACAAACACTTGATTTTCTAAAACACCTGATAGTCCTAAATAGTATAAGATATAAACAAATACGACAATTAAGCTACCAAAGAATAATGCACGTGGTAAGTCACGCCTTGAATTCTTTAATTCCGCATTAATCGAAGTAGCAATCACCCAACCTTCATAAGCAAAAGCAGTTGATAATACAGCAGCACCTAATCCTAAATTATCTCCTACAACTGTAGCGGCAACTTGAAAGTTTTCAACGGTAACTCCATTGATTAAACCAACAATGATACCAACAATCGCAACCAAGATAAGTGGAATGAGCTTAACAAAAGCTGTACTCACTTGAAATTTACCAGCTAAGATAGGAGAAACATAATTTAATACAAATATCACCACAACATAAAATGCAGTCAAATACCAAATAGCAACACCGTCAAGTCCAAATAATCCATCTGTATATAAAGCAGCAACCCAAGCTAGTACACCTGTTAATGTTGGATAATAAATGGTTGTTTGAAACCAACCAATTAAATAACCAGCTTTTTTACCATATCCAGCTTCAACATAATCCACTAACCCATTAACTTTACTTACTTTCGCCGCAACTAAGCTAAAGGTAAATCCTCCAACAATCATAATGAATCCACCGATTAACCAAGCAGAAATTGCTAATGTTAAATTCCCGCCGGAAGCAACTAAAACATTATCTGCTTTAAAAAATACTCCACTACCAATGGTTATCCCTACAACCATAGCAATGGCTGTAATTAATCCATACTTCTTCTTCAATTCTCCCATGTTCTCACCTCAATTATTTTTACTAGTATATAAAAGCGAGTTGGTAAATGCAACTTAATTTTAAATGAAAACGTATTCAGTCATCAAAAATGGCAGTAAATGAGCATTTATCATAAATAGAAAGGAAATTATGGTTTAAAACAAGGTTTCTTTTTTTAGAGATATGATTTTCTCATATCATCTTTACCACCTTTTGCCAAAGTCAGTTATATAGGTATTGATAATCCTTTGTCTCTATACCCTCTTTTTTTATATTATCCTCTTGAATGGAAGGATATCCTACTTTATTAACACAATGTATCCTAGACGCAAAAAAAGGTCTGACAACTTTGTATCAAACCTATGTTTTCAATATGGAAAAACTGATTGTTACGGAATATGTGTTTTATATATTTATATTCGGATATAGGATCAATTGCTCAAGAAACTCTCTAAGTTCATCTTCCTTTGTTTCTCTTAAACGTATAAAGGCCATCGCTGGAATAGCATCTTGTATCTTTATTAAATCAAATCCATTGGATATCATTGCCTTTATATATGGGTTAGCGAACTCTTTAGCATATAAAATAAATATAATATAGGTACTAGCTACATCCATAACTGGATTTCCTAGTTTTGCGTTTGTCCAATCAATAATATGAGGAATACCATTATGATAAACAATGTTTTCTGGATGGTAATCAAAATGACAAAGATGAAACTTTCTTTCTATTTTTTCAAGAGATTTTAAGGCTTTTTCTTTTAGGACGTCTTTCTCTTTTGTATGTTGGATTTGATAAGAGAATGTTTCAAAAGAATCGACCAATTCTAAGTTAGTAAACTGAAAAATTTTTAACTGTAAACGAGTAAAATCTTGAAACCCTTCTAAATAATTGTCTTGAAGTAGCCTATCGGCCAAATTTTTTCCTGTGAAAAGCGTCATTTTAATTTGATCATCAATAATTTCATACTGCGCTACATCTAAATCAGTATTCATGTAAATTTCATTTTGCACCCTAGTTTCAAACTCCATATTACGAATGTCATAATGATCTTTATATTTCTTATAAGCATATTGCCCATCTGTATAAACAATCGCCGAGATTCCTTCTCCTAATTTTTTCATATTTATTCTCCTTTTGATTTAATATCCTTCATATCAAAGTCAACATTGATTGACCCATAGATTATATACTCAAAATCAATATTTAATCTTTTTTGATTTTACTATAACTATATCTTTTTATCAAAATATAATCAATTGATGTTCTTTTTTAACTTAAAAATATAATTTGATGCTTGTTTTTTATACATAGGACCTTTCATTGTAGTCCGCACCTTGGCTTCATTAATTTGCTTTTTATTTTTTAAAACGAAGTATTGATCTAGATGCTTTGTTGATATTTTATTGTTGGAATCTATTACTGCTATAAGGACATAATCCTCATCCAAGTATGCTAAAGTCGCATCACCGTGACTATCATTACAAAGCAATATACCATCTTCTTTTAAGTATCTTTTAGTTGCTTGTCCTACAAATCCAGCATACTGAGAAATAATCATTTCTGTATTATCAATTTCTAATTTAACATGATAATCATTTCCAAAAAAATATATGTCGCACATTGATTGGTATTCTTTGTTACTATTGACGTATTTTTTTATTTCACTTATGTTTTCAAAAAACTTAATTGCACCTTTAAAATTATCAATATACGTTACATCAGGTATAACAAAAGAAGGACTAATATCTATATGACTACCAGGATATAAAGCACGCTTGATATTATACTTCTTTGCTACCAAACTATATATTGATTTTCTATCACCAATTTTAGTCATATATTTTTTAAATTCTTTTATCCAACCCATGTTTAATCACTCCTTCTTTTCACTTTATAATACTTAATATATAATAATTCTGAAAATAATGCTAGAAATGTGATTTAAATTATGGACGACACATTTATAATTTAAGAATCATATTCTCATGAAGTATCAAATCAAAACGAAATAGAATAATAGGACACAAAGTGATTAACACCTACTGAATTAATGAAATGATTTAAAAAAGATAAGCCCACAAAAAAATCTACTATGGTTTGGCAACCCTTTTTAGGACAATTTTTATATAAACATGCTTAATCGATATTCAACTGGGGACAAATAGTCTAAACTACCATGGATTCTTTTAGTGTTACACCAGTTGATATAATCAAACAATTAATCTAGCTCACACTCTAGGTCTTTAAGTAATAGCTGAAGGTGTAGAAAACAAAGAAGATATTGAAATATTGAAAGCTTTAGATTGCGATTTTGCACAGGGTTACTACTCCAGTAAACCAATATATCAAGAGGAGTTTAAAGAGTATCTTTAAAGTAATACGAATTACAATAACGATAAATAAAGAAACTTAAATTTTTAAGTTTCTTTTAATTTGCTTTAAGACGATATTTAGCAAGCATATTCTGATATAAAAAAATAGATCCTTTCATCAGTGGAATTGCCTAGTCATTTTTTAATTAAGATCTCTGTTTTTCTAAATAAAAACCGAAGATTCATATGACAGACATATATCCATCAAATCTTCGGCTTAGACTAATCTTTAATTACGATACAATTCACATTAGATAGAAAAATCTATCCATTAGTTTTTTTTGAATCTCCCCGCAATTGTTTTACTAGTGATATAAACATTGTAACAATCATAATAGAAAACGGAAGCCCCATAATAATAATCACAGACTGTAATGTATTTAAAGCTTTTGTTCCGCCTAAAGCTAGTACTGCTGCCGCAATAAATCCTTCCATACATGCCCAAAATATTCTTTTGCTTTTTGGAGAATTAAGTTTTCCCCCACTGGTTAGGTTATCCACAACTAAACTTCCTGAATCTGAGGATGTAACAAAAAACAATATGATAGCAATAATTGCAAGAATACTTAGAACCATAATAATAATTTGATTTGATGTTATATGATTAATCATGACAAATAAGCTAGTAGACAAATCGTTATTTATAACATCGGTCATAATTCCATTTTGAGTTTCATTTAAATTCAATCCGGTTGACCCTAAAATTGTCATCACAAAGCTGATAATTATTGTTGGAATAATAGTTACCCCTATAATAATCTGTCTGATTGTTCTACCCCTTGATATTCTAGCTATAAACAATCCTACAAAAGGACTCCAAGAAAACCACCATGCCCAGTAAAAAATCGTCCAACTACTTTGCCAGATGATATCTTGCGTTTCTGTTGATACATATGCTCCTAATTGGAAAAAGTCTGTTAAGTAATAAAACATTCCATGAAAGAAATCTTCAAAAATAATCATTGTAGGTCCAAGAAGTAAAATTAACAACATTAGAAGTGCTGAAAGTCTTATATTAAGTGTACTTAATAATTTTATCCCCTTTGATATTCCACTTACAACAGAAAGTGTTGCTACAAAAGTAATAGCTATAATTAAGATCATTTGTACAGTTGAAGATATCGATATATTAAAAACAGAATTCAACCCAGCATTAATTTGACGAGCACCTAGCCCAAGTGAAGTTGATAATCCAAACAAGACACTAAGTACTGCTTTTTCATAGCAGTGCAATCACCATATTCATAAACTATTGCAATCCAATCTAGACATTGTTATTTGTACAGATGATCCTGGCATTTTTGATATTACTTTACAAGATGAATTCAACTTATTGAACAAAATGGGATATACTCATGATTTTTTAAGCTCCCGCCTTAAAGATCCATCACAGTACACGTTAGAAACTCTACAAAAAAATCATCAAAAAAGATGATTTTTTTATTTGATTCCATAACACGCCATTAATGACAACAATATTCTTCTCTAGGATATATAAATCTAGCTGATTCTATATTATTCAAATGAATTAATTTGCTTTTTCTAATTAAACTATCAAGTAGATCCGAAAGCCAATCGTGAAATAAAAATATGTTTAAATCAAGATATCATACATTTACAATAATGTTTGAGTATAAATTAAGAGAAGAGCATAAAAACTTAGTATTGGAATAATACAGATTAAAAACGAATCATGACATAGAAAAATGGATATCTTAAAATAAGATATCCATATAATAAATAGAGGTTGGAACAACCTAAAAAGCTTGTTTTCATGTGATTGTGACACAATCACTTTAGAAAAGAAGCATCCACTTCAAGTTTACTAAGTGTTGGGTTAGTTTACTGTGTTCTTACTACTTGAATCATTGTGTTGATATCATCAACCGCATCAGTATCTAATGCTGTTAATGGATAAAATATACCTTCTCTGTCTTTGTTATTATAAGTCATATTTGCATATGCCCAGTTATGATAGAATGAATCTTCATCATCGATATGAGCAACAATGTTATCAAACGCTTGTTCTGTTGGTACAGCATATCCAACTGACTCAGCATTTAATGCCATAATTTCTGGATCTAATAAGAAGTTAATAAACTTGTGTGCTGCATCAAGATTAGCGACTGTATTAGGAATGACCATATTATCACAGAATACCATAGTTGTTTCAGGAATATAGATATTAAAATCTGCTTGTATTTCTTCTAAAGTTCTTCCATCCTCTAACTGAATATACATACGATCTAAATAATCTCCCGTATAGACATAAGCCATATCAAGGTTATCTGATTCCACATTTCTTTTCAATGTGTCAGTACCCCATTCAGAGAAATTTGCTCCCTCTATAACATCTTGAGACTGACTCAATAATGTTTGACTAAAATAATTTGGATTTTCATCTAAATACATCAAACTTGCAGCATAAGCAAATTGAGCGACATCATACATTCCTCTTCTAGCATCCGGAAAATAATTTTCCGAATCAAAATAAACACTCCAACCATGTTCATTCAACGCTTCCTCAAGCCCATCTACTCGATTATTATAAACAATTCCAAAAGTACCCCAAAAATAAGGAACTGCATATTTTTTAAAATCCACGACTTCATCTGTTCTTGATAATGTAGTTAAAGACATAGACTCGTATATTTGGTTGACAGCATCCATGTACGTAATATTAGAATAGTTAGGTATTAAACTATAATCTAATGCTACTAGCATCTCTTCATCGTACATTTTTTCCACCATGTAATCCGATGGAATGACGATATCAAAACTAGTTGTTTTGGCTTTGATTTTTGAATAAAATAGTTCATTAGAATCAGCAATGCTTTCAATAATTCTAATTCCATATTCTGCTTCAAAACGTTCAACAACCTCAGGGTTCAAATATTCCCCCCAGTTAAGAATTCTTAAAGTTGGTTCTGATTGACATGCAATCAGCAATGGTGTGACTAATCCTAGAATTAGTATAACAATAATTTTTTTCACTTTTTTGACCAAAAATTTCCTTTCTTTTTATTTTTGATTAATTGATAAGTCAAAAGACCCAATAATGTGAATAAAGTTAATACAGTAGAAAATGCATAAACGGATGGTGTCAATTCTCTTCTTCCTATAACACCATAAATCCAAACAGATAAGTTGTCAAAACCTGCACCTGTATTAAAATAACTAATAACAAAATCATCAATACTCATTGTTAATGCCATGAGCATTCCTGAGAAGATACCAGCTTTGATAGCTGGAACTAAAACTTTTCTTAATGCCTTCACCGGTTTAATACCTAAGTCTAAAGCGGCATCCATTAAGTTTGGATCAGTCTCTTTCAGTTTAGGCAATACATTTAAAATTACATATGGTATTGTAAAAAACAAATGAGCCATAACCAGTGTGAACAATCCAAAAATATTTGGAAATAGTGGCATTAATAACCGAAACATTAACATTAAAGAAAACCCGGTTACAATATCGGCATTTAAGATTGGAACATTATTTAATAACATCCATCGTTGTCTCTTTTTCTTATCTAAAGAATAGAAACCAATTGCAAATAAAGTGCCTAGTATAGTCGCCAATACTGTTGCTATAGAAGATACTAAGAATGTATTTCTTATTGCAAACATTAAATCGCCTTCGTTTATTATGTTTGGATACCATTCTAAAGAGATTTCAGCAAATGATGACATGACTCTACTACTATTTAATGATTGAATGGCGATCACTATAATTGATAAGTAGAGAAACAAAATAATGATACAAGTTAATATAACTTTTGATATTTTAAATAACTTCTTGAGGACGATTGGAACGTCTCGATATCCATACTCTTTTAAAGTAGCTACAGGATAATTTTGATGTTTTTCTATCATAATAGAGTTTCACCTTCTTTGTCAAAGATTGATACGATCATTAGAGAACCAAGAATGAAAACCAGAATAATAATTGCTAGCAGAGATCCATCAGTAAAATTCGTGTAAAGGAATTTTGTGTCAATGATATTCCCAATAAAAACAATATTCCCTTTACTTAATATTTTTGGTATTGCAAAGCCCGCTATTGTTGGCAAGAAAACCATAATAGAACCTGTCACTACTCCTTTAAATGAAAGTGGAAAGATAACTTTCCAAAATGTTTTAAATGGTGTCAAACCTAAATCTTGTGATGCCTCTTCTAAAGAATTATCAATTTCGGCCAACGCTGAATAAATTGGTAGAATCATGAATGGCATATAAGTAAATACTAAACCAAAAAGAACAGCATATGGAGTTCCAGCTATATCTCCAAATAAACTAAAACCAAGAATACTTTTCAATATATTATTTTCTTCCATAACATTCAACAATGCTTCGGTTCTTAATATTAAATTAGACCACATAGGTAAAATGATAATTGTTAATAACACAAATTTGTTTTTAAATTTTGATTCTTTGATTTGAAATGCAACTAAATACCCTAAAACAAAGCTAATCAGCGTTGTTAAAATTGCATAAACAAAACTATTTTTTAAAGCAACTAATGTTTGGCTTTGAAGCAGTAAATTCCAATTAGAGAATGTGATGCTCAAATCCCCTAATGATGCATTAGCACTATAATCAGATATACTAATGAAAAACATGACTAACAAAGGTATAAATACAAGAATGACTAACCATACTTGATAAGGTCTAGCAAACCTTTTAAATAGTTTATTCATTTTCTTTGGTCCTCATCATATGTATTTCATAAGGGTCTATAGAAAGTCCAATTGGTTGACCAATTTCATAACTCTCATATGTATGCAATAACAAGGTTGTATCTTTTATTTTTACTTCCAATTCATTATGTACACCTTTGAAAAGACTAAACACGACGGTACCAACAAGTTTTGCTTTTTCCAAAGGAACAACATCAAAATCTTCTGGTCTTATAACAACATCTACTGCTTCATTTGTCTCAAATTGGTATCCTATACACTCAAAATCTACATCTAGAAATCGCACAATATCTTTTTCTTTATAAACACCTGAAATAATATTCGAATCACCAATAAAGTTAGCTACATATCTATTTACTGGCTCATTATAAATTGATTTAGGAGTTCCTAGTTGTTGAATAACTCCATCTTTCATGACAATAATACGGTCACTCATTGTCATTGCTTCTTCTTGATCATGGGTTACGAAAATAAATGTAATTCCTAGTTTTCTTTGCATTTCTTTTAACTCATATTGCATCGTTTGTCTTAATTTTAGATCAAGAGCAGCTAATGGTTCATCTAAAAGTAGTATCTGTGGTTTATTAACCAGCGCTCTTGCTAATGCAACACGTTGTTGTTGTCCACCTGATAATTGATCAATCTTCCTTTTTTCTAACCCACTCAATTTAACTAGATCTAAGGCTTCTTTCGTTGATATCTCTATCTTGCTATTTATAACTTTACGAATGTTACGAGAAGAAGGTTTATTCCCATATAATTCTTTCGCTTCTAACATAACGTTATCTTTCCCAAAAAAATTCAGTAAATACTCCTGAGAACGATTATTTAATCCAAAGGCTACATTATCAAACACATTCAAATGAGGAAACAATGCATATCGCTGAAAGACAGTATGAATTGGTCTAACATATGGAGGTAGATCATTAAATAGTTTCCCATTTATAATCACAGAGCCTTCATCTGGTTGCACAAATCCAGCTATCATTCTTAAAGTCGTTGTTTTCCCACACCCTGATGGCCCTAACAATGTAACAAATTCATTTTCATAAATGGATAAATTCAATTGATTCACTACATTTTCATCATCATATGTTTTCGTAACATCAATCAATTGAATCAATATTTTTTTTTGTTTCATTTTCTCCTCCAAAAAGTTTTTTTTCAAGAAATAATTATATAACTTTTTTAAAGAATTACAATACTTTTTTTAATATTTTTTTTGATGTTTTTTTATGTTTGTCAAGAGGTTAAAAAAACGCCTAAATCTAGACGTTTTTTCTATTAGCTTTTATGTAACTTTTTTCATATTTTTTAATGATAATATTATTCTTCTTTTTATAACAAAAAAAAGGAGTTAAATGGATTAAATCTTAAACTCTTTTTTTTATTTATTTGAGTTGGCTATTGCATAAATTATACTTTCAAATATAATGATAGTATATATGAGGTGAATTATGAAAAAACATATTCTAAAAAATATATATAAATACGATGAAGAGTCCATGAACTACATCATCGAGATATCACTTGATTTCTATCAAGAATTGTTCAATGATTGGGATGCATCCCCAATTAGAAGAAAGGATTTAGATCCAGAATTAATTACTTTTATAGAAAGTTCAGGGCATGAGATTCCTCTTCGAAAGAATATTGAATTAAACTTTTCTCTTCCTAAATCTAAAAGAAATATCGTCCAAGAAAAAAAGGCGATAGAGGGTGTTAGAAACTATTTCAAATCTGTTTTATTTTTTGTTTTAAAAGATCTAAAATATAACATCAGAAAAATAATACTCTTTATAATCTTAGGCTTATCATTCATTTTTATAGCATCTTTTGTGCAAAATCAAGAAAATATTGTTTTTGCTTTTGATGTACTTATTGAAGGTATATATATTGGAGGTTGGGTTCTTATATGGGAAGCCTTCTCACTCTTTTTTTTCAAGACTTATACAATAAGAAAACGTAAAAATATGTATCTACGATTTCTTCGTTCACCTATAAGATTTGTTTATAAAGAAGAATAAAGTGCGCGTTTTCGAAGCCATGTTTTTTATGCTTAAATACAAAAAATAAAAAGCCAGTAATGGCTTTTTGTAATATTTAGCTTAAATTTTCTTTAAAAAGCATCTACACGACAGATTAAGTTAGTCAGTGTGAATCCTGCTTTCTTAAGTGTCTTCTTGGATGGGTCATTATAGTAATAACAACCTGCATAAACATCATATCCTTGATCTAGCAAAAGATTTCCAACATAGATTAATGATTTCGTACCATACGATTGTTTTCTATATTGTTCATTAGTCATCATTCCAATAGAACATGCGTTATTGTCAAAGACATGTTGAATCACATTGACTATTGATATCACTTCATTCTCTTTTTTGTATAAATACAAATTCCCAAGTTTAATTTGTTCTTCATAGTTATCTAAAAAATCCCCGCAAGTCTCTTTAATCTTCTTTAAATCACTCAGTTGTGCTAAGGATAAAATAAGATCGACTGGTTGTTTGGTTTTATATATATAATTACATGCTTGTTTTTCTATTATGTTATCTCTTTTAATGACTTCATTTACGATATCCGTATCATTCGTCACAAAAAGTAATTTAGTTACAGACCCATATAAGATGACGTTTTCTAATATATCAGAATAGACGTCTTTGTAATCTTCTTTTACGTAAAGATGTGTTAATCTCTGATTTTCATTAATCGAGAATGTCGCAATAATCTCATTATCAATTAGATATTGATAATGTGTTGATTCAATCATATTCCCTTCGTAGAAATCATCGAATCCTCCGTTTAAACTATGAAAATAAGATTTATAATATTTTTTGTTGGTTTCAAATTCTACACTTTGTATAGTATATGTCATTGACTGACCTCCGGTTTATAATGTTTAAAGAATATGTTTCTATATTTGAGTAATATATATCCTAGCGTAACTATCATGAATCCACCGATAAAATAAAATGATATCGTCTCATTAATAATCGTAAAAACCCCTATTGAAAGATTAGCACTCAAGTGCACGTAAACGCCACTACTTATTGATCCATCTGTTTTAATATATACTAAAGTTATGTAAAATGTAAGAATCATTGTATAAAATATATACGCAATAAATGGTAGCTGACTTTGAATGGTTCCAATAATGTAAAACAAAGGTAAATGCCATATAGACCAAATGACTCCAATGATTAAACTAGAGAAAAAAGGCGTCGTTTTTTTAAGTAATAAAGGTAAAAGATATCCTCGCCAACCAATTTCCTCTCCAAGTGGACCACCCAAAAAAAGTATATATATCAATACGATGACAATTAAATATGGTTTGCGTAAAACTTCTAGATCAAAACTAATATGAAAAATTGTCACTAATAATAGATAACTTACTCCTAAAATGAATGGCATAATTAAAAGATAAAGGATATATCTTTTTTGATAAATAAATGTTGATTTAAGAATCTGCTTAAATGATTGTTTTTCTTGTTTCAACAAGAAAAGTGTTCCTATGATACTAGGTATAAATGTTCCCAAGATAACAAAGATTTGATCAGAGATTTTTATATGAATAATCTCTTTATTAATCATTAAAGCAATCCCCCAGATTATCCATGTAATGATAAACGTAGGTATTAAAAATTTTAAAACTTGTTTCATATATCTACCTTCCTCTTTATCAACGTGATAAAATTCATCGTTTAATAATGTATTAGATTTAATATTTCAGAGATATTTTACCATAAATATATTTACTTTTAAACGCTATCTAAAGACCTTTTTAAAGTTTTTTGACAAACAAAAAACCGAGAATCCATTTAGCCGCTATATATAGCGGTAGTTTCCTCGGTTACGGGCAAAACTGGTGGAGCTGAGGGTCCCTGAAGCGTACCCGTATCAATACCGTTCTAGAATTACCCTTAAAGAGCTAAATTTAGATTTTTAACTCATTTTAATGTAATAGTCATTTTTACATGGTTTCTCCGAAAAAATATTGACTCTATGACAAAAACAATTCAACTGTATCTTAAACAACTTAAATTTGTGGAAACACTAAATTGTTTTGTTTTACATAGTTATTATAAACTTTTCTTCTTTTCTTACCAAATGATGCAATTATAGATTGAAATTCATTCATATATCTTAATGATTCTTTTACTTCTTCAAACACTAATTTAATTGATTCTAAATCCTTTAAATATTTCTCTTTGGACCGCTTTGGTGATATCAATATTTTTTGTAATATATATGCTGAAGGACTAGCTACCTTTACAGTATAACCTTCATAATCTAAGGTTATATATCCTTTATCAAACAACTCTAAGTTGCCTAATTGTTCTGCATTTACTCCAAGAGAATCTACTTTAACAATCTGATTTTGATCTCTCTTAAGTTTTGTTAGAAACTCAATTTCAAATCCCTCAGGAGAAATAAACTTAGACTTTTCAGTATTAGAGTCAAATATTTGATCAAAATTAATAGGCTTTAATGTATCGTTAACATTCTTGATTACCTTTATATTCTTTGTTTGCGGTAAATAACAATCAAAATCTAATGTTCTAATACTCGGAATGAATCCATCAAATACCTTTACATAAAAATATGTAGCCCATGAACCAATAATAATTACATTATCTAAAATTTGACTTTCACTGAACGCTTTTATTATGCTTAGTAATTTTTCTTCATACTCAATCTTCATAAACTTTCAATGCCTTTCGTAGTTTAACTTCTTCTTTTTTTGATATTTTTAGATTATTTGAGATTCTTGCATATTCATCGGATTTTTGACTTTCTACACGTGCTTTATTCTCATCACTTAAAGAGCAAATATATTTATTTACTATCTTTTCACCGATTCTATTTTTGCGATACATATATTTCTTCCCCTTTCTCTCAGAAATATATATACTTCCCTTAGGAAGTTTCAGTAGCATTTCTTTATACATCTTTTGATTACGAAGATTTCTTTTTAGTTCTTCTTCCAATACACTTTTTAACACACTCATAATATCACCTATGTATAGTATATACCTTATGCGCTACAATTGCAACTATAATTGTACATGTAGCACATATATTTTTGTGCTACATAATATATATTATTGTTTTTTGTAGCTCACTTTTAAACGTTGAATAATCAAAATAGCTCCCTTCATTAGAGTGTATGGTTTAGTATACCATATCTCCAACTTTTGGAAGCTACTTCATTTCAATATGGGTTGCATGACCTATTTTAATACAATTACGCACCCCTAATAGGATTTTACGCACCCTTGTCAAAATCTACGCACCCCTAAATTATGGCTTAGTTTAGAGGTTTTATTTCTAGGCAACTTATGTGCATAATTTATTTATGTCAAAATAGTATGTGAAAGATCTAGCTAGTGTTGGGAATCGAAACAAGCTTTAAACACTTAACACTCTATCAAAAGTAAGTGAATGCCATTTCATCCTCTAGCCAAAACAAACAATCATCCGATTGAATTAGTTTTGTCTTCATACATAATTATTTCTGCATTTCTAAACACATTCATTATGTCTTCATTTATTGATGTTTTTGTGCTTCGTCCAATCGCAAAAGGAATCTTTCCGTAGTAATATTTCATATTAGACATACAGCTTCTTATTCTATTAATATAGTTTTCACTATCCTTTGAAGAGGTCTTAGGCATAATAATGGCGAACTCATCTCCTCCCCATCTAGTAACAATATCGTTGGATCTACTATGTTCACTTAATAGAGTTGCAATATTTTTAATCACTTCGTCTCCTTGTTGATGACCCTTCGTATCATTGATTTTTTTCAACTCATTTATATCACAAAATAGTATAGTGATCGGGTAATTTGTTGGATTATCGATTCGTTTTAATTCTTCCTCAAAATACCGGCGATTATATAAACCTGTTAATTCATCATGAAAACTGATGTATCTTATTTTCTCTTCTCGTTCTTTCAAGTCAGTAATATCAGCCATAAATCCTCTGAGTTTTATTGGTTTAACATGTTCCATAATAACAACAACTTCATCTCTTAACCATACAAAACCACCATTTTTTTTCATAAATCGATATTCAAATATATGGTTCTTTCCTTGCATTGTAGCAGTTAAACAATAATCTTTAGCCCACACTCTGTCATCAGAATGAACATGTTCCACCCAAAAATCTAAATCAACCCACTCTTCAGGTGCAAAACCTAAAATCGATTGAGTTTGAGGTGAAACATAAACCCAACGATCTTGAGCAATATCATATTCCCAAATTATCGCATTAACTGACTCAATGATGGAAATTAAATTCAATTCATGATTCATCATAAAAATACCTCTCTTTAAAAACTTCTAAGCATCTATCTGAAGTCTATGAAATTATGATTCTGGGTTAAACTCAATAACTTGTTTGACAAAAACATCAACAAGTTCAGAATCAAATTGTGTTCCACTACAACGATAAAGTTCTTCAATCGTCTCTTTTTGGCTTAATGCTTTGCGGTATGGTCTATCGGAAGTCATTGCGTCATATGAATCAATAATTGCAATCATACGAGCTCTTAATGGAATGTCTTCCCCTTTCAATCCTCGTGGATATCCTTTACCATCCCATCTTTCATGATGTGATAATATATCATCGGCAATCACTGCATACTCGTCAGAACTTGAAATGATTCGCGCACCAATTTCGGGATGTTTTTTAATGATTTCCCATTCATCCTCGGTGAGTTTTCCTGGCTTATTTAAAATGGCTTCATCAATAGCTATTTTCCCAATATCATGCAAATGGCTGATAGCTTTGAGTTTATTAATATCATCATCACTCATTCCAAGAGTTATACCGAACTTTTCACACAACACTGAAACTCGATTGGAATGTTCTTCTTCTCTTGGATTTTTTTCATGATAGGCTTTAATCATTGACTTAATTGAGTTATTTCTATATGACTGTGATTCAAAAATCTTATTCGAATACATATTGTTCTCAGCTACTAAAAACAATTTATTGATATCCTCTTCTGTAACTTTTGTCGCAACGCCATATGAGATTGATAACTGAATATCTCTTATCTTATAGGTTTTAATCAAATTCGCTACATCTCTTGCTTTACTTAAAGCGTCTTCTTTGCTTGTGTTTTTTAAGATGACAGCAAACTGATCGCCCCCTACTCTTGAAATTTGATTTTGTTCCTTAAAAACATCTATTAGTGTCTTTGAAACATATTTAAGAAATTCGTCGCCATATTTATGCCCATATGCTTCATTAACGATAATGAGTCCATTGATATCGAAATTAATTAATGAAATCGGCAGATTATGTTGTTGATCGAAACTACTTATCTGTTCTTCAAATAATTGACGACTGATTAATCCGGTTAACCGATCATGTTTGAAGTAATACTCTTTTTGCTCTTGAGCCTCAATCCAATCGTTAATCACTTCTGTATAAATGATTATGCCAGCAACTTCTCCTTCTTCATCATACCAAGGTCTCGACTCCCATCTCGTCCACAATCGGGTTCCGTCATCTCGAACAAACAGATCTCTATCATTTTTAAACACGTTTCCTTTTAGTGTTTTTTGATGTGCTTTGCGCCAGCTTAGAGGTAAGTCAGGGAATACATCATAATAATGTTTACCTATTACATTATCTTTAAGTCCATATTGGTCTAAATATTTTTGGCTTACAAAAATATAATTCAGATCTTTGTCATGAACAGCAACACCAGCGTTATTATGCTTGATAATATAGTTCATCAAGTATCTGGAATGTTCGATAGCTCTTTGTTTCTTTATCTGTTCTTTCTGCAAAAGATGTTGTTCAGTAGTATCTCTAAGCACACAAAATGTTTTATCGAATTGATGGTTTTTGTCATATCCAATCAAACCTTTGAACTCTACTATGGCAATATCACCATTACGCTTAACCAGTTCAAATTCCCGGTTGACTTTTCCTACTTGTTTGAACACTTCAAAACTTTTTCTAAATTTTTCTTGATATTCAGACGTTAAGAAATTACCAAACCACTTCCCTTGAACTTCATTTTTTTGATATCCAAGCATATCAAGCCATGTTTGATTGACCTCTAATATGCACCCATTTGCATCAAGTGATTGATATCCCATCGGTGCTTTATCGTACAATGTTTTGAATCGAGTTTCGCTATCAATTAGAGCTTGTTCGGCTTTTTTCTGATCCGTGATGTCTCTAAATTCAACAACTCTAACCTGTTTCCCTTTGTAAGGAATGTTTCGACCTTCCAATCTCAGCGGAAATATTTCTCCATTCTTTCTAATTCCATATGCTTCATAAGTTTTCTCATACCCAGAAGCGATTTTATCCATAACAAATTCTCTATAATCGGGGGCAATCAATAACAGTCCATCCATACCGATAAGTTCATCTCTTGAGTAGCCCGTTATATCCTCAAGGCCTTGATTACAATCAAGTATAAGTCCTTTGTCATGGATAGTTATACCTCCAAAAGATGCATTATGAAGCGCTTCAAATCGTTGTTCACTTTCTTTAAGTAGTCGATTCATCTCTTGACGCTTTGTTATGTCTACTGCAACACTCATTACAGCTGTTCTTCCATCAGGCAAATCTCCTATTGTAGTTGAGTAAAAATCCCAAATTAGTCGATGGCCGTCTTTTGTATTTACTTCGAACTCACCATCATGTTGTGTTTCGGTTAATGAGTACAACTTCGATATAAATACCTGCACATCTTCTTTCTTGCTTCCATATGCTTTCTCTGTCCAGTCATAAATAGTAGGGATATCTTCTTGTTGATAACCTGTCAGTTCTGTCCAAGTTTTGCTCAAATTAAAAACAGTTCCGTCCTCAAGGTGTATCATAATTGGAACTGGTGCATTTTCAATACTTGTTTCAAAGATTTTCCCAGATAAAATCAAGTCATGGAGGTATCTTTCTGAACGTTCTTTTTCTTTTACAACTTCATTCGTGCGAATTTTTATTGTTCGTTTTGTAGTAACAATATAAGCAGAAATCAGCAGTACTAAAACAGGAATCAGCACATACAGAACATATCGAATAATATCTTCGGTGGAAACACCCTCATTTTCAATCAAGAATGGAAACCATTTCGCATACAATTCATCATAGGTTCCATTTGCAGATACAATTGCTAATCCTTCATTAAGGATTGAAAGCAATTCACTATCACCCTCTACAACTGCAAAACAAAACTTTTGTTCATACCCTTCCAGGTTTAATTTATATCGATTTACTCCGTTATCGTCGTAAACATATACCGGTGTAATATTATCCAACCCATGATCACTAATCAGTTTTTCTCCAACAAGCCCTTGAGCTAAAACAGCATCATACTCACCACTAGCCAAAAGTTGAAATGCTTCTAAATAAGTAGTTGTTGCAGTTAATTCTGAATTCAACCCAATAGACCACGCCCATTCTTGTGAGTTGTCGCCATCTAGAACAAGGACTTCTTTTCCAAACAAATCCTCTTGAGATTGTATGTTATCATCCCCTTTTCGGACGAAGATATTCCCCCGCATAACAATGTAAGGGATAGTGAAATCATATATTTCATCTCGTTCTTCTGTGTATCCGACCAAAGGAAGAATATCTAATTCTCCATTTTTAAGTTCTTCTTTCAAGACTGACCATTGATCGATTTTAAAAGTAACAGTTATTCCCATTTCTTCAGCAACAGCTTTTAATAGTTCAACAGAAAACCCATCGGCTTCGCCGTTATCGGTCACAGAAAAAGGCGGATAATCATATTCCGTTGCACTTAAATATACAGTTCTATCTTCTCCAGCTTCCGCATTAACTTCTAAACCGACTGTTACCATCGTCAGTAATAAAAGGAGATATACTATAATTATTCTTTTAAGGATCTCATGATAACACCAACCTTTTGTAATTTTTGGTGGAAAAATTATTTGAATTTATTAACAATGATTTGTGAACAATCGAGTTCATCAGGTGTTAATAAGCCAATCAATATTTGATTCATTACACAGCCAATATGACTTAATTATATAACATATAATGTAAAAATTGAACATAGTTCAAGTTTTTCTCGTCATTTTATCAGAATTATCAAATGTTTTGATATTGTATTTGAAACTCTCATTATTGATCAATGATTTTTAATAATAGATTTTGCTCGACAGAAAGTGAATATTTTAATACTTCATATTGCTCAGTGATTTCATTTACTTCGTCAAATTGTTTTATTTACTAATTATGGTAACTCGTACTTTCTATACTATTAGTAGTTGATTGTAATCATTTAGTACGTAGCTAGATTTCGCTTTACATAAGATCGAATTTTTAAATCAATAAGCCTAGTTATTAGACATGAATGAAAATGAGTGTTATAATTTATTATATATTTGGAGGGCCATATGAAAACAATTATAATTGGAGGAGTTGCTGCAGGCATGACTACGGCAGCTAAATTAAAAAGATTAGATCCATCTCATATCATTCATGTATATGAGAAAGGCACTGATTTAAGTTATAGCGGATGTGGAATGCCATACTACTTAGGTGATATCGTAACTAATGAAAGCAGACTTATCGCAAGATATCAAAGTGATTTTACGAAACAAGGTATCGATGTTTTTTTAGAGCATGAAGTCATCCGAGTCGATGTAGCAAAACAACAAGTAGAAGTGCGGAATCTTGTTACAAATGAGATACTTACTGACGAATATGACAAATTAGTAATTGCAACCGGAACGACTGCAAATAGAACCAGAGTCCCAGGTAGTGACGTAGTCAAACCTTTCGTACTTAATCAACTCCCTGACATGAGATTGATAAAAGAGTTTGTTCAACCTGGCAAACAAGTTGCTATTATTGGTGGTGGTTATATCGGTGTAGAGGTGGCAGAAAATTTAGCGCACAAAGGATTAACTGTTCACATCATTCAACGTGGAAATCAACTACTTAATGTTTATGATTTTGATGTAGCTAAAAAAGCAAAGGATGCACTTGAAACTATTGGTGTACAAATCCATCTTGATGAAAACTTGCAGTCTTATGAACTGGAAAACAATCATGTTAACGTTGTTACAGATAAAGGGAAGTATGCGGTTGATTTTGTAATCGAATCTATTGGTGTAAGGCCAAATACTGGATTCTTAAAGGAAACTGGAATCGACATGCTGAGAAACGGTGCCATCGTCATTAATGAGCATTGCGAAACATCACTGAAAAACATTTTTGCTGCTGGTGACTGCGCTGCTTATCATCACCAAATCAAGAACGAAAATGTCTTTGTTCCGCTTGGTACACATGCCAATAAAACGGGTCGAATTGTTGGCGAAAACATTGCTGGAATCAAATCTTCTTTCCCTGGAATCATTGGTTCAAACATCATTAAAGTTGCTAACCTTGCATTTGCAAAAACTGGTATTGGTATCGATGAAGCAAACAGATTGAACTTAGATTACGACTATGTTGATATCACTGCTAAACACCAAACCTCATATTATCCTGGTGCTGTAGATTTATTCATGCGCATCGTTTTTGAGAAAAAAACAGGAATTTTAAAAGGTGCACAACTCGTCGGAGAAAAGGGCGTCTCTGATCGTATAAATATCATGGCTTTGGCCATAACAAAAAGTCTAACTGCAAGTGAGTTCTCACAATTAGACTTTGCCTATGCTCCACCGTTTTCTCCTGTGTGGGATCCACTATTAGTCGCGGCCAATCAAATCAAAGTTTGATTTGTCTTGCTACTTTTTCAATCCACTCTTGCGGCACTTCAGATACTTGAGCAAAAATGGCTCCAATCATTGTATTTCTGTCAGATACAGCACCACCCAATAAAGCATTATACTTAACTGCTTCTTCATAATTATCTGTATGATATAAGATGTGTATAATCAAAGGGATGGAATACTTGATTGCACAAGCTCTGCCAGAATACGCCTCGATGAATTGATTTGGATCATCCATTTCAATTGCTTTGTGAAGTGCTGTTTGATATTTTGCCGGTCCTTCATTTATGACCGACTCAATGGCCACTTTAAGACTTTTTGTCTCTAGCAATTCAAACAAATGGTCAAACATCTTAAAATAAGTATAATAGTCTTCATCTTGGGAATAGACTTGTGTCAATTCCCAAGCTTTTTTTGTATTGAGACCCAGTTCTTTAGATACTAAATAAGGCATGAATCCGACCAAATGGTCATCCATGACTGGTATATCCTGTACATCAACATCAATACTATTAGCCAATATTTTCAACACATGCTTTTTTGCATAACTTTCCACATACCCACTATATGTTCCGCCCGGCTTGAATTGTTGGTAAAGCATCTTGGAATAATCAAGTTGGCTGAAATTGGGGTTTGATTTCATTGCTTGATACAACCACTTTAGTATATCGCCCTGAACAGTTACATCACCAAGTTGCTGGTGAGGGTAACTGAAATACGATACTTCAGCTTCATCGTACACTTTTTTGCTTTGTAACCTAAATAGCAATGAACCTTTTTTGCTCAACGCTTCAATATATTGATAATCATAAATCCAGTGTATGCCTAATGTCGCAGCATTGGCCACCAATCCTGGTAATATATATTTATTCATAATTATAATCCTCCTTTTTCTAAATCAACGCCAAGACCGTGAACAATTCGATTGACATAATTGAAATAGGCAATGATATGATTGACATCGAAAATGGTCCGATCATCTAGGCCGAGTTCTCTTAGTCTAAAAATATCTTCTTCGACAACTTTGTAAGGCTCTTTGGTCAATTTCTCTGCATATCGACAGATTTCAAGGTCCAATTTGTTTAATCCAGCTTTTGAATAATCATTGACAACCTTGTTCATCAATTCGATATCCTGTGTTACATGGGACAATGCAGCACCGTGATGCCCAACGCAATAACTGCATTGATTTGAATTGGAAACAACTACACCAATCATTTCTCTTTGTTTTCTAGAAAGTTTCCCTTCCTTAAACATAATCTGTTCATATAATTTCATGTGAATGCTTAACACTTCAGGTCTCAGGCTGTGAACCTTAAGTACATTAGCTGTAGGTTCTTTCGTCCTATCTTCTGCACCTTGGTAGATTCTTTTTAACAGCGGATTATCTTCGCCGCTGACTTCTTTAATCCATGACATTTGTGTACCCTCTATTCTATGATGATTTGAACATCGACATTGCCGCGAATAGCACGTGAATATGGGCAAAATTGATAGGCTTTGTTGATGATGTCTTTTTTGACTTTTTCGCTCACTCCATCGATGCCAGCTTTCATAACAATAGAAAACTTAAACCCGCCATTTTCTTCGTCTTTAATCAGTTTACATGTGGCTTCAGCATAAAAATCTTGGAACTTGATCTCTTGAGTCTGCATAATGTATTGCATAGAACTTGAAAAACAAGAACTATATCCTGCAGCAAATAGTTCTTCAGGATTTGATTTGGTTGCATCATGTGTTCCTCCCATTTCTGCTGGGATAGCTAAATCTAGCTTGAACTCACGATCTTGTGATTTGATATATCCATTTCGTCCATTAACACTTCGCATTGTTCTTCTTAGTATTTCTTTTTCCATAATAACACCTCTTTCATTTATAGTGTAATGACAGTAGCTTCCGATTTCAATCGCTCTGTCAATAATTCTCCAGTATATAGCACATTGATGTTCAAATTCTTAAGTAATTCAGCAATGCCTAAATCCTCTGCACATTTTCGACATGCGTATACTGGAATATCCTGTTTGATCATTAATTTGATTCTTCTTTGGATTTCTTCGCTTTCTACAACTTTTTTTTGCGAAGCACCCCAAATGATTACTTCTAATTCATCCCACCAACCATTCTTTTTGGAAGCAATGATATATGGTGTTACCATTTCCTGAATGTTGATAAGATTATCATCTTTCCATAATACAACGAGTTTATTCATTTACATACCTCCAATAAATGTAATAGTTTTTCCAGTCTTTGTATTAAGTATAACATACTTGTCATTATCGGAGGCACAAAGTGATTAGTAATGTGTCTTTCTCAGTTGACTGACGCCTTGTTGATTTCTTAATCCTTCATTAATTCAAATTAGAAAGCACCCCAAGAATCAATTTCCAGAATTGATTCTGCAGTGGAAGATGACAATTATTCACGAAAGTAAATATGAGTAAAACCATTCTAATCTTTCCTTATATCAAATACAGCATCTCATTAATAGTCATATCATATATCTGAGTATTTACTATTATTGCTTGGCATGGGGTTTATACCTTTCATTTTTCTATGCATATGATATCACAACCCACTGTTCTAAAACCATACCAGTCCAATAAAACATCTTTGTCAACTTTTAGAAACATTTTACATTTTTATTTTGTATATTATTGTCTATAAATACTCATAAACCAACCGATTTCTCTATTGATAGATTTCTTTTTTTATACTATTGTCACTTCTTCACCGTTTAAAAACTTAAAAGTTATTCGCGAATCTCTATGTACTATTGCCCCTTCAACTAAGAGCATCCAAATTCGCTCGTTCCAATCACTAAGTTCATCTTCAGATTCAGATAGGCTTGCAATAAAAGCTTTCATTCTAAGTGCTTGTCCTTGTCTGTCATTTCTTTGTTTAAGCAATTCTTCTCTTTTGGCTTGCAATTTTTCGTAGCGATTTGATAACTCTTCATACTTCTTGTTGTAATTATCTATGCTATCACTTGTTTTAGAGTTTTCATTCACCAGCTTACTTACCAACTCTGAAGTTACGAATAGTTCATCATCCATATCTGAAATTTCATCATCAATCTTTTTTGTATCAGTCAGTAATTCGATGATTTCTTCTGAGTCTTGAATGATTCTTTTTCTATCTTCCATAACGATGTTGTAAGCTCTGATAAATTTCAATTTAATGTCTTCTTCTTTAAGATTCGGAGTCATACATTTGTCTTTATGCTTATGGAACTTGTTATTGCATTGATAGATAAATCTTGAGTATTTGCTATTGGAATGCCATTTCTTTTTGCCATAGAATCCACCACAGTCCTCACATATCAGTTTCGATGCAAATATGTCCGATGATGAGTATTTAGCACCAATTCGTTCTCTTCGTTTAAGTTCAATTTGAACCAGTTCCCACATATCTCTGTCAATGATTGCTGGATGGTTATTCTCAACATAATATTGTGGTATTTGACCGGTGTTCTTAACTACTGAATGTTCAAGGTAGTTATCTGTAAATGTTTTTTGGAGTAATGCATCCCCCTTATACTTCTCATTGGTAAGAATTGAATTCACATTGTTTTTGGTCCAATTCGTTTTACCTGTCGGGGTTTTTACTTGTTTTGATTTCAAATAGTTTGCTATACCTGTTGCTGTCTTACCTTCAACCAAGAACATCCTGTAAATCATTTTTACAATCACTGCTTGATCTTCATCAATCACAATCTTATCATCTTCTTTCTTATAGCCTAGAAAAGATTTATAGGCAAATGACACCTTACCTTGTTGAAAACTGACTCTCTTACCCCATGTCACGTTTTGACTGATTGAGCGTGATTCTTCTTGAGCGATGGATGCCATAATGGTTAAGATGAGTTCGCTCTTAGGATCAAGCGTCCAGAGATTCTCTTTTTCAAAGAACACTTCAATGCCATTGTCCTTTAACTTCCTAACATAAGAAATGGTATCTAGTGTGTTTCTAGCAAACCTAGATATCGACTTGGTAATGATAAGATTAATCTTTCCATTTAGAGCATCTGTTATCATCTTGTTAAAACCAACTCGTCTCTTCGTATTAGTACCCGATATGCCTTCGTCAGCATAAACATTCACATAGTCCCAATTCGGCTTATCCTGGATGAATTTCATATAATAACTGACTTGAGCTTCATAACTTGTGTACTGCTCATCTGAGTTCGTTGAAACTCTGGCATAAGCTGCGACTTTCTTAACGGAAATCTGATCAAGTGGCATTTGTGTTAATGGATTGATCGTTGATGGAATTACTGTAACTTTAGCCATTATTTACACCACCTTTGAGTTGTTCGACCGCTCTTATTCTTGCTTGTTCCCTCATTTCTGGGGTCCAGATTTCACTTCTTGAACGTTCTTTCCATTGATATTCTCTAATCGTTTTATCCTTCATATGAAATTCAAGTTTTTTATTAGGCATTACAACAATCATTGATACTTTCAATTTCATGATCTGCTTATCAAACTGATTTCTATCTAATATGTAATTGGTTGCTTCAATAAGTTTATCATTAGGTACTTGTTTGGAATCACATGCTTCAATGCCTTTTTTAATCGAATACGAACACTTCCATATTTCATTTGATGCCGTATTTTTATGTGAATAACCTCTCCCACAAATACCACATTTTAACATTCCAGAAAAATCGTATTTCTTTTTGGCTGGGTTTGCCTTAATTTTACTTAGTCGCTTTTGTCTGATTCTTTGTGCCTTGTTAAATAACTCCTTCGTAATAATTGGATCATGGTCATCCTTTATGAGATATTTATCAAATTCACCTGTGTTCATTCTTTTCTTTTTAGACAAGTGATTTTCACGATACGTTTTTTGCAATATTAAATCACCTGTGTAATTGTAATTAGAAAGAATATATCTGATGGTTGACCAGTGCCATCTGATACCGGTCTTTGGTATAACACCCATTGATGTAAGTATTTTGCATATTTGTTCATCCCCATTGCCATCAATATATAATTGATAAATCAATTGAACAATCTTAGCTTCTTGTGGAATAAGAATCAATCGTTTATTTTCAAGGTCATATCCCAAGCAAGGTTTGCCTCCCCACATGATTCCTTGTTCAAAATCTTTCTTGATTCTCCATTTCATATTTTCTGAAACACTCCTTGATTCTTCTTGAGCAAATGTAGCAAGAAAGGTTAATATCATCTCTCCTTCACCGCTAATGGAATGAATGTTTTGTTCCTCAAAGAATACATCAACATTGATCGTGTTAAGATCTCTTACTGTTTTCAATAATGTAACTGTGTTTCTAGCAAACCTTGATATAGATTTCGTGATGATCATATCAATCTTACCAGCTCTGCAGTCCTTTATTAGTTGTTGAAACTCTGTTCTTGAATCCTTAGTTCCTGTTAATGCCGAGTCTGCATAAACACCTATAAACAACCACTCAGCATTCTCTTGTATGATCTTCTTATAATGGTTGACTTGAGCTGAAAGTGAATGAAGCATCGCATCTTTACCACTTGAAACTCTAGCGTAAGCAGCTACTCTTTTTTTACTCGCTAATTTTGGTAATGTGTTTACTTTTGTTACTGTTTTCTTTGCCATGATTTACCTCCTCTTCCGACACACTATATATCACTCTTTTTGAAGGTATAGTCAAGTCAATAAGTCGGTACAGATTACCTTTTTTGATACAATACTTTTCTGCCAAGTGTGACTCAGCTTTTTGATAATCTTGCTTTGTCATGATTTCTTTTTCGAGCATTAATCTTATGGGAGTTATGGACAAAATATACTTTTCGAGATTAGAACGTTTCATGGCGTTTTCTCTCTTTTCGATGTTGATTCCAAAACTGATACCTACAATGATCTGAACAGAATACCTTTTTCTTCTTTCCCTTAACCGACTTCATGGTGATTCCACAATATTTGCATGTGCTAACAAGTAAATCTTCTTCTGATATTTTTGCAAGTGTATACCTTACTGCACTCGCAGTCATAGATAACTCTTTAGCAATTCTTTTGTATCCATATCCTTTTTCTTTCAACTCATTTATCTTATTTTTTACATCATCAATCATAAGATCAACCTCCTTCACTAGCTAAATGGCGAGGTAAGGTCCGTTTTGCCGGTAAAAAATAAAAAAAACCTCATGTTAAGGATAATTTCCTGTACATGAGGTCTGTGATTATTTATTTAATTGCTCTTTGATAATTTTTTCTGCTTCAGATAAAGTCTCTTTACCTTGCATCTTGTTACTAAATGATACATAATCATCTATGATTGCTTCAATCTTTGATTGATTCGTTTCGACAAATTCAACTGCTTTCTCCGTTGATCCTGTAATGTTACTTACCCATTCACTTAAACGTGAGATAACAGCTAACTTTTTATCATCGCCATTAAGATATGTCTCACCCTTAGTTTTAGCTAACTGATTTTTTTCTTCTACGATCATAATAAATTCTTTAATCGTTTTTTGGATGCTTTCATCGAAGATAACATCTTTTGCTTTACTTACCAAATCATATACATTTTCAGCAGTGTCTTTAAGATCTTGTTTGACCTCATTGATTATCTCATTAAGTGATTGATTTTTACCCATTTTTGATGTCACATAAATTGCAAGAAGCAACAGAGATGCTATGAGTAATAATATTTCAAGCGTTGTCATTTTCTTTTCCTCCTAAGTGTTTATAGATATTAACTTGTGAATCTTCTAATCTTGACACACGATGTTCCAATACATTCACATCTTTCTTTAGCGATTTTATGTCTTGAGAATGAAGTTCAAGCAAGTTAATCATTTTCACATTTTGCTTTTCTATTTTTTGTAGGTTGACCATGATTTCATCATTTTTTGACTTATTATTTTTTTCTTGCTTGTTGAATTGCTTAATTGTAGTTAAAATGACCACAATCATGGTAACTATCCAATATATTAGATTCTCCATTCTAAATAAGTTTAATAGGTTATCCCAGTCCATTTTTCATCATCTCGTTTCGGTAATTTTCAAGGTAGTCTAATTGTTCTTTGATCTCATCTACATAGTTTTGTGCGATTTCATTATCCCAATTATTTTTAAAGTCCATCATCTTAGTAAACCAAGGTTCTTCAACAACAAGCTCATACTTTCCAGTTTTTTCGTAATGATCAACCATTCCTCTAATCCGGAAAACATGATAATGGGACTTAAAGTTGGTGTTTACTTCGAAACGCATGCGACCATATTCAAGTTCTGCTGCGATATGATTAAGCATAAATTCCTTATCCTCAAAAACTAGAAGCTGATTAAGCGTTTCTTGAAAAGATGGATTGATATAGATAAGTGTTCGTTCTATACTCATTACATTGTCTGCAGCAGCTCTATGGTAAGCAATAATGGATTCATCAAATTGCTGCCTTTGAATAAAACGATCCTTCGCAAATACAAATAGATCATACTCGCCAAGCGTTATATGTAGGTTACCTCGAAATCCATCTAAGATAACTGTGACATCTTTATCGCTTGAATAGCTGTCTAATCCATACGCGATCGAACCTCCATAATAAATAAGGAGTATCTCCGTATTTGGAAACACCCCTTCAATCATGTTAAATATATCACTCAAATAGCTCTACCTCCTCTATGGATTCAGGAAGTTTTGGTTCAATCACATCATAGTCATCAATTGCGTCTTCAAACCCTATGACATTTTGTTTTAGCCATTTATATCCTTGAACGATTGGATTAACATCTAAAAACGATGTGAAGTCGGAAAATGGAATTGAGATGTCCAATTCTTCTATTGGCTCATTCTTATTTGCTCTCGCTTCTTTGGATAAATAGGACGCAACACAAATTGTGATCTTCTTGTTTGCATAACTGATGTTAAATGCTGTAATTCGATGATAGGATGCCCCAATTCCAAACTTCGTACTTAGTTCTTTAATAATCGCCATTTTGATTCCTACTTTCTTTTCATTCTATAAATCGTTACAGAGATACTATCAGGTGAACCAATGGACATACCTGGGTTTATGTATAGCGCTGCAAGAGCTCCATAAACGGAATGCGCAAAATCTACCATCTTGATTGTGCCATCTCCTTGACCTGCTAATGTGGTTATACTCTTTCCATATGCAACCCACTGTTGGGTATCCAGATAACTGGACTTAAATGTCGGTGATATTTCAAAGTCAATTACCTTTGTAATACCACTTGTTATCGTTGGTCCAGAAACATAACTATCCTCAATGTATTGAGCAGTGGTGTTTGTAACTGAGCTTTTATCATGCGTAGTATCTTGAGTATTTACGTGATGACTAATATATGAGCCAGGTAAATTTGATAATGAAGATGTTCTGTAGTAAATATAGGTGTCCGATGTGTCCAAAGATGAACCTTGTGTAGAAGCAATCACATGCACTTTATAGATGTAATCTGGATCAAACGCATAGGATAAACTATGATAATATGAATATCCTTGATAAAAATACACTTTTTCAAGTTCTCCACCGATTTTTATGACAGATGAAACCCCTCTTGCATAGAGCACCTCATTGCTATAGTCAAAGGCAAGCTCACCTAAATAGGCCAAATTAGACGTTGTTGGTGTGGTGGATCCACGCTTGACTCTGATGATAGCCATTAATATGTACCACCATCAATAATTGAAGATGGCTGCAGAATTTTACTTGCATCGATACCGAGTTTATACTTAATTTTATCTGGTGTATAACCTGTATCGATGATGGGATAAAATACAAGACCATCAGTGATGACCGCACTGGCATACGCAGCTTCAGAAGCAGCAAGAGCAATCCCATCCGTATCGATTATTTCAGTGATTTTTACATTATCTAAAATGGTTCTCTGATTAGTTGTTAGATGAAGATTACTGGCAACATGCGTGTCATATGTAGATGATGCAACACCACCTAGACCTGCAAGTGTAATGGATACTGCTCCTGTAGATCCATTGACACTCGTCACTGCATCCGTTGGTGTTAGAAGTTCTTGCCAGTTCGTTAACGTTGAATATGGCGCTGCCTTTAAGATAAATGATTTGTTTAAGTCTGTTCTAACAGCAACATCACCTTCCTGTGCAGTAGATAATGCGAGCATAGCAGTCTGACTTGCGACTACAAACGTATTTGTAAGTGCAATCTTTGGGACAACGCTATCTGCTAACTTACCGTTCGAATCCAATATAGGAATGTTGCCATTTCCTGTTCCTGTGTTTTTAGTTGAAGCCGTCCCTAGATTCAATGCCGTAATCTTTGTATCGATTTGAGCATCAACTTTAGCTACTCCTGGGATTTTTAAATAATCTGATTCCGCTAACGGAACAGATACACTTGCAACCTTATCTGCTTTTGCTATATAGAGATGTTCACCACTAAAATCTACTTGTGGTTCACCAGCTTTGACAGTGCCTGTTGTACCTACAAGAGGACCAGTTCCTGCTGAGGTTCTTCTTTTAATTTGAATTGTTGCCATTTATTTTCCTCCTATTTTTTCATAAACACACTGGTAATGTTGTGTGTCGTATTTCCGGTTGTTAAAGTCACGATTCCATTTTCATAAACAACGCTTAATGAATAATCTCCTGATGCATATCTATATGAAATTGATGTATTAGATCCAATAAATAAGAACATCTGCTCACCAGGAAATGTAATAACAGTATGATTGTTGATTGTCACATATAAGATTGCTTGACTCAGTTCAGTTGAGTTTGTACCTGAGAACCGATAAGTTCCTGCGGATACTAAGGTCAATTGCTTTCTAACAGGTAGGTAATGGTTAAATATTTCATCATCTAATGAATCAACACGTCCTTTATCATTACTAATCATCTTTCGTGTATAACTCGTTAGAGTCACTGATGTTGTCGTTTTTGTATAAGCGCACAATACAAGTTCATATAATCCATCAGTTAAAAGTAAATTTGTCATCGTTAAAGATGGATATCCCCCGACTTGTTCTTTCAAATACAAACTGACTGTGTTACTCGAACTATCTACCCCAAGAACGACATATCCATATTTACTTGAGTCAGGAGTAATACCGATTGTTGTCAAATTTTCCATATAGATGATACGTCCATAAATCGAAACATATCCATCACTAAATGTAATGGTGTTGTTTGCTAAAGTAAAACTACATTCGCTCTTTAATCCTTTTAAAATGCCAACATCGCTTGAAAAAAGAAAATGATACAAGTCTGAATCAATCTTAGCTGTAACATTGCCACCTTCAAATGTGATTTTTTGTAGACCCATCAGAATTCACCTCCATCGATATTTGAATTTGTAATTGTGATATTACTTGTTGAAGTACTGCCAGTATTTTTACTGAGCAGTTGTATTTTTTCTGTGAGTTTCACTCTGTATTCTCCTAACGTTATCGTTGCATATTTCATTGAATCTCTAAATTCAATTCCAGTTATAACTGAATCATAGGTTTTACCTTTATGAATAAACGATACATAATCACCTAAATTAATGTTTTTGAACGGTACAAAAATGTTATTGTTCATATCAATCATAAAAGTAATGTTGTGATCTAGTTTTGACGTGACCATTTCACTTCTTGCTTTTGTTTCAAGAGATAAGTATTCGTTATCTGTATAAAAATAGCTCTTTGACATCACACTTGTATATCTTAGATCAGACGAGCTATCTTCTGTGATATCTCCAGTTGTTAGTAGATAAAACGTTCTAGCATTGAGATAAGTTTGATTATCACTTCTCGGATAGAAAATGACCTTATTAACGAGTTGACTGGTCGAGTCATTGGTTTCTATCTGCATGATTGATGAAAAATCACTCTTGATGATCGTTCCTTGATTGACACCAATAATCCTAAACCTAATGCCTGTAATTCTTCCTCGAAGATAAATGACTTCTGTTTTGAAACTAATCCCGTATCCCTTTGATACCAGTTCAAATATCTTTGACATATTAATGATGTTATCTGTTTCAAAATTCAGACTTCCTGTTACACTTGTTTCTTTACTTACAGTTAAATATGACAAATTTTGTCTCGCGTCTGAATTGTTCTTGAAATAGTTCGTTATGATTTGATATAAGTAGTCTGCTAAATCACCATTAAAACTGGTCGCAATGATATCCAAATTAAAAATCTCCCTAAAATCGAGAGATTTAATACTCGTTGTATAATCATCTAATCGTTCAATACTTTCAAGAATACCTATATATGAGAATGTGTCATGTTTCAGGATGACAATATCCCCGATTTCACAATTAATCTCTGTCTTGTTCACTTGAAACGTTGATCGCTTAATTAAAACCATGTCTAAAATGATCTCATATTGCTTACTGACATATGCATTATCTTTATACTGCAAAGTACTTCGATCTAAGAACAATAGTTTCATATTAAATCCCTAAATATCCTTCAAGCACAGTTACTTTACATATCGTTTCAGTTGCAACGCCTGGTTTAAACTCAAACTCGTAATTACCATGACCTAGAAAGATAAAATTATCCGTTTCAAAATCTTGTAATCCATATATGTCTGTAACAATACCTGATTCTTCTTTTGTCATTAACTGTTTACTTGGAATAGCGTTAACTACAATAGAAGCATTATCAGCAGTTATGTATAACCTTAGAGTTGCCACAATCTCTCCGCTCTTCTTGACTATAACTTCAGGATCAATTACATCTCCAAGCATTTCTATGACAACAGGTGCATCATCCAATCCATCATTAATGATAAATGTTTTTCCCTCATATGAACTTGAATAGTGATATGGATAAATATAAGGATATACTTTGCCGGTTGCAGTTCCATTTGCTATGATTTCATAAGTCTTTTCTCTTAGCCATAGTGATAACTTTTTGAAAACAATAGTACTTTGTAATGTGCCCGAAATGAGTTCTGCTTTCGTTAGGCTTGCTACATCAACAAAACAATATGCCTTAAATGCATCTGTTTGATAATATAACTTTAGGTCGTCACCACTTTTACTAATGAAATCAACAAAGGCTTTATATCCTATATAACCTTTTAAGAATACAAGTGTTGTCGTTATTTCTGAAAGTGGAATCTTATATTCTGACCTTGAAAAAAGGTTATGATATTCTAAATACTTGGAATCGAGAGCAAACCCTAATCCACTTACTTGAGAGATGTGTGTTTGATTTTTATAGTTAAAGTAGTAAGTGTCACCATATTTGTTTTCTATATAAAATTGCCTAATCAAATCACATTACCTCCTAAAGCTCTATTGATGGAGTCTATATCGAATGTCGGAGATGTCGTATTGATGGTGATATTGTTTGTGTTGCTTGTTGACGAATTCGAATTGGAGTTGTTGACTGTGCTTGATCCTTTTAGATTAAATGTGTCACTAAAAAATCCACCAACCTTACCGAAAAATCCACCAACTTTATCTGCAGCTTTTCCTGCAAAATCACTAATGCCACTCGTAACTTTAGAAGCAATATTACTAATGTCGTCAGTTACACTGCCGAATACATTCTTTATCTTCCCACCGAAGTCTCCAATTTTTGATGGCAAATCTCCAATCCATTCGAATATTTTCTGAATGAACTCGATGATTTTTTGTACAACTTTTAAAATGGGATCCAGGACTGTTTTTAATAATTTAATTGCCGGTACCAAGACAGCTTGTAATATCTCTCCTAGTGTTGTAATTAGAGGTGCTAACATTTCTAAAATCTCAGCAAACATACCTACTTGCATGATAAGTGGCATTAAAATAACATCTAAAATTGGAACAAGTAAATCAACCAACATTAATACTAGATCAATGATCACGTCTAAGATAGGCTGCAATGCAGTCATAAGTGCATCTACGATAGAAAGTATTGGTGGTAAGAGCTGCATAAAGGTTTCCATAAGCCTATCAAGAAGCGCTTTGAACTCTTCACTTTGAAATAGTGCCATCGCTAAAATGGCGATTAGCGCACCTATTCCAAGCGTCGCAAAGTTTATACCTGCACCAGCGAAAAGCCCCGCAGAACCGACACCTTTAAGTGTCATGGCAATGATGTTAAGCAGTGGTCCAACCTTACCGATAATGGCTAGAACTGGACCAACAGCAGCAACCAAACCGACTAATGTAACAACCATCTTTTTGGTATCAGAATCTAAGCTATTCCACCTTGCAATCCAATCTTTCACAACTGGAATGATCTCATCTCTTACTTTGATGATCAATGCCTGTAAAATTGGCATCATGGTTGTTGCGATGTCTACACCTAAACTTGATAAAGCTTGTTTCGTTCTATCTAGTGCATCTGTAAATTCACCAGCTTGTGCTGCTTGCTCATTAGTAACAATACCAAGATCTCTTGCTTCCTGTCTTAAGTCGTTAATCGTAGAAATCTCACTGGAAAGAATAGGTATAAGTTCAGTTCCAATTTTCTCTCCAAAGAATTCATTAGCAACACCAACTCTTAAGGCTTCGTCTTCAACCTTACTTAATGCTTCACTAATAATTTCAAATGCCTCATCAGCATTCTTGCCTTTTAGATCATCAACAGTTAATCCGATCAAAGCTAAACTATCCACAACTTTGTCCGCATTACCAGTTGCTATATCACCTAAGATACCATTGACTTTAATAAATCCTTTATTAAGACTTTCTGTCGATACACCCATAATGGTAGCAACGTGATTCCACTCTTGAAATGCTTCTGCAGTTAAACCTATCTTTTGAGCTGTATCTCCAATTTCATCAGCAGTATATGCTGCTTTGACCGAAAATGCTGTTAAAGCAGAAACGGCTCCTAAAATAGGAACCGTTAAAGATTTTGTGAGTGTTGAACCAAGTTTACCAATCTTATCAAATTTAGCATTACTTAATTCTTTGATTTTACTATTGGTTTTACCAAGCTCATTATTTAATTTTGATATCTCAGCTTCTGTGTATTGTACATTGCGTTTGAGTTTATTGAACTCTTCTTGACTCATATCGCCAATCTGAACAGCCTTTTTAGCTTGTTCAAGTTCTGCGTTTTGAGCGTCAAGTCGCTTTTTAGTTGTCGATAATATGTTGTTAAGTTTGTCTTGTTTTGATTTCCAAAGTTCTAGATTTGAACTATCGTAACGCAGGTTAGTATTAATGGTTTTAAGGTCTTTATTTTGTTCTTTGAGATCTTTCTTTATACCATTGAGTTCATTCTCTAGATCTTTACCATCAAGTGTTAATTTAATGTTTAATCCTTTGACTGTTTCTGCCATTTATACTCACCTCCAGCATTTAGAAAACACATCAATTAATGTGTAAATTTATTGAATAGAAAAAGGCACAACCGAAGTTGCACCTTAGACACTCTATGAAAAGAGTTTGACTAGGAATCAAACGATTCTAGCTATTAATCAAATAACTTTCGCTATCGATCATATTCTAGAAAGGATGACCCTAATTTTTGATGTGTTTTTCAAAAGTCATCACCTCCATAAAGATTCACAGGCATAGCCCATGTAAAACTATTTTATCATATCGAATAGTATTTACAATAAGAACTTGTCAATATCACTTTGAGTTGCATATTTAGATGAATGCTTTCCATTAATTACTTTCATTTCTAATTCCACAATTTCAAAGTATATCTCTAAATCAAACCACTTTGAATCCTCAATAGAGATTCCTAAATGAGCAAGATTAAATATGATATTTGCGGTGATATTTTCATCATTTGCTTTTGATGTCTGATTGGGGTGTGGTTCCTTTTTGAAACGTACCGAGCATTTCACCTATCGCATTCGTCAGATTTTCTAATTCATCTTGATTGCTTAAAAGAGAGAAATCGAGCGACATCAAGAAGTCATTATAAGATTGTTTGTAGAATGGTCGGTGTAGTATATAGATGATCCTAAAGATCGTATCAATCACTGTTGAAAGATCTTCTTCTTTTTTACTACTTGATTTCTCAAGTTTTTTTATATCACTAAACAACTCAGTTGAGAATACATTACGATAATCAATAATCGTAAATAGTGATGAATGCAGAAGATACTCCTTATCGCCAAGTTTAAGTACTTTTTCCATGTTTTACTCCTTAGATAAACGTTGGTAAAGTTGGTGCTGTTGTCAAGAAAGTACTATAGTTACTATCACCCACACCAGCAATAACTCTCAAAATCAGATTGTTACCAGATTCGATTGGTCTTGCTGTGATACTAAGTTCTATCGAATTAGCTTCAATTGAATCACCTTTTGATTTGCTCGAGTCTCCTGATGGAGTTGCTGTGCATAAGTAATACCATATACGACGTGCTTTAACATCACCTTGAATCTCATATCCAAGTGCAAATGTCTTTGTCTCTGCATTGAGTATTTCAACTAAGTTACCATTCGTATCTTCTAAGAATCCAAAGATATCTTTTTTAAAGGCTTCATCAATTTCTGTAAACTTGAGCGTGACATTCGATCCGGAATTGGATACCAATGTTGCAATGACTTTATCATCTGCATATACTTGTGAACTTCCCCCGATGGCTTCAGTTGTAATTTCTTGTGCACCTTCCAGACGCTTCGGTGTAGCGAAAGTCCAGCTACCATCTTCTGCTTGTGTTGCAAGTGCATAATGCACGTTTGTTAAACCAAATGTTACTTTATTACCCATTTAAAAAACCTCCTGTTTAATTTCATAAATTCTGTTGATAGATCCATCTTCATTGACGAATTCTGACAATAAATCATATTCATAGCCCATAAAATATAAGGCTGCTTCTAATCTTTCTTCTAGTGACAAATCTTTCTTCTCAGTAATTAAACTGATTTGAAAAGTGGCAATTTTTGCAATCGATTTGTCATCTGCATAAACAATTGCTCGATTGGTTATTTCCTGATAAATAATGTAATTTGGATCATTTTCTAATCCTACTCTCGTTCCATAGGATACTTTTCCAGGAATGACTGAATTTAATGTACTATATAAAGCTTCTAACTTTTCTTGCATTAACCATCACCCTTTTCAATAATTGATTTGATATCGTCTAGCATCTTTGGAGTAAATATATCGTAGGCTGGTCGCAAGAACGGTCTTGGTCCTACATATTTACCACTTCTGTGTGTGAAACCAAACTCAAGTAAGTGTGTTAGTTTTCCTTTTTCACTTGAAAAAATAACGATGGATTTATTGATTCCACTGCCTTGAGATACAGCAACGAATGAATCAGCAAAAGGTTTTGATCCACCACTTCTTGGTGCATTCGATTTGATATATTTCACAATTTCATTTGCTGTCTCATCAAGTTTTTTTCCAAGTCTAAGAATTACCTCTTGAGCATACTCATCAACCATATCAGATATAGCAAATCCAAGTTCATCAAGCGTAACCAATGATATCACTCTTTCTAATATTGGTTTTACTTAAATAAAGTTCTATGAATTGTCCAACCTGATACGTTCGCTCAATTTTATAGATACTGCCATCAATGTCTGCATACTGACTATGATTAAAAAGAAAACTCTGAATTTTAAGTGCCAAGTCTATCTTGATATCAGTACGCTTACTCTCATAATATTCATTCGAAGTGATACTAAAATTAATACCGATGACTTCTTTAGAGGAATGCAATTGAAAGCTGGATGTACCTATTGAGTTTTGTATTTGATTCAGAGTTAACAATTTCAATCTAATATTAGGTGAGTTAGGATACATTTTCATCTGCTCCTTTTGTTAACGCAATTTGTCCTACTAACATGTCAAATGTTTTAGGTAGTTCTTTTGCACTGCCATCATTTTTAAATCCAAAGAATGTCTTTACATAAATAATGATGATCGTACTTACCATTGGGTTTGTTTCGTCATTGATGTAAGAAGGATTGATCCCACAACTCGTCAAGTATGCCTTGCAGCTACTTATGTGAGTGGATAACTCATCGTCAGCATATGTTTCTGACAGTGGTATAAGTAGTGCTTTTTTTACAATGTCTAGTATCGCCATGAGATCAATCCTTTCTTTACGATTCAATGATTAGCTTCAGTTTTTAGGCTGCAGCTTTCTTTTTGATACGAAGGAATCCGTTATAGCCGACTACGTTACCACCAGTAAACACTGATGCTTTGTAGCTGATGATTCCATCTTTGAATTTGTAATCAGTAGACTTACCAATTTCAACTGGTGAGAATACTGGCACTTCGTAGTTCTTAAGTGCACCATACGCGATACCATATTCACCAGCTGTTGTATTGCTATCGGAAATTGCTTTACAATGCGAATTGATGATATAAGGAATGCCGTCAATAGTCTTGTTCACATAATCAATTGTATGAACTTTACGACCTTCTTGCGTCTTAAGACCAGCGAAAGCACGCAAGTCATTCTTATTCAAGATAAGGACTGCTCCACCTTCAATTTCCTCATCTCCACCGTATGCAAAGACAATATCATCAAGTGTGGAATCCGTAATCGCTTCAATTTCAAGAGGAGCTTTATCAGCAAGTGCGACAGCTGCATCACTAAAGATTCCAGTGAAGGTATTCGTTGTTCCTGCACCACGTAAGATTTGTTCGCTAATTTTCTTTTTAAGTGAAATGTTGATATTACGTAACACTTCAGCTTGATAAGGAATCGCTGGTAATTTCTCAAGTTCCTCTGTGATTTCTGTATAAGCAGTAATCTTAACTTTTGAAATTGTCAAATAACCAAATGCTGGTTCTGTTTCACTGTAAGGTTGCCCTTCAAGAGTAGTCCCTGCAATACCATTGCTCTTAACAAATGATTTCTTGTAAGTCTCTCCACCATTTAGATTGATAACATTCACACGATCAACAAGCGATGAAACTTGAGCAAATGGTACTGGTGCTAATCCTGAAGCAGTTTGATCAGGTAGTAAGATTTCTTCACTTGATACTTGAATCACACGACTTTCACGCAAACTTGCTGCACGCTTTTCGAGTTTTTCTTTATCAATTTGAGTGCGGTTATCAATGATGATCGGTTTGATTTCCGCTTTGCTAGCAATCGCCATTTTCTTGTCAATCACACTGCGTTCTTCCTGAAGTTCACTTGTTTCTGTATCAAGTGCTTCAAGTTTTGTAATATCTGTTTCATTATCGACAAGACCTCTGATTTCAGTCAGTCTTGACTCGATTTCTTTTCGTCTTAATTCTAAATTCATAGTTTCTTTCTCCTTTTAGATTTGGGTTTTGATTTTGATACGTTTTTTGATAATGTTTGATTTTTGTTGCTGCTCAGCTAAATCCATAGCCTTTAGTTCTAACTCCATAGATTCTAAAGAACGAGCGTATATACTAGTTGCATCATATGCTGGAGTATCCACAACCGACACATCATACAACCTTTCAATTTTTGTAATAGTTCTCTTTGGAATTCTACCTTCTCGGTTCCATACTTGTTCATCAACCGTAAAGGCAAAACTCATCTTATCCAACAATCCACTTCTTACCATTTTGTAGATGTCTTGATTGGTGTTTGTGTCTAATAATTCAGCACGTACTTTCAAACCGATACTATCTACAGTAAGGGATAGGGATTGATTCTTAGTTCTAGCGATAATTAAAAAGGAGTCCATATGATTGTACTTCATAGGAACATCCTTCATTTTAGTTTCCGATAAGGCTCTTGAATCGATTTCCTCAAGGAAACCATATTCTTCATCACCTATTAATGTTTCATTGTTAAAGACTAATGCATAGCCTTCTAATATCATCTTGTCGTCTTCTTCATGAAGCGTGACATCAGCTAATCTAGTTTCCTTTATCATTCTTACGTGTCTCTACTTTCTTTGGTTTTGGTGTTACTTGTTTTTGATATTCATATTCAAGCTCAGAGTCTTTATAGAAAAGTGACTCGAGTTTTTCCTTCTTACAATAGTCATCAATGATGATCGTTTTTGCTTTTTGTGTTTCCAGAATAACTTTTAAAGCATCTTCTGAAATCTTTCCATTAACTGTTATTTTCATCTTTAGGTTCCTCCGTTCCAACTTGATATTGATTTGCTTTATCTGCATCGACAAAGTTTAATGATTGAAGTCGTTTGTTTCCACCTTCGATAGGTTCTAATCCTAACAGTGCTCTTGATTCATTGAGTGACATAATACCAAGACTCATGAGTTTTTCAATTGCAGTAACTTTTGTATTCCATGAAGCGTATTGTAATCTTTCACTATAAAAGATAATCTCCTCACCACGTTCCAATTGGTTATTGGTAAGCAGACCTATAGAAAAAGCCTCGCTAAGTTGAATAGCTAAAGGCTCTATGGTTGATTCATAAAAAGAATTAAATTCTTCTTCTGTATATTTGCTAGTAAATATAGGAACTGATACTCCAAAGTAATCTAAGATCTTAGCTTGTAAGAATTCAAGTGTATCCTTATCAATGAGCTTTGGATCAACATCTAATGGAATGTATTCACTCTTTAAATCAATAGGGATAATTGAACTTCCTTTTAGACTTACCGACTCAGACAATGCTGCATCGAAGAGTTCTCGTTGTTTTTTCTTGTCTGTTTCTGATAACATCCCATTCATCTTCAGAATACCTTTAATTTGCATGGACGACTTCACAGCATTATCGATTCCTTGAAGCAAACTATCATTGATGGATATGGTTTTAAGAATCGCTTCATGGTCACCAGTGGATCCTGTTCCACCAAAGATATCATTCTGTCCGAAATGACGTCTTAAATGAATGATATTATCATATGGTAAAATATATGATTCTCCATTGTCAAATAACAGTTTGATGAAATATGTATCTGAATCATCAATAATCATTTCAACTGTTATAGGTCTAAGTGGATAGATACCTTTCAGTTCACCGGTGTCTTTATCAAACTTTGGATAAACAAACGCATTATCATTTAGTAAAAGTAATGTGATTGTCTTGTAGATAAAATCGTATGGTGTCATGATTTCGTTTGGTTTATACTTCAAAAGAAAAGACAGCCTACCTTTTTTCTCGGTCACTGTCTTATCGTTTTCCGTTTTGATAAATCTTGGTTTAAGTTTTGCACATTGGCTAGCTACCCTATCAATACATATCTTAACCACATCACTTTTTGAAATGTTTGTTCCAAAGGGTGTATAAAATGTATTTAAATTACTGATTAACTGGAGTGCATCAAATGATCCAGTTTTACTTTTTCTCTTTTTTAGACCCATGCGCACCTCCAATTATTAATATTCATCATAATCATTCCATTCTCCACAATAATCACAAAAAAATCCGATTTCTTCATTACTTGGATCTTCTATTTGTTGATCAATTGGTACTTGATGTGTTATATTTATTTTTCCTAAACTGTTATAAAAGCTAATGCTTGTTTCTTTATAATCCAGGTGAATTTTTACAGTACATGCCTGTCCACAATTTTTACAATAAATTGTTTTTGTATAATGAGACATGATAATATCCTCCATAATAATTATGTAGATATTATATCATATTCTCATAATCTGTCTTGTATCTGTTCAAAATTACGTAAGCAATGATTAACGCTACAGTCCCATCAATACGTTTATACTTTGAGTTCAATTTTGATGGTTGAATGTTACCATTCAAATCCACTTTAGCTTGGGTATTTGATAGACACCATTTAAGAATAGGATTGTTATTGTAGTTCACTAAATTGTTTTTTAAATCTGCTTCAAGAATTTTCATTGGTTCAGATAAAGAATAAATACCTTGTCTGACTTTATCCATGTTAAATCCTAAGTCTTCCATCTCTTTTATCCAATACTGTGAGTTCCAGGGATCGTAGCCAACCCATAAAGGTCTGATCCCATACGTTTGTATCATCTTCATGAACCATTGAGTTACTAAGCTAAAATCGTTTTGATTACCTTCTGTTAAAGTTACAAAACCTTTCTTAATCCAAATATCATATGGAACATTATCTTCTTTGATTCTTTTTCCTACCACTTCACTTGGCATAAAGAAATGTGAAATTACATATTTTTTATTGCTATCTCTTTTTTGGATAACTAAAACTGCTGCAGTTAAATCAGTAGTCGATGATAAATCAACACCACCTACTGCATATGAATCTCTAAGTTCATCCATTGAATAAGTATCTTCATTGTTTAGGTCATCAAATGATAGCCACGATCCACTGTCTGCTTGCTTGATATTAAAATCCTTACAAAGCATGGTAACTCTTGTGGATAGATCATGTTTAGATTTATTCATAACATCTTCTAGATAGTGACTTAGTTTTACTACACCAAGACTTGGATTTGATTTTTGCCACGTTGCCTGATCTTCATAGATTTCTTTAGTTGAGTCTTGTGTGTATAACCAGGGGAGGACTCTTTCGTCATGTATTTCACCTTTTAGCATCTTCCTTGCATAGTCTAGTTTGCTATCTAAAAAACCACCGATGGTTGTTCCTTCAGTGGTTATGATAAATATAAGTGGTTCTTTTTTAGTTGATTGTGATTGTTTGATTGCGTCATAGACTTTAGAATCCGTCATTTCATGGACTTCATCAATACAACCAACTTCGATATTGTATCCATCCTTATTTCTGGATTGAGCTGATAATTTCTTAATTTTATTCTTTGTTTTTGGAGAATAGATATGAAAGATATTCTTTTTACTTCTTGTCTCTTTTGAGAGTGCAGGAGACTGTTCTCTCATGTTATTGATTTCTTCAAATAGGATGTTAGCTTGTTCTGTTGTATTCGACGCACATACAATATCAACACCGCCACTTGAAATAAAGAATTCAGCTAAATCGATACCAGCAACAAATGTTGTCTTACCATTCTTACGAGCAATGAGTAAAATAACTTCATTAAATCTGCGTAATCCTGAATCAGCCATCTTAAACCCATAAGCAGTTTGAAGTAATGCTTTCTCCCATAACTCTAAGATAAATGGCATTCCATTAAATGGCGATTTAGTGTGTTTACAGAAAGTTTCTATGAAATCGATTCTAAGCTTCCCAGGTTTCTCATCAAAGATGTAGGCTGGATTATCTAAATCTATGATTAATTGATCCAACTCGGCTTTTAGTTCCTGCCCTACGATGATGTTTCCATTTTCAATTTCATTGTAATACTCTACTAAATAGTTCATTCATTTGCTCTCTTCAGAAATTCATCAAATGCATCATCTCCATCATCTACTTGTGTTCCAAGTATGGTGTTTAAAGTTTTTATCACTGTTCCATATGAATTAACAAGTTTTGTATAATACTTAGCTGCTTCAGTTTGACGTTGAGTCCCTTTTGATGAAACTTGGACTGCGCCATGTTTTTTGATCTGTTCTTGTAACTTATCAAGTTCCACCTTCATAAATGCAGCTTGATAAATTAAATTATCTACTAATTCTGTCTTTGATTCATCGACTAAAGAAAAAAGCGACTTTAATCGCTTGTATTCATTATTTATTTCAAGCTTCATCGACAAAAATCTCCTTGAATGATATAATTTTGCTAAGGGGTGATAAAAATGAATGATAGATATAAACCAGATATAAGAGAAAATGTAAGAATTGATGGAATAGCTCAAGGTTACATCGCTCATGGGGAAGAAGGAATGATGTTAACAAGGGCATTCATTACCAGCGATGAGTCAAGATTCCATGTATATACAAAAAACTTGCTCTCTCCTTTTTTAAATCCATTGGAATTAGAGTCCATTAATCGATTGCTTGTAATAATTAATAAAAATCATCAAGCATCAGTCTACAGAGTTTTTCCATTTACTCTTGGAATGAAAGCAAAAAAAGATCTAAAACATGGGCAAGTTGTCTTTTGGGATGATATTGCTGATATCACAGATGTTGAATTCATAGACTCATTTTCAGAAATACCTATCAATGATTATGATCAAATAATATGGATGTTTAGACATAACTTAAAGTTTTACTTGTATTTTGATCTTTCCAAGATAAATACAGTTGAGTATAACAAAAAAAATATGGGGTTTCATTATAAAAAAGTTATATTTGCAGACCTATACAATTTTACATCCAGTCAGGATAATTTTCAGAAATTACTTGATGATGGGTGGTTTCCGTTTCTTCGTCTCGTTGGATCTAAATTTGACAAATTAATACAATACTATGAATCTGATCAAAAATATAACGAAAGTATTAGTCTCGTAGTTTCATCATTTACCAAAGAAGTCGTTACTCATTTTTCTGACAATTGGTGGCGTAACACATATTACAACACAAAAAAAGTTTTGATTGAAGCGGGCCTAAATGCATTTTATGCAAATACTGATGAAGGTAATATACTCTGTATAAAAACACTAATGTCTGAAATCGAGGGGATTTTAAGATTAGCAATATACACAGAGCAATCAAAAAATGATCCGACAACATCTAATCTTAAGGATTTCATAGTTGATAAAGCCCTAAACAAATTCACAAGTCTGGAATCCTTAGGATTTCCACACAAGTTTAAAGATTACCTGGATTTAGTCTTGTTCAAGGGGTTTAACATTGCCGATACAAGTGTTCCTACTAGTAGACACAGTGTTAATCACGGTGTTGCAAGAATCGATAATTATTCAAGAGTTAGAGCACTGCAACTAATTCTACTACTCGATCAATTAACTTATTTTTTATAGCGAAATGAAAAGCAGATTCTCAAAAAATCTGCTTTGTGTTTTTTAATTGCCCCCTTACGCGGTACCCTTCGCATATAGATTATAGGCATTGGGGCGGGGGTTATTCTGTTTCTACTTCCTCACCATCTCGAACTATTTTGTTACCGTCTTTATTATATTTTGGTTTTACAATATCAATCAATTTGTATTCTAAATCCTCATGATGAATAGCAGTAATCTTTAATTTTCTAATCACTTCTACAGGTTCTTTACCAGTATCCTTCTTTACTTTTTTTCTTAGTGAATTACCACCTGAACTTTTGTTGAGATACTGCTGTAATCGTTTTTTTACTGTCTGTCCATATGCACTACCGATATATACAATATCATCATGTTCATCAGTTAATATATAAACTCCATTGAACTCAAGCTTACTTAAATCACTAAACGTTGCCTCTATCATAACTTCTCTTTCAAGAAAGTCTTTTATCTTCAATACCATCACAACCTTTCGATTAAAATTATAACACGAATGGATGTTTAACTCATTATCAAATTACCATCTTCATCAAATTGTTGTGTCTTCGAGAAACGTTTGTGTTTTTCATTATGACACTTTTTACATAACAACTCTAGATTCTCCTGATTTAAATTAATCGCTGGATCCTTAACATTATGAACTGTCAGTTTAATAATGTGATGAACTTCTTCTCCTAAAGCACCACACTTCTCACACTTACCATTAGCATCACGTATCTTGATTTCTCTTGCTACTCGCCACGCTACTGATTTGTAGAATCGATGTAATTCCTTAGGCTTTCTCATATAGGTTTCTCAATTCGGTTATCTTATCGTCTACATGTTCCCATCGAACATCTAAATCTTCTCTACCAAAGTGTCCATACTTTGCTAACTCCAGGAACTTAACATCATCCAAGTTGAGTTCTTTTCTTATGCTTTCTGGTCTAAAATCAAATACATAATTCACAAGTGTTTGTATCTTTTCATCAGATGTAACACCAGTATCAAAAGTATTGACTAAAACACTTACTGGTTTCGCTACTCCAATAGCATAGCTCAAATGCACCTCGCAGTGTGTGGCCAAACCTGCCCCTACAACGGCTTTCGCTACGTATCTGGCATAATAAGCTGCACTGCGATCAACCTTGCTTACGTCCTTGCCAGAAAAGGCTCCACCACCATGTTTAGCATAGCCACCATAAGTATCAACGATAATCTTTCTACCAGTTAATCCAGAATCTGCATATGGACCACCAATCACAAATTCACCTGTAGGATTGATTAACACTTCAGCATCTATAATCGTATCGAAATCAAATACTTTTGTCAGTACTTCATTGATAATGATATCTTCATACAACTGTCGGTTGTTACCTTCTTTAGTTTGAGCTGAAACCACAATAGTCTGTACTTTCTTAGGTCTTCCATTCTCATAACCAACAGACACCTGACATTTGCCATCAGGTCCAAAGATATGAGCATACTTCTCTTTACGGATTTTATCCATCTCTTTCGAGATTTGATTTGCTAACATAATCGGTAAAGGCATAAATTCTTGTGTTTCATTACAAGCATATCCAAACATAATTCCTTGATCGCCAGCACCTTGTTCATGTAATTCGGTTGAGTTTACTCCAAGAGCAATATCTGGCGACTGTTTGGATATCTTCTCCATTACTACAAATTCATCTTCGTAACCTATCTCTTTAAGTTTTCGTTTCGCTATATTTGCATAATCTACTTTCGCAGTTGTTGTTACTTCGCCAAAGACAAATACTAAATCATCTTTGATTGCTGTTTCAACTGCTACTCGAGCATTTTTATCTTGTTCTAAAATTGCATCTAGTATCGCATCACTTACTTGGTCACAGATTTTATCCGGATGTCCACTAAATACTGATTCACTTGTTATTACTTGCATTACTTCATCTCCTTTATCAACTAATAAAAAAGGAGCTTTCGCTCCAATTGTTATTTTGCTATCTCCCATGCTGTATAAACTGATCGGTAGGAACAATCCCATGTATCAAGTATCACTCCATCTACACAAGCTGTAATGTGTCCAGTCATTTTTAAGATGTATGTACCTTTAGGATGCAACTCGGTAAAGTCGCTACCCTTGATTCTTGGTTCACCTTTTATCGCTTTGAAAATCAGTCTAGGATAACCCTTCAAATAATCGTATAAGAACTTCGTATCTTTGTAATTTGAATATCCGAGTTCTCGTTTCTTTCGATTCAATTCTCTACGGCACTCTAGATAATCTGTATCGGTTGCTGTTGCGACTGCTCGAACAACACAATCTGATGTCTTGATTCCTTTTGGATGTGCGTTAAATTCCTTAAACATAAATAGCCTCCTTTGTTTTGGTTACTATATATATCACTCTAAAGAGACCAAATAGCAAGTTATATTTTCACTATAGTGACTTATTTTCAAAGTAATCAAAATCGCTAAGTGGAGACCTTTCTCCATTTCTAATCAAATAGCAGTTCTCGTTTGATTCTTTATGTTTGATGTAGCGTTTGACAATAACATCGATAAACTTCTCATCAAGTTCCATTAAGAATGACTTACGATCGAGTTGATCAGCTGCAATCATCGTAGAACCAGATCCACCAAATAGATCTAAAATAGATTCATGACGTCTGGATGAATTGCTGATTGCTTTTCCTACAAGTTCTAATGGTTTCATTGTTGGATGTTATTCATTCTTTCGAGGCTTGTTATATTCCCATATAGTATCTTGAGAACGATCATCTACAAAATAATGAGCTGCTCCTTCTTTCCATCCATACAGAATTGGTTCATGTCGCCAGTGATAATCTTGTCGACCAAGCACTAAAGCATTTTTAACCCAAATCAAACATTCAGCTAACTTATATCCTGCATTCTTGAATGCATTTCTAAAGTTGAGTCCTTCTGTATCTGCGTGGCAACAATAGATTGCTCCACCAGGCTTTGTGTTCTCAAACATATTCTTGAAAGCATCCAATAAAAAAAGATAGAAAGTATCGTCTTCCATCTTATCGTTTTTAATCTTACCAGCTGTACCTTCATAATCTACATTGTAAGGAGGATCGGTAAAAATCATGTCTACTTCTTTTCCATCAAGTAATGTATTTACTTGTTCACTATCAGTTGAATCACCACACATTAATCGATGAGGTCCAAGTTCGTAAATGTCACCTGGTTGTGAGAATGGTACCTCTGGTATTTCATCATCAACATCGAAATCATCGTCAACTGCATTATCAGGAAGTAGTTCTTCCATTTCCTCAAACCCAAACTGAAGCATATCCATATCTAGGTTAGCTAGTTCATCTTCAAGTTTGGATAAATCCCATGTTGCAAGTTCAGCTGTTTTGTTATCGGCTAAGCGAAATGCTTTGATCTGTTCCTCGTTTAGGTCATCTGCGATAATACATGGCACTTCTTCTAAACCAAGCGACACAGAGGCTTTTAATCGGGTGTGTCCGGCAATTATGATGTTATCACTAGTAATGACAATCGGAACTTTAAATCCGAACTCTCTGATTGAATTAGCAACTGCTTTTATTGCCTCATCGTTGTTTCTTGGATTGTTTTCGTACTCTTGGAGTGTTGATACTGATTTCATCACTATATTCATTCGTCCAAACCTCCTCACCTTTTTCTAGGCGTTTCTCCATTAGTTCTATTTCTACCTTCTTTTCATTGTATTCAATACCAAACTTTGTAATCAGCAAATACTTAATTGCTTGAATATCAGGTAACGATTGCTTCTTGTATTTTGTGATCCGTTTCTTCGTACCTGTTTTTGTTTCCTCGATTACTGTCTGTGTTTCTTCATATTCAAAACCGATCGCTCGTTGATAAATAGCATCAACTAATTTCAGTTTCAGTTCTTCATCACCAAATTGAAACGCATCGTCTAGTCGTTTATGTGCTTTACGTAACTTGATGACTGTTTTTTCTGTGATACCCAAATACTCAGCTACCTGTTTTTGAGTTGCTCTTTTGGATACCATTTCCGCTATTGCTTTTAATTTGTTCTCTAAATGTCCAGATTTCTCCCAACGCTCATACGTATCAAGCATCTTTCCTTTCATAAAAAATCACTCCAACTGTATCAAAAAATTGTAATTATATACCAGTTGGAATACTACAAGTATCTCTGCAAAAACAAAAAAGAACCCATTTCTGAATTCTTTATCGCTTCTAGGCTGGTTTGTTAAGCCAGTATTCCATGTCTTATACACTTTGCTCATTATAATACTATCACACCCTTGACAGTTTCACAATATATCAACCTTGCTCAACCTTGTCATTTTTTCCCTCGCAGATTTTACACATACTGTTATGAGAGGAGTTGATATTATGAATGAAGCAATTGTTGAATTCAAAATTAAAGGTTATCATGTATTAATTGATAATGAATCGACTACTATTACTGAAGGTGAAGAATTACTACTAAAAGTAGATCACCAACATGTAAGAAGTATCGTAACATTCGTTATTCAAAAGATTAACCAAATCAGGAAACAAATCGAAACTAAGGAGTAGCCACAAACTCCTTTAGTTCTTCTTAAAGTATTTCGATTTCCAGTAATGCTTTGTCATGCCATCTTCTTATTGTAGCTGATGAAAAGAACATTCTATCAGCAATTTGTCTCCAGCTTAACCAATCAATATACCTATGAACTAATATCAATCGATAATCTTTGTCTCCAATCTGCTCTATGGCTTGTAGTGCTTCTTTCTTGTAGCTAGGCAACAATCGTTCCATTTCTTTGATTTCTAGTTCGTAATCGAGTGTCTTTAGGATCCACTTCTCGAATGGAGCTTTCAGATTCTTACCACCATCAACTCTAATTGCATCAAATTGAATTCCTGGTATCTCATTAGCCAAACGAATATATTCATCCACTAACGCTTGTAGTTTTTGTATCTTCACTCTTGTATTGTGATATCGGCTTAGGTATTCTTTCACATCTTTCATAGCTCCTCCTTCAGTTTACTTAACACATTTATTTCGATTGATATCCCAGTTGGATCATTGGACCATAACTTCTCCACATGCTCAACTACCACTTGAGCGTCATCATTCCAGAATCCAACTTCCGTCATGCAATCTTTCAGCATCTTTTCTAGGTTATCCGTATCAGGTCTAGTGATTCTCCATTCCTGATGCTTATGTCTCTTTCCTCTTGGGAATCTCCATATTACATCAAGTCTAATTGGACCTTGCATTGGTTCCTTCGGTTTGAATGGTTTCAAATGTTTGATAATCGTTCGTCTTGCTTTCTTTAGTTTTTCTGGTTTATAGAAAACTGGTTTGTTGTTCACCAGTGTTACTTTATTTTGTTGTGCAGTAATTGTAGGTGGATCTATTAGTAGAAATATTTTCATGTTTTCCTCCTTTTTCAGAATTTTTTAGAATTTTTAGATGAAAATAGGCAGTTGCTGACGTTGATGCATTTGTTTGGGATAGGGCTCATTTAATGCCCTATCCTACAAACCATGCGTCAGCGGTAATGGAACATACCTATATATAAGCCCTATATTCCACTTTTTTTCCACGGAAGGAAGATAGGGAAATTTAACCTATATTCCATGTTCCTTATATTTATAGTGGAATTAGTCATTTTCCCTTTGTTCCACTTCATTTTTTTTAGATGAAATTACACCATGATTATTGATATAATCTTCTTCAAATTCTTTTACACGTTTTCTTATTGTACGATCAGTAACTCCTAAATATTCTGCTAGAACTGATACCAAACAAGTATCGTCATCATTCTTATTAATTTCAAATGCAGTGTCAAACTCTTCTTTCCTTGATTCTGGAGTTTGATTCCGTTTACCACTTTTTTCAAGGTTTGCTTTTGGATCTCCATCTGCATAATTCTTAGCTAAAACACCTGTATCATCGACTCTATGTATCGGGTATTCAAACCAAAAATTTACAGGCTTAAAGTTCTGAAACTCACGTAAACTACTCTCCAAACGCCATGCAGTTGAAGTCATTATGTCAGCGTTTTGTGCCATGAACTCTTCTGTCGTTTCAAGTTGAATCATATCAAGCTGTGCATCTGGGTCTCGTGCAAACACACCCGAACCTGAAGCTCTATCCATTGCTCTTTTGAATCCTTGTGAGCCTTTTGAGTGATGATGACTATATATCGCAGTACATCCTGTTTCATTACATATTTTGTCGAACTGGTTACTGAATTTCCCCATTTCTGAAGCATTATTTTCATCTCCAGTGATTACCTTATAAATTGGATCAATGATAATGGCATCAAAGTCTTGATTTGCTACTTTTCTAATCAGCTTTGGCACTAACTTATCAAGTGGCATTGCACGACCCCTAAGGTTCCAGATAACTACGTCATGACTGTATTTTGGTTTTATCTTCATAGCCTTATATATTACTGCGAATCGATTAATAGCGCTCGGTTCATCAATTTCCAAATTCACATACAATACCTTTGATTTTTTGCATTGAAAACCAAGCCATTTGATTCCTTCAGCAAGAGCAATTGCGAGTTCCATTAATAGAAAACTCTTTCCTGCTTTGGATGAACCTGATATAAGCATTTTATGTCCAACACGAACGACTCCTTCTATAAGTTCATCAGGTAACTTAGGTTGATTTGCAAGTGCTTCATCTAAGTATGTTAGACTAGGCATTTCATCATTGACACCTTCAGCATAATCCATCCACTCGTTCCAGTTTCTTCTTCCAATGTTCGTGTCAACTAACGTTTGAATAACGCCGTTTCTAGTTACTCCTGGAAGTCTAGATAATCTTGATGGATTCCTATTTGCTGTATCTACTTTGAAGTCATGCTTAGCTAAAAAGCCATACAAGTATTCGACTCGTTTTCGATATTCTTCATAATTTGATGCATCCACTTTAACGATTGCATGTAAGCTCTTTGAACCACTATGAACCAAACAAGCAATCGGTAGTTCTAATCTTCTATATAGAGCATCTTGATCTGGAATAGGCATGTCATCTGATTCAATTAATGCATAGGTAAATCTAGTAATGTTTTCATTCTTAACACCTGTTCCCTCAACCGGATTAAATCTTATCCATGCACCACATTCATCTTTCCAATCTCCTATTACTGCACCGATGTCATCAGGATACTTTTTGAGTTCCTCGATTAATTCTTTTGCAGTTCGATCATAGTACCCTTTTCCTGGCTTCCAGACACCTTCCTTGTCCTGCCATACATCACTTGTGACATAGGCAACTTTCTCATCATCTTTAAATAATGTCTCAAGATATTTGATGAGTTGTTCAGAGGGTGTGAGGTCTGTTGTAGGATCATAAATCAGTCCATCACCATCGTATTCAATCGTGTCGTCCCAATCCATTACTCCTGTATATGGTTCCCAACCAGTGTCTTTTGCCATCTTGATAATCGTTCCACCTGATATGGGAATAGAGGAACCTTTGAAAGTTCCCCATTTCCTATCGCATTCACCATCTTTATAACGGCTGTCATTCTTGCTCCAATCATCCCATACTGAACAGTCATATCCTTCGGCTTTGAGTGCCATGCCTATTTGAATCCATTCTTCATATGTTGTGTTTGATGCATCTATTTGTTTTAAAGCTTCTAATATACTGTCCATTTACATCCTCCTACGGTCTATATGTTGCAGCATTGACAGTTCTTGGTAACATCCAATGATTATCTGCAATTCGAGTTATCATTTTACTTGCTGCTTCAAATGCCCACATACCGACATGTAAGAATCCGTATCGTTCTAAGAAGCGTATTTGTTTTGGTGTTGCTAAACCTTCAATTTGTCTATTCTTTAGCTTTTCAATGAGCATACTTGCCATACCACAACTTGTTACTGCATCAGGGAATATTCCATGTTTTTCTAAATAGCTAAGTTGTCTTTCAGTCGCAGGTCCCATTTCCCAAACAAAGGTAGGTTCATAACTAGCCAAGTCTTCAGCTGCAATTGAGAATGCATATTGAATTGGATCCACAAGTTTCGATTTTCTTTTACGCATAGCAGCAAGTTCACGAGCCAATGCATCTTCACGTTCTTGAATGGCATCACGTTCTGCTTCTACTTCAGCTTCAAGTAAATCAATACCACTTTCTTGATCCATCATTTTCTGATCGATACGTTTTGCCAATTCTTCATCTTTTGAAACGAGTGCGGAAGGTCTACATAAATCATGGCGTTCTGTCATCCATAAGAAATCAAGCAATAGCAACTCTTTCTTTCCTGGATGTAGTCTCATACCACGTCCGACCATTTGTTGATATAAACTTCTGACTTTCGTTGGTCTTAATACAACAATCGTATCTACTGAAGGACAATCCCACCCCTCTGTTAAAAGCATTGAGTTACATAACACATCATATTCTCCAGCTTCAAAGTCAGCTAAGATTTCATTTCTATCTGTACTGTTTCCATTTACTTCAGCTGCTCTTATGCCATGCAAGTTAAGTAGTTCGCAAAACTTTTGAGATGTCTTCACTAATGGTAAGAACACAACTGTCTTTCTACCTTTACAGTAGTTGAGCATTTGAAGTGCGATTTGGTTTAAATATGGTTCTAGCGCTGAGCCAACTTCTCCCACTGCATAATCCCCATTGGATACACCAACACTATGAATATCTAGTTCAAGCGGAATCATCTGTGCTCTTACTGGTGCTAGGTATCCTTCTTTAATTGCCTGATGTAGTGAATACTCATAGGCTTTTGAATCAAAGTATTTTCCTAGATTCTTCTGGTCTGATCTATCTGGTGTAGCAGTCACTCCTAGTACATTTGCACCTTCAAAATGTGCAAGTATTCTTTGATATGTATTACTCATGGAGTGGTGTGCTTCATCTACAACAATTGTTTTGAAGTAATCTTTTGCGAAACTAGCGAGTCTTTTGTGTTGTGATAGTGTCTGAACGGATGCGACTGTGACTTGTTCTGTTGAGCCAATGGCAGAGGACTCAGCTTTTTCTAAAGCCGAATCCAATCCACTAGTTTCTAATAATTTCTCTGAAGCTTGGTCGAGTAATTCTCCACGATGTGCAAGGATAAGTGCTTTACTTCCATCTTTCGTTTCTTCCTCCACAACTTTTGAGAATACAATTGTTTTCCCTGTACCAGTAGGAAGTACCAATAACGTTTTTTGATGTCCCTGAATCCATTCATTTCTAATTGCCTCAACTGCTTCATTTTGATAAGGTCTTAGTTCCATAACCATTACCTCCTAGAAAGGAAGATCGTCTGGAATAAAGAACTCTTCGTTGTAGTCGATAAAGCGATCAATGTCATTTGTTGTTTTTTCATCACCATAGGAATTGATGTACTTACGTGGTTTGAAATGTGCACGACCTTTGGAACCAACAACTTTATTCCAATCCATCGTTAATTTCTCACCATGTTTTTTCTGTCCAATGCATCTAAAGAATGATGATATGCGCCATTCGATTGTGCGATACAACAATAAATCGAATTTCACTACAGCACGTCCTTCTTTTGATTCTACTTGAACGGTAATGGTCGCTTTATTACATGCAGGAACTTTTGGTCCTCCAGGAAATCTACCTCGTTCAAAATGAGTGACTGAAAAGTTGTAATCACCTTCTGGTAATATGACTAACTCCTGTCCATCTTCTTCGATGGAATCATTCCAATCCATCAACATGTTTTTATTTTCTTCCATGATTATTGTTCTCCTTTTTCATTTTTTATAGTTTCTACAATCTTCTTCCAATTCGGGATGATCCAGCGTGTAATGAAATCGTCTGAATATTCACTGATTGGTGTTTCTAATTCATAGTGTCCTTTTGCGGATACTACTTTTTGTAACTGTTCTTCTGTAATGCCGTCTTCTTCTAGTTTCTTTTTAAGCTGTTCTACAAATGTTAGTGTTGTTACATCTTTTGAATCATAGTCCATCACTTGTTCAGCTGGTACATCATACGTTTCAAATAGGTGTGCAATTGCTTTGAAATCAAGTTCTAGTTCTTCTGGTAAATCGAATCTGTTCTTTGCATCATAGGTTGGATTATGTGTGGTATATAAAACACGTTTTCCACCTTGTGCTTTTTTCTTATTGGTATCGGTTGTAATGACATAGATCTTGTAATTCACAAAAAATAATGCGTCACTCCACTCTTTAATTAATGGTGCTACTTGTCTTGATAACTTCATCTCGTAGCGATCGAATGAACCTTGTTCTTCTGGTAGTTCAAATTTACGTGGTTTTGCATGTGCAGTAATCACAACATTGATACCTACTTCAATCAACTGGTCAAGCAGTGATAACAGCCTTGCATATTCATCAACTAAATAGACATAACCTTTTCCGTATCCAAAATCCTCTATATTGTTTTTACGATACTTTTCACATACTGCATTCGTACATAACGTTTCAGACCAGTCAGCTGTATCAAGTACGACTGTCTTACAAATATGTGGATTAGCATGAATTTCTTTTACAATTGCTATTAGTTCATTCCATGATTTATTACATTTGATTCTTCTTACATCTAAATTGCTTGTTCCGCCCTCTGTATCTAGAAATAATGGATCTGGAAACTGACTAGCGAATGTAGACTTCCCTATTCCTTCTGGTCCATAGATGACAATCTTTTTTGGACGTTGTTCTTTTCCTTCGATAATATTTAACATTTTATTTTTCTCCTTTTTCTATTGTTGTTACCTCTTCACGAGGATCTGTGTTTGGCACTAGAATCATTGACCCCGTTTGCATCGTAATATATGGTCCGATAATGCTAGTAACTTTGTCTTTACCGATTCGCTTGGTCAGTTCAGTAATTCCTGCGACTTTTTGAGCACTATATGGATCAACTCCAATCTCTTCACAAGCCTTAATCAACCCTGGTTCATCTGTTATTTTTCTTGAAACTCGAGCGTGAACTAACTTAAATCCATTCCACTTATGTCCATTTTTCGCTCTTGTAATTGCGAACTCTTTCAGCTCATTTGCATAACGTATATAGTCGTCTAGTTTCGGTAGCAATTCTTCTATCTTTTCATCAGAGTGAACTGATAAAGGTTTTATTAATTCTTTTGACATTTCTATAAATTCATCTCCTCTTTTTACACACATAAATCTTCCTGAACAGTATCTGCAATGTTTACCAGTGTTTCCTTCTAGATATCCTGTTCTTGTTTTTTCTACTGCAGGTAATAATGCTTCAACTTCAAACTTTAATAGTTCTTCTAAATCCATCTCGTATTCATTGGTGTTATTGATAACTGGTTGATAAATTACAAGCCTTACTTTCTTTACTTGATATAAGTCTTTGTATGTTTTGTATAGGTACAGTGCGTATATGGCAAGTTGTGTGTTGAATGATTCTTCTTCTGTGTCAAATGCATACACCGGTAATCTACCAGTCTTCAAATCAATAACTGTGAGTGTTCCACCATTCATTGATGAGATGATTCCGCAGTCAAGTGTGCCTCTTGCATCATCATCAAAGTCCATATCCAGGTGTTGTTCGATAACTACAAATGGTTCTATTTCTGATCGTTTCTTTTCAAATTCAATCGTATTAATAACAAAGTTTGCATATCCATCTGCTATATCCTGCATTTCATCTGAATACAAATCGAGTTCTTTGATTAGGTCATCAATTGGTTTTACTTCACTGTCATAATCGATTATTCCTAATGACTTACTAATTAGTGCAGCACCTAACTCATGACATTGGGTTCCAAACTCTGCTTGTGGACTTACTTCTTGATTTTTTGTATCGTTATAAAATGTACTAAGTGGACATTTCAACCAGATACTACTTTTACTTGGGCTATACTTTCTACTGTGAATCGTTGGGCTTCTTGACATCTTTCTCATCTCCTTTGCTTGTGTCTTTTGGAAGCAACATTACTTCTAAAGCCAATGTCTTAGCTGTTTCACTGATTAATAACAACGCTTCAGCTAAATCCTTATCTGTTAGGAATGGTTTATTGGCTTGTGGTTCTTTTTTCATTTCAACTCCTCCTTCACTAGATGAATGGCGAGGTTTATCGTGGTTTGCCAATAATTATTCAAATTTCTTAATTTTTTCTTTGAGTTCCTCGATAAGTTGCTTCCTTCTAAGCTGTACAAGACTTCTTGATTTCTTGATAATCCCAGCTATAGCAGCATCCGTTTTTCCTTCATTAAATAGCTTAATAATTTGTTGATCAGTTGGTTCAAGTTCATCAACAAGACTCCATATAAGATCTTCCTGATGTTGTTCTGCTTCTTTTTCTTGTTCAGCTTCATAACTTCCATCAGCAAACTCAAGTTCATAATTGTTGTACATATAATCTATAGATATAGGAAAGCCAGTTCTTGTATATGGACACTGACTGCAATCTGCTCTACATTTCACAAGACCAAACTTTTCAGAAGGAACCATACACCTGGATTCTGTGTCTCTTCTTTTTCGTTCTTTACTTTCTTCATTTCTATGCCAATGGTAATACTCCTCAGTGCAAGGAATAAATCGTAGATCCCCATCACCATCTTTCATTGGAGCCCAGAATGGTAATGTATTAATCGGATCACTTTGTAATGCTTCTACACTTCCATAGCCGTATACTTTAGGATTTTGGTTCTTTACTTCTTTTGATAATTTCATAAAAAAATACCTCCAAATCAGATTTTTATTCTGAAATGGAGGCACTCGTCTCGTATATTGTAAGCAGTTCAGTGGCGTAGTAAAGAGAACGGATTTGTACATCCATTTCAATTTACAGGCCACTCTTCACATTAGAATGAACTGTATGATTTTATTGTTTTTGTACTTCAATGTGACCAACTGAGCAAAGGCTGTGAAGTACTGGCTAGGTTAGCTAATTCCTAGTTCGATATTAGTATAAATGCTCTACACGATTTAAAAAACGGGTGTATTGTTGATTCTTTGTTGATTTTTTGTTGATTCTTTACAAATGCAAATATTTTCTCTGTAATTTCAAAAAATAACTTTATATGATATAATTTAAATTAATTAAGGAGGTGTTTTCTATGACCTATAACTACAATGGTTTATGGAAAATGATGATAGACAATGACCTCAAGAAAAAAGATATAATGGTGCAAGCAAAAATTTCATCATCAACTATGGCTAAAATAGGAAAAGGACTCCCAGTTAAATTGGAAGTCCTAGCAAGAATATGCGAATTACTTAAATGTAATATTGGGGATATTTTAGAAATTCGCTTTGAGGGGGAATAAATATATGAAAAAGCTTTGTTTCAGTTCATACTTCAAAATTCTTTCACAAGCAAAATCTGGTGGTAATCAAGAAGATCTATTTAGAAGTATAATAGATCCGCTTTTTGCAAGTGGTGGTACATTTAACGACGATAGAAGTACAATAACACGATACAAGAGTGGTAAAGAAAACATTCCAACGAATTTGTCAAACGCTGCACATACTGGAGACATAAATATTTTAGTTAATGCATATAATAGTGGTTTGGTGACTCGTTTAGCACCTGATAAGACGCCAAATATAATACTTGCAATAAAAGATTTACTTGCGAGTGAAAGTACCTTGCCTGAAAACACTATTATTGGTAATGATAGCTCTTATTCTAAAGGCAATATCATTAACAGTTCTACATTTTCACTACCTTCCTTATTAGCAAATATCACTATGTACTGTTTAAAAATCTCTAATGATGTTACATCAGAAATAAATAATACATATCTTGACTCCTTTGATTCAAGACGAAATGAAATTAATTTTAATGATAATCCATTAAGAGTAAATCCTGAACTAACATTTACTGCTAGGCAAGATTCGTTTGATAAAACATTTTTTGAAATTACTCATCCCGGTTCTTTAACAACACCAAATCATTCAACCATTAAAATATATGGCTTAAGTTTCCATAACAAAGAGTTTAACTTTAGGGATATAAATTCATTTGTTCTTAGTAACATTGGAAGGTATGTTTTTTCTCGAGCAAAAAGAAATGAATACAAAGTTAATGACAACCTTGAAGCATTGGCATTTGATGCAATTAAGGAGTTAAAGCGGATAAACCCTTCATTTTCATTAGGTGATTATTTTTCTGAAATCATGCTTTATTCTTTTCTAGAATGTGCTCTTAACGCTCCCAAAATATTAAGTAAAGTTGAACTAAACAAACCAGGTGGTTCCTTTAACAGTTCTAGCTCTGGAGTACATCTATTGGTTTCAAATGATGTAAGCTTAAGAAATCACCAATTAGCATTTGGTGCATCAAACGTATTGAACAATCTCAACATTGCGATTGACAATGCTTTCACCCAAGTAACTGAAATTATTAACAATCTGACAGATGAGATTGATTTAGTGGAGAGCAACATCCTTGATTCTACTTTTGATAGAGAGGTAACTGACTTCTTGAAGAATACTCTGGTTCCATCAAAAGCAACTATGTCGGCTCCAGATACTTCTTTCGGAGTATTCTTGGGATATTCAATTTCTTTAGATGGAACAGATAGCCTAAATAATATAGATTTCGCTAATCATATGAAAAACAGAATGCAAACCGATATTTTAACTACTATACCATATATACAAAACAAGATTTCAACATTGGGGTTAGGGGCTTATTCATTTTACTTTTATGTACTTCCATTGATAAATGCTGAAGATGATAAAGATACCATAATGAACTCCTCTTTGGGGGTGGAATAAATGATAAATCCAAGAAATCTTACATTGGGAGAGGAAATTTTCGCTGATATTGAATCAAACAAATATTTACAAGAAATCTTTTCTAATATCACTTACAACTATACGTTAAAATTATTCGTTGGTATCAATAAAACACCAAAAGAAATCAACATTAACGATGCTCTACGATTTGCTGATTTATTATCAAAATCAACATACAAAGAAGAACATAGAGAGTTAGCACAACAAATAATCGCAATATTATACTTCCTTTATCCAGATAATAAAAAAATAGATCTCTTTGCACATTCAATCCTTCAGGTAATTGGTAACTATAGAGGTTTGGAATTGTTACAAGGAGAACAAAATAATATTTCATTTTTTGATGAAGTTTACTCTAAATTTGATAAAAAATATCTAGCAATTCCATACCAGGAAGGCATGTATTTTTTTCATCCGCAAAAAGCGATTTATGACAGACTAAATGAAGAATCCTTCAGTTACTCTGGACCAACTTCTCTTGGAAAATCATTTTTATTAAGAACTTTTATAAAGGATAAAATTATTAACGGTTATACTGGTAATTTTGTTATTTTAGTACCGACAAAAGCATTGATTAGTGAAATAACAAAAAGTGTAATCAATGACCTAAAAGATTTTTTAAACGAAAAGGATTTTGTTGTTATAAATTCTTCTGGTGCTTTAGCACTAAAGGATGAGCACAAATACATATTTATCCTAACTCCAGAAAGACTGCTATACTTATTAATTTCATTCCCAGCCATAAATATCGATTATCTATTTATCGATGAAGCACACAAGATATCTACTGATGATGAGCGTAGTGCATTTTACTATAAAGTAACAAGTATGCTTAGTAGTAGAAATCATAAAACAAACGTGGTTTTCGCTGCACCAAACATTCCTAATCCGGACGAATATTTAAAGCTATTACCTGAATCAAGCAGTACCAATAACAAATCATTAATTACCTCATACTCTCCTGTGTCCCACATCCAATATTTAGTAGACTTAGTATCAAATAATATATCAATATATAATGATTTAACTAATAAATTTAATCATCTATTCAGCATTCGATATAATGAAGGTTCAGATCACATAGACTTTATCAAATACTTAAGTGGACATGGAAATGATGTTCAAAGTATTGTTTATTGTAATTCAAAAGCAAATGCTATTGAGTTTGCACGGAAGTTCGCTGAAAACCTACCTGTTCGAGATGATATAGAAGAATTAATCGAACTTTCAAATGAAATCAAAAATGAAATTCACTCGGATTATTATCTCCCAGAATTAATAAAAAAAGGTGTTGCTTTTCATGTTGGATACTTACCTAACTACATACGTTCAGATATAGAAGATTTATACAGAAAACAGAAAATAACAACACTTTTCTGTACTAGCACACTTGTAGAAGGAGTAAATCTACCAGCTGATAATCTTTTTGTAATGAGTTATCAACGTTCAAGAAGTATCATGTCAGCAGTAGAGTTTAAAAACTTGATTGGGCGTGTAGGTAGAATTGAATACAATCTATATGGTAATGTGTTTTTGGTAAGATATAACAATAGTCAAGATATCGAGAAATATGAAAGTCTAGTTACTGACAAAATTCCTGAACAAAAACTATCTCTTTTGTCAGCACTCACAAAACCTCAAAAAGAAAAGATAGTAGAATCTTTAGTTCAAGGAAACATTAAACTTCTGAAATACCCAAAAAGTCAAACACAATCCAACTATTCACTGATGCGTAAATTTGCCCTGATTCTACTGAAAGATTTAACTACTGATAAGAAAAGCATTGTTGTCGATACTTTTAATGATTTTTTGACTGATGATTTAATACAAACAATAAAAACAAAATTCCTTAAAGATAAAAAGCACACACCTGATGATGATATTAATATCTCAGTAGATCAAAATAAGAGGTTAGCAGATGCTATAAATGATGGATTAACATATCCACCTGTTGTTAATGGAAAAATTGACTATCAGGACCTGTTGGCATTCCTAGAAAAACTAAGTTCAATATTCATGTGGGAATATTATGAAAAATCGACAATCGGTAAAACTAACCAAGATGGTGATTTAGCTGTCTTAAGGTGGTATGCAGTAATTTTAGATCAATGGATGACTGGTTATGGCCTAAATCAAATTATAGCTAAAGCAATCCAATACAAACAGGAAGCAGAAAACCAGACTATCCAGGTATATGGTAGTGTCATACCCTATAACGACTCAATAGATCATAGAAATCATGTGATATCTGAAACACTTTATGTTGTCGATAGTATTATTTTATTTAAATTCTCTAACTACTTTTTAAGATTCTCTACTGAATATAAGAATATACACGGTATTGAGGATAATTTTGAAAACGACTGGTATGAGTATGTAGAGTATGGTTCAACAAACAAATTAACAATTTTCCTTCAAAGAAATGGGTTTACTCGCGAAACTTCTACATATATTAAAACTCACAAGGATCAATATGTTCAAATTTTGGAAGATGGAATCAGACTTGAAAAATCTTTACTCGAGTGTAATAAAGAAACAATTAGACAAGAAGTACAGCAAATTTATTATAATCTACCAAATCTATTTACATAAAAAAAGCGACTCAACTCAATTAAGAGCTGGGTCGCCACTTATTTATATGCTATTGTCTTGGATAAACTTCTTCTAGTGCCTTTCCATCTTTAGTCTTCCAAACTTTCCATCCACTATTACTTCCTAACGAAACAATATCCGCAGCAGTACTTGGCGAGTTAAAACCATAGTCCTTAACAAAAGTTAATATTCCGTATTTATCTTCAATAATACCTTCATCGATTAACTTGTCTCTAAACTTAAGTTCATTTGATGCTCGCTTGTGTTTTGTCGGTTCTGAACGTGCAATAGATCCTTTAAGCACAATAAATTTCTCATCAACATATACACCTTGAGCATCCCATAAGTTATCTTTACTTTTGAAATAGAAATACGTTTCTTCTGTTAGCTGTTCTTTTTCAATTTCAGGAACAAATACATTAAATCCTAAAGCCTTGACTAGTGTTTTAATCGTCTCAAAATAAACTAAGCACTCATTCATCTTTGATTCAGGAATAGATGTGTATTTCCCACCATTGCCATTTTCAACTTTGAAGCGATCTGTTTCTAGTGCCTTTTGAATCATCAATTGCTCTAAGTACGTCAAATGAGCTTTATCAAATGTTCCTCTAAGGTTCTGAATAGTATAGACTCCATTCCAGAAATCTTTTTTCTTTTTGTGTTCTTGTATTCTCGTATAAATGTTTTCTGATTCACCAATATAGACCATCTTGTCCCCTGCTGAATCAACACCAACTAAAATATAGCAACCAATATTATCAAGGTCAACTTTTCTATTTTCGATTTCCGATTTTGCGACATACACAATTCTTATTGCTTCAGTAGTTATTCTTGCTTGACTAACTTTACTTGCATCCCCTGTAGGTAAATAAATTTCTATCGTTTTGGCTAATATCATACATATTCCCCCTAACTAGTTCATATTACTTTAGTAATTATATTGTAACATTTTTTTTGATTGTTGTATATTATCCTTTTTGTGCCCATTGTGGGCTAGGTTCAAAAATGATATAATTTTATCAAAAAGGAGGATATTATGCCATTACATCAATTAGATTATAGTCTCGACTCAAACACAAGAAGTGCAATAAGAAATGAAGTCATTCAACTATTTTTAAATGAAAATCCAGGAACAGGTACTGGTGAACTATCATCAAAGTATCATTATACTGTAGAGTCCTTTGCTGGGATAGACATTATTATCAAAAGACCAGCTGCATTAAATAAGGGATTTGATTTTACAGTTAATACAAGTGAAGCATTATTTATGAGGCAAAGAAGATATCGTAATCCATCACATAATGATATCTTAGATTCATTAGCATATTGTAAAGAGAACTACCCAAACACCTATAATACTGTAAGAGAGCAACTCATAAACATGTTTAATTGCTCATCAGATCCAGTATCTCAAAATGATATTGGATATTTTGTCGATTGCGATAATAATCTTAGACCCATTCAAATTATACTACTTGCAACTAAATGGTTATTTATTGAACAAGATGTCACATATTGGAACTGGTCTGGCAGACAAATGTTCTATAACAAACTTAATGAAAATAATCTAATTTAAAAGGCCTAAAATAGGCCTTTTCTACTATATGCATCTAAAATTCTTAGTTTAGATATATCTAAATATTCATTGTTATTGTCAATGCCAATATATTTTCTTCCATTAAGAACTGATGCAACACCTGTAGTTCCGCTACCATTAAATGGGTCTAGAACAATATCACCAGGCTTTGTAGATGCTAAGATGATTCTATCCATTACCTCTAGTGGCTTCTGTGTAGGATGTTTTCCAAAAGATTTTTCAGATTTTTTTGTAAGACTTGTATACCAAACATCTTTCATTTGTTTTCCTTCATTGATTATTTTCATGTCTTGATAATTAAACAGATGTTTAGACTTTTTTAAGTCTTTTTTCGCCCATAAAATTGTTTCTGTAGAATGTGTGAAAGCACGGCAACTAATATTCGGTGGTGGATTTGTTTTCACCCACGTAATATTATTAATTATTTTAAAGCCTTCTTCTTCAAGTGCGGTTCCTATTGAATATATATTATGCATAGTTCCCGAAATCCAAATAGTACCATTGTCCTTCAATATTCTTCTACATTTCCGAATCCAATTCTTGTTGAATTTATGTTTTTCTTTGAACTCTATTTTTTCATCCCATTCAGCCTTTTTCACACTCACCATTCTTCCACTTGATACTGTAATACCATCACCAGATAAAAAGTAGGGTGGATCTGCAAAAATCATGTCTATGGATTTTGTCTTGATGTTTTTCAGAATCTCAAATGAATCTCCTGATATCAGTTCTGCATCACTATCTTGATAGTATTTCGATTGCCTTTTTTTGAATAGATTCATTCATACACCACCTTACTTAATTACTTGATTCAATACGCCATTTTCTAAATCTGTTAAAGTATATAGGTGTTTCATTACATCATATGTTTCTCTTAGATTATTTCTAGCTGTTTTCCACCCTACCCCATCAGTTATCCATATAAATGTAACATCAGAGTTGTCTCTAAAATCTGACGCTAGTGATTTAAAACTTCTTGCTGTTTCATTTAGTTTGGATCCTCCTCCTGAATAGAAGTTAGTTTCTACGACAAAAAGATTTTCATTAGTTTTTATAACAAAATCAAACCTCTTTTCTGCAACTTTCAAGCTCTCTTCAGAAGTTAGATACATGTCCAAATCAATACCATATAAACGTTTAATCTCGTACTTTGTAGTTTCTTTTGTATATGTCACATAATTTGTCATTTTAATAAAACCTTCTACTATATTTTCCATTGTAGTTCCAGTTCTATTTTTTCTGGCATTTGTATCTAATCCAACTTCAACACCAGTGACATAATCAAAAAGATTCTTGATTTTTGAGTTTTCAAGCAAATCGAACAACCCACTTTCTCTCATAAATCTAAGATAATCTCGATCACTTAGTTCTTTTTTATTAAATTTGAAATTTATTAATCTTCCATCCAAAACTGGAACAGTGTTACCACTTTTTCTTATTGCTAGTAACAAAGGGATAACCTTAAGTGTCTTGGGATACTCATTTATTATGTGAATAAAATCAGATTCAATATGTTCTGAACCAATCAGCGAATTAAGTATATTTAATTCTACCTTAATGCCATTAACGTTTTTGTAAACTTTATTAAAATCTGTATAATACTTGTAGTCTGCAATTGTATTTCGTAGATTATTAATTAAATCTTTAAAGTCCTGTTTCATAATACCACCTCTTCAATCTCATAGTTATAAATGATTGTCTCTACTCCTGTTCTTTTAGATGCATCAGAGTTTATCATTCTTTTTGCATCAACTACATCAATATTAAAATCTTTATATAGTTCGTTAATAAGAGGAGTGTTATGATTAGTAATCATTACAAAACAACCTTTACTAGACAACTCATGTGCTACTTTAGCTAAACGTCGTTGTCCATCTTCTCCAAATCCATCTTTTGTATAACTCACAAATGAATCCTTTTTTATCAAATCATATGGTGGATCAAAAAAAATGAAGTCACCTTTATCAGCATACTTTAAAATCTCTTCAAAATCACCATTGTTAATAAGTACTTCTTTATCATTTAAGTATGCACTAATATTAATAAGATTTTCTTTAGAATATGTATTAACTGTATCTTTTTTATTGAAAGGAACATTGAAATATCCTTTCGAGTTCACTCTATACATACCATTAAAGCATGCTTTATTTAAATAAATGAATCTTGCAACTTTCTCTAGTTCTGAAACTTTACTCCAATTAGCATTTCTGTCCATTTTGCGTATTTCGTAAAAATACTCTTCTGGGGATTTACTATGATTATTCTCATGTATATTTAGTAGTTTCATCAGTTCTTGGGGATTTGATTTGACAATTTTATATGCAGATATCAATTCAGAATTAGCATCATTTATATAACACTCGCTGGGTTGTAGCTCCATAAATAAAGCTCCTCCTCCAACGAAAGGCTCAAAGTACTTATCATAATTTCGTGGCATGCGATTTTTTATTTTTTCAATCAGTTGCCTTTTTCCACCAACCCATTTTACAAAGGGTGTAATCTCATACATCATGTTAACTCACCTCAATCGGAATTCTTCTTTATTATTATAACATTTTTGGAAGCAACTATAAAGTCAATATACGCTTATTTAAACTATTCTCGATGATGTATCCTTTGCCTTGAAATTGTAATCGTGTAAATCCAATTTAAATCGTGTATTTTGAAATGTAATCGTGTAGAAATTCTATACAAAATGTGAAAATCGACTAAATTCAGAGAGCTTTTTTGTCATTCTAATTTTATAAAAATGGCGAAACGGCCCTATATAGCGCAAAAAAAGGCCTGATATTATTGTATCAAACCTATGCTTTCAATATGGTGGAGCTGAGGGGATTTGAACCCCTGTCCAAAATAGGCGATCATTTAAATTTCTACATGTTTAGTCAACTATTTTTATTCGAAATATAGCTGTAAGTCAACATACTACTATAAATCTATTCCTGTTAATCTCGTACTATAATCTTAAGAATGCAGACGATAATACTATCCTACCTACTGAAATTCAAATGGCATGATAGGCGCCACCAAATGAATCCGTAACTTCTTCTTAAGCTACGTAAGCGTAATTTTGGTTTCCGATTATATTTAATCGTACATTTTTACATCTGTCGATGACATGCTTATTAAACTCGAACTACCCTGTCGAATCCAGAACAGCCCCATATGGGAGACTTAGAATAAGTCTCTAATATTTCTGTTTTTCAAGACGTTTTTTCACGTCTTTTTGTTTTTCTGTTTCTCTTTTATCGTATAGTTTTTTACCTTTACATAGAGCAACTTCTATTTTACATAAACCTTCTTTTAAATAGACTTTCGTAGGGACTAAAGTTAAACCCTCAAGTTTTACTTTCTGACCTAGTTTAATGATTTGGTTTTTGTTCATGAGTAGTTTTTTATCTCTGTTTTCATCATGGTTAAAGATATTACCATATTCATATTTAGAGATATTCATTCCTACTAAGTAAACTTGTCCATTTCTTATTCTAACATAAGATTCTTTTATTGAAAACTTTCCTAATCGAATGGATTTGATTTCAGTTCCTTTTAAAACAATCCCACATTCAAAGGTATCTAATATGAAATACTCATGAGCTACTTTTTTGTTATTGGTTAGGATTTTCATATGAACACCTCCTACATTATACTAATTCAAAATCTATTTTACCAAGCATACGATTTACTTTGACGACTTTTATCTTTACTTCGTCACCTATAGTATACTCTTTTTTAGAGAATAAACCAATAAGTGAAAGCTTATCTTCTACATATTCCATGTCTTCATCAAACGTTGATATATGAATTAAACCTTCAACTGTGTTTGGAAGTTCTACGAACAATCCAAATTTCATTACTGAAGATATAACGCCTTCAAATTCTTGATCTATATATTTTTCCATATATTCAGCTTTTTTCATATCCATGACTTCACGTTCTGAAATCATCGCTACTCTTTCTTGTTGCGATGATTGTTTACCAATATCATCTAGTTTAGCTTTCAACTCATCATCAAATCTTTTATCATTATTGAAGACATATTTTCTTAAGTATCGATGAACGATTAAGTCAGGATATCTTCTGATTGGTGATGTGAAATGCGTATAGTTTTCAAAGGCTAACCCATAGTGTCCGACGTTGTCTCTTGCGTATTTTGCTTTAGCCATAGAACGTAGTAATAAGATATTAATGACTTTTTCATATTTTGTACCTTCAACGGCTTTAATGATACTTTGTAAATTAAAGTGATCTGTTGTATCGTCTATGTTTTTAGTAATACCTAATTTTTCTAAAAAATTCGTGATATAAGAGAGTTTCTCTTGGTTTGGAGTCTCATGTATACGATAGATGAATGGAAGCTTCTGAACAGATATATGTGTCGCTACAACTTGATTGGCTACGAGCATAAACTCTTCAATGAGTTTTTCTCCGTTCCCACGTTCTCTAACTTTTAAATCTGTGATTAACCCTTCATCATCAAAGATGAATTTAGGTTCAATAGTTTCAAAGTTTATAGACCCCATCGCTTCTCTTACATTTGCTAAGATATATTGTAATTCATGCATTAAATCGATGTTTTGAACGATGTCTTTGAATTCTTCTCTTTTTTCTTTGTCTCCATCAATGATTAAATTGACGTTTGTGTATGTCATTTTATAGTTTGAATTGATGACTGAAGGATAGATTGAATAGTTTATAACTTCACCTTTAGGCGTGATCTCCATTTCACAAGTTTGGGTTAATCGATCGACTCTTGGATTTAAAGAACATATGCCGTTTGATAGTTCTTTTGGTAACATCGGTATCACTGAGTTTGCTAAGTATACTGACGTTCCTCTCGTATAAGCACATTTATCTAAGACCGAGTCTTCTTTGACATAATGACTCACATCTGCGATATGGACACCTAAGATGTAATTATTATTTTTTTTAGATATTGAAATAGCATCATCAATATCTTTTGTGTATTCACCATCGATTGTGAAGATTGTTTCTTTTCTTAAGTCTATTCTACCTTCAATATCTTTAGGGTTTATTTCAGTACCTAATGATTTGGCGTAAGCTAATTCTTCTTCTGTAAACTTATTTAATAAGTTATTTCTAGCAATGACTTCTTTGACTTCGATGTCTTTATCATCAAAGTCACCAATCACTTCTATCAATTGACATTGTTTGATAAATGATTTTCCGTATTTAACAATTTCAACTTTTATTAATTGATTGTTTTTAACCTTTGATTGATCTTCTTTTTTTAATTTGAATACCATATCATTTGTATAGTTTTTAGGAAAGATTTGTCCTTCGTAGTATTCACCTACGACATATTTAAGTTTTCTTTCCACAATTTTAATGATTCTTCCTTCTAATTTGTTCCCAGATTTCTTTCTTGTGATTTCGACCAAACATACATCCCCGTTCATTGCGGTTTTAATGTTGTCTCTCGAAATAAATATATCTGGCATTGTTTCATCTTCAGGAATTAAGAATCCATATCCTTGATATTTTAAATCTAAGGATCCTTTAATTAAGTTTTTTTGTTCATAGATGTTATAACGTCCATCTTTATCTCTAAAGATGAGCCCATCTTGTGTTAACTCATGTAAAGCTTTTGTTAGTATTTGAAAATCTTCCTCAGAACTAATACTTAGATGACCAGCTATAGATATAAGACTTCTATCTTTATAAGAAGCTCTTTTTATAAAATTGTATACTGTGTTTTTCATAGGTGGCCTCCTTTCTTATATTAATGCAAATAAAAAAGAACACGCAATGTGTTCTTATAAAGCTAATGCTAAAACTGAGACTACAACGAAAGCAAGTGTTACGACAACTGTTACTCTAGTCATAAGTAATTCTGAACCACGTTGTTTTTGATTTTTAAATAAGTCTGATTTCTCTCCCGAGAATGTATTTTTAACATCATCTTTAGATTCTTGAACCATTACTAAAGTGATTAAAAGTAGTGATATAACAAATAATATCCAATGAATTGGTTGCATAATTTACCTCCTACGTGTTTTACGATATAATCGCGCTATATTATTATACCATAAAAAAAGGTTTTTGGAAGACCCAAAAACCTGTTTTTTTATGATTTTTTTAAGATAATTATTTTAAGTTATAGAATGAAGCTAATCCTTTGTATTCTGCAACTTCTTCTAATTCTTCTTCGATTCTTAATAATTGGTTGTATTTAGCAATTCTATCTGTTCTTGATAAAGAACCAGTTTTGATTTGACCAGCGTTTGTAGCAACTGCGATATCAGCGATTGTTGTGTCTTCTGTTTCACCAGATCTATGTGATACAACTGCAGTATATCCAGCTCTTTTAGCCATTTCAATTGCGTTGAATGTTTCTGTTAAAGAACCGATTTGGTTCACTTTAATTAAGATTGAGTTAGCGATTCCTTTTTCAATTCCTTGTGATAATTTTTCAGTGTTTGTAACGAATAAGTCATCTCCAACTAATTGGATTTTTTTACCTAATACATCAGTTAAAACTTTCCATCCGTCCCAGTCGTTTTCGTCTAATCCGTCTTCGATTGAGATGATTGGATATTTTTCTACTAATGCAGCATAGAAATCAACCATTTCAGCTGAATTTAATTCTTTTCCTTCACCTTTTAATTCATATAACTTAGTTTCTTTGTTATAGAATTCACTAGCAGCTACGTCCATTGCGATGTATACATCTTTACCAGGTACGTATCCTGCTTTTTCGATAGCTTCGATAATGACTTTAACACCAGCTTCGTTTGAGTCTAAGTCTGGAGCGAATCCACCTTCGTCACCAACGGCAGTGTTGAAACCATATCCTGATAATACTTTTTTAAGGTTATGGAATACTTCAGCACCCATTCTTAAAGCTTCTTTGAATGTTGGCGCACCAACTGGCATAATCATGAATTCTTGGAAGTCAACGTTGTTGTCAGCGTGTGATCCACCATTGATAATGTTCATCATAGGAGTTGGTAATTGTTTAGCGTTAAATCCACCTAAGTATAAATACATTGGTAAACCAACATAGTCAGCTGCAGCTCTCGCTACGGCTAATGATACACCTAAGATTGCGTTAGCACCTAACTTAGATTTGTTTGGTGTCCCGTCTAAATCTAACATAGCTTTGTCAATTGCAGTTTGGAATGTTACATCATATCCAACTAAATTTGGAGCGATGATTTCGTTAACGTTTTTAACTGCTTGTAATACACCTTTACCTAAGTATCTTGATTTGTCACCATCTCTAAGTTCGATTGCTTCGTGTTCTCCTGTAGAAGCTCCAGATGGAACGATTGCTCTACCGAAAGCTCCTGATTCTGTAAATACTTCAACTTCTACTGTAGGATTCCCTCTTGAATCCAATACTTCTCTTGCAAAAATATTAATAATATTTGGCATTTTAATAATCTCCTTTTTCTAAATTATTTAAATTTTTTATATATTTAATAAGTTCTTCTTACCCCTTGATATATTCCTACTGCAATAAACAAAGGGTAAAGCAAACTAAATAAACTAGAACTAGCTGTGAATCTATAGATAATAGAATTCCATAATAACGATAGATCAAATACATTCAACGGACTCAAATTGTTTAATTGAACAACTTGATATGCAATTGGTAATGCATAGATAATCAGTGCTTGAACAACTAAGAACACTCCCGTAATGACTGTATAGACAATGTGTGGATAATCATATTGTTTTCTAACTTGATTTCCAATAAATATCGCTGATATAAAATACATGATCATTGAAAATGAGAACCCTATGGAACTTGATAAGAAAGAATCTACAATTCCAATAACAACACCAAGTAGGGTTGAAATAATGACCGCATATAGTATAACAAATAATAAGTCTTTTAGCTTAATATATTTTAATTCTTTATCTAAACTACTCAATTAAACTAACTCCTGTCATCTCAGCAGGTTGTTCAAGTCCAAGTAACTTTAACATTGCTGGAGCGATATCTCCTAAGTTACCTGTTTCTCTTAATTTAACTGATTTGTCCGTAACAATAAATGGTACTAAGTTTGTTGTATGAGCTGTAAATGTTGACCCATCTTCAGCAATCATTTTTTCACAGTTTCCGTGGTCCGCTGTGATTAAACAAATTCCACCGACTTCTTGAACTTTCTTAACAACACGTCCAACACACTCATCAACTGTTTCTACAGCTTTGATAGCCGCAGGTATAACTCCAGTATGTCCAACCATATCTCCGTTTGCGAAGTTTAGGATGACTGTATCATGTATTCTAGCATCTAATTCTTTTTCTACGGCGTCTGTGATTTTATACGCTGACATTTCAGGTTGTAAATCATACGTCGCTACTTTTGGTGAAGGAATTAAAACTCTTTTAGCGTTTTTAATTTCTTTATCTACACCACCATCAAAGAAGAATGTCACGTGTGCATATTTTTCAGTTTCAGCGATTCTTAATTGGTTTAAGCCTTGATCAGAAACATAATCACCAAACATATTGTTTAGGTTATTTAAACCAAATGCGATCTCACCTTTGACTGAATCTGCGTATTTCATTGTTGATACATAGGTTAAGTTTGTTGGTCCACCTTCAACGTTCATTAAATCTTTTGCATATTCTGGATTAGAATAAGCGGTACTGATTTGAATCGCTCTATCAGGTCTAAAATTCATAAAGATGATTGAATCATTCGATTCGATTAACCCTTCTTTATCAACATAGAAAGGTTTAACGAATTCGTCGGTTACGCCTTCTTTATATGAATCTTCAACACCTTCTGAAGCAGATGCTTTATAAGGGGCTTTTCCAAATGTCATTGAATCGTATGCAAATTGAATACGATCCCAGTTTTTATCTCTATCCATAGCATAATATCTACCAGATACAGAAGCTACTTTACCGAAGTTAATGTCTTCCATGAAGCTTTCTAATTCTCTAATGAAATTGGCACCTGTTGTAGGTCCTACATCTCTACCATCTAAGAAACAATGGACATAGGCTTTTTTAACGCCTTTTTCTTTAGCAGTTTGAAGCATTGCTTTAAAGTGTTCAATATGTGAATGAACACCACCATTTGATAACAAACCATAAATATGAAGTTTTGAATCATTGTCGATTGCGTTAGTAAATGCTTTATTATAGGCTTCGTTTGTTTTAAATCCATCTTCTCTAACCGCTTTATTTATTCTTGTTAATGATTGGTATACAATTCTACCTGCTCCAATATTCATATGTCCAACTTCTGAGTTCCCCATTTGTCCTTGTGGTAACCCAACAGCTTCTCCTGAAGCATCTATTTTTATATGTGGATATTCTGAGAATAATCGATCAAGATTTGGTTTTTTAGCTTGGCTATAAGCATTGCCAGGACCACCTTGAGTTAATCCAATTCCATCCATAATGATTAATACAACTGGTTTTTTCATAATTTTCACCTCAACTACTGTATTATACTATAAGTATAATAAATTTTAAAGAATTAAGACTGCAATGTAACCACTTACACTTTTTTATTTACAAGTCAAAAATGTTTTAATTTTGGTATAATTAAATTGAGGTGTTATCAATGGCAATATCAAAGTTAGAAAAACTAGCAAAAGCATTACAAAAAAAAGTTAATAAAGGACGCATAAACTATACTGTTCCAGATCTTTGGAACGCTTGGGATTATGATGGTGAAGAATTAAGAAGACTCCCTAATAATGAGTTACTCATTAATCCTTATAGATTCTATTCAAAACTTATTCTTGACTATATACTTCCAAACAAAGAAAAGACACTGGATTATACACAATCATTATCTTCTATAAAACATAAAAAAATTAGTAAAGATGATATAGGTGGAGACTGGATTAAAGAAGGTGTATTATATTCAACACTGATTCGATCGACATCTGCTTGGGACCATGATCGTTCTAACTCTTTAGATTTAAAAAACTTTAATGACTTAAAAGAAACAGGAACGTTTGTTAAAACACTCGCACTCTTACCATTCTTAAAGAAAATGGGCGTTAATACATTATATTTACTGCCCATTCAAAAATTTTCTTTAAAGGATAAAAAAGGCGAATTAGGATCTCCATATGGAATCCAAAACTTCTTTGAACTCGATCCTAATCTAAAAGATGATTTAACAGGAACAGCTTTGACGCTTGAAGAAGAATTCCAAGCATTAGTTGAGGCTTGTCATATACTTGATATGAGAGTGGTTATCGACATCATTCCAAGAACGAACGCTGTTGAAAATGATTTAATTAAAGACCACCCTGATTGGTTCTATTGGATAAAAGCTTCTGAGTATGACCAATATAAAGTTCCTTACGTTGAAGGATTAGACAATACCATTCCTCCATCAAAAGAAGTCATGGAAACTGTTTATAAAAATAAAGATGTCTTAAGACATATCAATATGTTCCAAAAAAATCCAAAAGAAATCGATGAAGAGCTTTATAAAGACGTTATAAACAAGCCAGGAAGTATTGCAAAGAATATCGAAAAAGCATTTGATTTAAGAATCGCTCCAGCTTTTTCTGATCATATTAATGATGTACAACCACCATGGACTGATGTTACTTTCTTTAGAATGTTCTTAGATCATCCTAAAGATAATGTGAAATATTTAAAAAAGAAATCAGTGCATCCATACATTTTATTTGATACAATTAAATCTAATTTATTTCCAGGAAAAGTACCGAATATGGACCTATGGAATAAACTAGCACATATCGTTCCACACTTCCAAAAAACATTTGGTATTGATGGAGCTAGAATTGACATGGGACATGCACTTCCTAAAGAGCTTTTGAAAATGATTATTTCTAATGCTCGAAAAGAAGATTCAGACTTTTGTTTTATCGCAGAAGAACTAAGTCCTGGCAATTCAAAAAATGCTAAGGCAGCCGGATATAATTCCATCATTGGAAATGGTTTTTGGATGGAACCTCGTGTTTATCAAAAGAAATTCCATGAGTTTGTATACTCAGCTCCAAACACTGAAATTCCTATGTTTGCGACCTGTGAAACGCACGATACCCAAAGAATTGCTGGTAGAGAAACAGGTAGAACTTTAGCGCGATTAACAACGACGATGAATATGTTACTACCAAATCTAATTCCATTTATCAATTCAGGTCAAGAAGTCTATGAAATCCAACCAATGAACACAGGTGTTGATTGTACAGAGAATGATAAATATAATTTACCTGAACATGATATATTCTATGGTAAGCTTGCATTATTCGATAAGTATTCATTCCATTACATGGATCCTTCTCGTTGGGAATTAGCTGATCATTTAGATGGCATTAAACATATTAGACAACGTTGGTTAAAATCAATAACCAATTTAGACTACTATCAAAAAGTAAGTTTTGACTATTATGATACACCAATTATCGCCGTTTCGTATTTTGATGATTCTAAAAATTGTTTATTGGTTGCTGGAAACACGGATGTCCATAATTACCAAGAAGTTAAAATTAATATCAAGGATTTAAGAGAAAAATCAAAGAATGATAACTATGCAGGTAAACTCCTATATTCAACATATGAATTTGGTAGAGAATACAAAGACTTTATTGGAGATGAAGTGTTTGTAGGATTAAGACCTGGAGAATTAAAAATAATTGAATTCTAAAAAAAAAGGCGATATCTAATCGCCTTTTAATTTTGTCTTAACATATAAATATTTAATATCTTTACGACTCTAATCAATAAGATTGAATAAATAAAGACTTCGAAAGGTACTTTTACTAACCTTAAAGGAAGTTGAGCTATCATAGGAATACCATAAAGTATTTGAACCCACAGAGGTGTTAAAAATAAATTAATAACCAACATTAAAACTATCACTGTAAAGATTATTCTATGACTTGAATCATCTTCTTTTCTGTGTTTTATAATAAACGCTAAGATAGAAACTAATCCAACTAATCCAATAACTAATATAGCGTATAATACCCAAGGTTCGAATTCAACTTCTGAATTAATTGACACTAGGATATTTGGCATATCATAGAATGAATAAACCGCGAATCCAATCAATCCAATGACAAGCGTTAAATTAATGTAAGTGAAAAGTCTTTTACCTTGGAGATTAAGATTATAAATCAACCCAGGAACTAATCCAAATAGTAAAGCGTTCAGTGTAAATCCAGGGAAGAATGGTCCCGAAGGCCCAAAGATTAATGCATAGATTAAGTATCCACCAACATCTTGTATTAACGCTGAATAAATACCGATTCTAGGTCCTAAAATGATACTAATAATCATTAAGGGTAAAAACCCAATCCCAAAACGAATGATTGCATTATTAGGGGGATATGTAATGGATACAAATGTCGTTAAAACAATTCCTATCGCAATTAAAATAGCAGCGAGTATTGTTTTTCTTAGTTTTAAATTCTTCATCTTATTCCTCTATTAAAAAATCTATTTCTTCTTGATTTGTTTTCTTTAAAAATGCATTAATTTGACTGAATGGTTTTGATCCAAAGAATCCTCTATATGATGATAAAGGACTTGGATGAGGTCCTTCAATAATTAAATGATGCGCGTTGGTTATGAGTTTTTTCTTACTTCTAGCAAAGCCACCCCATAAAACAAACACGACAGGTTCTTCTTTTTCATTTAGATGTTTAATAACTTCATCTGTAAAAGTTATCCATCCAAAGTCTTTATGGGCAAGTGGGTTGTTTTTTCTTACCGTTAAAATTGCATTTAATAAGAGGACCCCTTGTTTCGCCCATTTTGTTAAATCCCCATGACTAGGGATTGGATATCCTAAATCACTATTGAGTTCTTTATAGATATTTCTTAACGAAGGTGGTATTTTCGTTCCTTTAGGAACCGAAAAACTTAACCCCATTGCTTCATTGGGGTTATGGTATGGATCTTGTCCTAATATTAAAACTTTGGTTGATTGGTAGCTTGATAAACTAAAAGAAGCGAAAACGTCTGCTATTTTAGGATAACAAATATCGTTTTCGTACGCTTCATTTACCTTACGTTGTAACTCTATAAAATAAGGTTTATTAAATTCTTCTTTTAATAAGTCATTCCAGTCATTAATTATCATATTTTTCTATGCGAACATTCTGATACTTTACATCCTGTACAATCGAGGTCTTCTTCGCATCCTTCTGGTTTTTCTGTATTATTATTTGTTTGGGTAGAATAAGCATATAAAAAAACTAATCCTACGGTTATTGCGATTCCTATTAAATATTGCCACCACATATTATTCTATTCCTTTTACAATTCCTTCGATTGAATCTAATAAGTCATTCACTTGTGTTTGTGCATCTTCGTAAGATTTTCCAATAACACCTGCATAAATCTTTAGTTTAGGTTCAGTTCCAGAAGGTCTTAAGACAAACCATGAATGATCTGCTAATGTGTATTTTAAGACATTTGACTTAGGTAATTCAATCTCTGTTTGCTTACCTGCTTCCGTTTTAATTGATAAATCAAAATCTTCTTTAACTAAAACAGCTTGATTATGATAGATATCTTTTGAATGAGCTCTGAATTCATTCATAATTCTACCAATGCGTTCTTGACCTGTTTTACCTAACAAATGGATATTTCTTAATCCTTCATAATAGTATCCATAGGCTTTATAAACATCTTGAAGTTTCTCTACTAAGTTTTTATTTTCTTGTGTTTTATAATAGTTAGCTGCTTCTGCGATAAGAAGAATTGCCTGTAATGAGTCTTTATCTCTAACAAAGTCTTTAACAACATACCCATATGATTCTTCATATCCAAATACGAATTGCTTATCGGTGTTTTCAATATATCTTGCTTGTTCTCCAATGAATTTAAATCCAGTAAGCGTTGAAAACACATCTAACCCAAATGATTGAGCAATTGCAGCGCCTAAGCTTGATGTCACAATGGTATTGTACACAATACCATTTTTAGGTAATTTATGTTGTTTTTTAAGTTCGTTTAATAAATAGTAAATCATTAATGCACCTGTTTGGTTACCGTTCAAGTAGACAAACTCACCTTTATCTAATACAGCGATTCCTAATCTATCTGCATCAGGGTCCGTTGCGATTAGTAATTCGGCGTTAATTTCTTTACCTAGTTTTTCTGCTAATTCAAACGCTGATTTTTCTTCTGGATTAGGTAATTTTACTGTAGGGAAATTTGGATCATTAATCATTTGTTCCTTTACTGGATGAACGTTATAGTTTGTTTCTTCTAGTAAACGAACGCCTAAGTATCCACTTGTCCCATGAAGTGGTGTAAATACTATTTTTAATGGTTTAGGTAGATCAGGATTTAAAGCGACAGTTTTAACGGCTGCCAAGTAAGAAGCATCCATTTCTTCACCTAAGATTTCTAATAATCCCGATTCCAATAATTCTTCATAACTTTTAGTTTTGATAGCAAATAAATCATTTGTTTCATTCACATATTTGATAATTTCATTTGCATATCTAGGTGTATATTGACATCCATATTCATCATAGATTTTATATCCATTATAATTAGGTGGATTGTGACTGGCTGTAACAACAATTCCTGCTAGAGCTTTTGTTTGTCTCACTGCGTAACTGAGCTCAGGTGTTGGTCTTAAAGCCTCAAACAAGTATGATTTGATTCCATAAGCTCCTAATACTTTCGCTGATTCTATAGCGAAGTCTCTTGAATAATGACGATTATCATGTGCAATGACAACACCTCTGTTTAACTCAGATGTTTTGTATGTTTCCAATAAATACTTAGCTAACCCATTATTGGCTCTTCTAATTGTATAAATGTTTAATCGATTGGTTCCTGCGCCTAATAGGCCTCTCATTCCTCCGGTACCGAATGAAAGATTTGTATAGAACATATCTTCTAATTCTGTTTCATTTTTTGATTCTAGATCTTTTCTTAATGATTGATCTAAATGATCATTATTTAACCATTCTTGACAAATATCTTTCCACATAATAATTTGTTCCTTTCACAACGATGAATTATTTAATATAATCAACTATTTTTTCTTTTCTTGGTGTTGGTTCGTTTTCTTCTAGAGGATATCCAAAACAAATAGATATATCATGTTCATATCCTTCAGGAATACGAAGCAATCGGTTCCCCTCTTGAATCGTTTGGCCTTTGTATAAATACTTTGTTTGGCCGATAATACAGCTTCCTATATTCATACTTGTGGCTGCAATTGCCATGTTTTCAACTAAACATCCCGCATTGACTTCTGAATAACCTTCTATTTTAGAAGATACAACAATAACCACAGGTGCGTGATAAAAAACATGAAAACCAGGGTCTCTTTCTAGCCCTATCTTGGCTAACCCATCAACAACCCCTTGAGAAATCTCATCGATTTTTTGTTTGTTCGTTATGACAGTTAAATGCCAATTTTGTTTGTCTTTTGCGCTTGGAGCGTACAAGCCACACTTTATAATCGTGTCTAGCTCTTTATTTTTAAGCATTTTCGAATCGAAATTTCTCGTGCTTCTCCTTTTAAGGATCGTCTCGACCGTTTGATTCATAAAAGTTCCCTCCTATAAATAAGTAAGTTTGTAAATACTTAAGTTGTTAGCTTCTCGAACTTTCAAAGTTTCAGAAGCTACATGTTTTCCAAATTCAATAGCTTTGTGTAAATCTTCACCTTTAGATAATTGATAAATGATTCCTGAAAACAAAGCATCTCCTGCACCCATGGTGCTCACGATGTCTTTGACTGTTTCTATTTTACTTGTGTAAATGTTTTTTTCTATATTATAGGTTATTGCTTCATCTCCTGATGATACAACACAGCTTTTCAAACCTTTTTTTAAGAGCTGTTTTATACCAAAGATTATATCACAATCCTCTTGATTTACTAGAGAATTTAATTCATAATTATTAATCTTTATCAAATCAATGTGTTGAATAACTTTGGATATTCTATTGACCTTCGATTGGCTTACACCATCAACGTAAATAGATTTATTTTTATAAGTCTCTATAAGATAGTTTAAAACGTCTTTTGATAGATTGACATCTAATACTAACGTATCAAATGATTCAATATATTCGTGTTTTGTTTTAAAATCTTCAACTGATAAATCTTCGAATGATTTCATTGAATTGATTGCGGTTAATAAATCACCAGTTTCATCATGAACCGCTAGATAAGTTGAAGATACAACATCTTTTTGAAATGATTGAAAATAATCAATTTGAGCTTCTTTTAAGAAGTTTTTTTGTAAATCACTTAATTTATCATTTCCTATAAGTGTTAGAAAACTCACATCTGCATTCAAATATTTTAAATTCGTAACGATATTTTTAGCGACACCACCTATGGATAAAGTTGTTAGCCCAAGATTAGACTCACTCATCATGATTTTATTTGACGATGTCCCTATAATATCAACATTAATAGCACCGATAACTAAGATACTCATTCTAAAATACTTGTAAACAATAAGTCCACATCACTGATGACTAACTTCTCAGCCACTAACTTATCACTTACTTCTCCTACTGCAATTTTTAGATTTGATAAATGAAGCTCTTTGATAAATGCTTGATCTAAATCATCTGATTCTAGATATAAATTACAGTTGGTTTTTTTGCAATAGTCAACGCTCCATTCTTTTGGTTCCTCTGTTTTAAAGAATACATGTTTTGTACTGACTTTCTTAATTAAGTATTCTAAATTTGATTTGTTCTTTGATATAAAATTGACATGCTTCATATCATAAACTTCATCAATTTCTTTTAATACTTTATCCATGTCTTTTTGAGTAAAATCATTATCAATATGTATGTATGATTCTTTTCTATATGCTTTACAAATTGATAAATAATCACTGAGTTTAGGGATAAAAATATTTGAATTTAAGTTAGAGGTTTTCCTATCAATTAAAGAAAACTTCTTTAATTCTTTATATGTAAAACTTGGGATATACAAATTAAGTAAACCTAATCTTAGAAGTGTTTCATCAGCTGTTACAATGACTTCTTTATCTTTAGATAGACTGATATCACAACTGATTCCGAAATAACTTCGATTAGACGCAGCTAAAAACGAGAATATTGTATTTTCGGTTTCTATTCCACTTAATCCTCTATAAGCGACCATTCCTTTAAACGCTTTATCAATTTTAATTGTATTCATAAATTCATCCCTTTTTGTTAAATATATACATATATTTTACCATTTAATGATTGTTTTAAATAGCCCATTTTAAAAAAACCATGTTTTTGATAGAATAGATATATATGGAGGTATTTATTATGATTTATAATGGACTCGGATTTGATTTTTCTAATCTTCGTTCTTGTACACTATACAAGAAAAACAGAATGGTTTCTATGGTATTTGTCATAATGTTTTTTACTTTTTTAATCATTAGTTTAGTCTTCTTGTTGATTTATTTAAACGCTGGAACAATTACGGTTAATGGAACTCCAGTAGACTCTGATGATCCGAGTTATCAAAGTTTCTTTATAACATTTTTAGTGATCATGTTCTCAGTTTCATTGTTTTTCTTAATTTTTACAGTTTTATCAATTGTTATTAAAGAAAAACCATACCTTTATATGGATAGTGATGATTTTTATTCAGAAGTCTTCTATTATATACCAAAATCAAATGTTTACCTTACAGAAAAATATGTGATTAAATATAACGCCTTTAATAGAAGCTCTAAAGTAATGACAGATACAGAAACGATTGAAAAACTTTTTAATAAGTATATTCCTTGGTATGGCATAATGAAATATAAACTTAAAGATATTCGTTTCAAAGAAAAATATACAACTGTAAAAGTTAAATATCCTCGTAGTTATTTAACAAAGTTATTTAAATTTTCAAACGATATTAATGTTGTTCCTGTAAGTTTTACAGTGTCTGATACATATACTACTGCTGTATCTAGAAGAAACACAGGTTTGGCTAAATACAATTTTGATTTAGTAAATAGAGCTCAACATTTCGAGATACATCCAGATATAAAAAAAGAGTTACATAGTCTAAGAGAGACTATGTAACACGTTTAATACACTTGAACCACCCGAAATGACTTCTATGACTAGTCCATTTTCAATTTTTACAATGGATGGTGTCCCAAAATTAGGATTCGTAGCTTGTCCGATTGTGACGATATCGGCTGCGATTTGAGATGTTGATTCAGCTTCTACAAAATATACTTGATCATTTTGTAGAAATTCTATCGTGTATAAGGCTTCATTTTTTATTGCTTTACACGCAGAACAATTGTCTCCGTAAATATAAATATAATACGTTGATTCACTTTGAGTTAATTGTTGATTAACATCCGTTATTCTATCATTATAAAAACTATTATAATCCATCTCTGGATACGTATTTTCTGGTTGAGTCGTTGCGGTATCACAACCGACTAAAGCTAGAGCTAAAAACAGTGTGAGTAATATTTTTTTCATTGTTAAATCCCCTTTACATATTCGGCTTAAACGTATAAAATCTTTTCCATGTAAGATTAATGACTGCGGCATTAAGCCCCCATTTAATTATATTAAATAATCCAAAAATTGCAATTACTTCTTTAAAAGACATTTGCATATTATAAATCAGAGGTAAGTTAATGAATTGATTATATAGCACCATTAAGACTGTGGTTGCTATGAAACCAGCTATGGTATAAATTAAAATTCCATTAACTTTTTTATTTGGATTTAATTGGTTTTTGTTTAAGAAAATCGCCGTAGGCATAATAAAAATCATTGTAGCTAAGAAATTAACCATTTCATCCATAAATGGAATAATTGGTGGTGTAGTTCCTGGCATAAAAAAATGTACGATGTTTGTAATTAATGAAACAATTACAGCTGTCTTAAAATCAAACCAAATCATCGTCATAAAAATTACTAGAGCTGATAACTCAACTTTTAAGAAAGGTGCAGCTGGAATAACTGGAAAACTTATTAACATAAGCACAGAAGATAATCCAACTAACAATCCAAGAAGTGATATTTTTCTAGTTGAAGCTGGCTTTCTACTTTCTTGTGGTTTTCTTGATTGTATAAAATATACAATTCCCACAACAAGTGAATAGATAGATAAAATGACAGTAATGTAGATTAATACATCCTCTAATTGATTTTCTCCTGACTGTAATAATCCGTACGTAATCCCTAAGACAACCACAATCATCGACAATGTCGAAATGATTAAGGTTTTCCTTCCGCCTTTTTGGTTTCTACCCAATAAGAACATTAGTGCTAAAGCGATGATTAACGCTAAAGCGGCAAGTAAGTATTCTAACATTTTTTACCTCCTATATAATAAAAAAAATGCTCGAAAACTACGGGCACTCAAAAAGATTTAAAACTTTCTCTCATCCAGACTTTACTGTCGGTTCAGGAATTACACCTGATCAGCTTGCGCTCGCGGACTTTTACCGCCGGTAGGGAATTACACCCAACCCCGAAGTTTTTATTTATATACATTGATATTATAGATGAATAGCATCTAATTGTCAATTGATATTACTAGATATTTTTCGCCACACATCTAGTCATTGAACCATCGAAACCTTTTAACTTTAATGGCAATGCTATAAAGTGTACATATTTATGTAATTGATCTAAATTTATAAGATTTTCAACAATGGTAATATCTCTAGATAATAAATCAATATGTAATTCCATATGAACTTCATTTAAATAATTCGGACTTGGAAAATCAAAGGCTATCACATTGATGTTTGTTTCTTGTATAAAATCTAGAAACGCTCTTTCAAATTTAGGATAGTTATAATAGTATTCTGTATTAACTAATTTAGAATGATTGGTTCTGATAATTAAAATTTTTGTTTCATTGTCATATTGTTCTTTTATTGATTCAGTATTAATTAATAATTTATTGACAATAGGTTCAATCACGATTGCTTTACCAATTAATTTATTTACATCAATTTGTTCAACTGTTTCATTTGAATCTAATGCGTGACTTTTAGCATCCATATGCGTTCCTATATGCATGTTGGTATGTATACGCTTTATATTTGTCTTATCTGATTCAAATGTTAGATCATTAGATACCGAAAAAGGAATATCCCCGGGATATTCTAAATATGAATCGTCTATGAGTAATGTTAAATCAATATAGTCCATAAAATCACCACTTTAATATATTATACCAAAAGAAAAGGCTCTAAGAGCCTTTATTTTATAATTGGTTTAACTTTCCAGATTTTAGTCGCGTAATCATTGATAGAACGATCTGATGAGAACACACCTGATTTAGCGATATTGATAATCGCTTTTTCTGCCCATAGATGTTTGTTTTTGTAGATGTCATTGGCTTGTTCGTGTGCTGTTTTATAAGCATGGAAGTCTTTTAATACAAAGTATCTATCAGTATAGAGTAAGTTATCAAATACTTCTTTAAACTCGTATCGGTCTACATCTTCAAAATATCCATCGACTAGTTTATTTAACAATGATTTAATCAATGTATCAGAACTGTAGATATCTTGAGGATTGTATGATCCTGATTGATATAAGTTCGTTACTTCATCTGCGTTCATTCCGAAAATAAAGATGTTTTCATCTTCAACAAGTTCATGGATTTCCACGTTCGCACCATCTTCAGTTCCAAGAGTTAATGCACCATTCATCATAAATTTCATATTACCAGTTCCTGATGCTTCTTTTGAAGCTGTAGAAATTTGTTCAGATATGTCAGCAGCAGGCATGATTTGTTCTGCATAACTTACATTATAGTTTTCTACAAAGATGACTTTTAATAATGCGTTTGTTTCTGGGTCATTATTGACTTTTTTTGCAACTGTATTGATGAGCTTAATGATTTTTTTAGCAAAATAATAAGCCCCAGCTGCTTTAGCTCCAAAGATAAATGTATGTGGGTAATAATTGTTTTTGAATGATTCATCCGTTTTTAATTTATCATATACATACATAATATGTAATGCATTCATTAACTGACGTTTGTATTCATGTAATCTTTTAACTTGGATATCAAAGATTGAATCAGGATCAACTTGGATATTTTGTTCTTTATAAATTCTTTCTGCTAGTTGAACTTTTTTAGTTCTTTTAACGTCTAAAAATTTATTTTGGAAAGTTTCATCTTTAGCAAAATCCATTAATTTTTCTAAATCATTAGGATTTTTTCTATAAGTGTTTCCAATTGTTTCATCTAATAAACATGTTAATTCTGGATTTGAATGAATTAACCATCTTCTATGCGTAATCCCATTGGTTACGTTTTGGAATTTATTTGGATATAGTTCATTCCAATCTTTCATTTCGATGTTTTTTAAGATATCTGTATGTAATCTAGCAACTCCATTAACTGAATATCCTGCAACGATACATAAATGAGCCATTCGAACAACTCCATCACCTAAGATCGCAAGTTTAGAGACTTGGTCATTGTTATAGTGATGTTTGTCTCTTAGTTCATCACAGAATCGTTTATTGATTTCTTCAATCAGTTGATAGATTCTAGGGAGTAATGGTTGCATAATATTAATTGGCCATTTTTCTAGTGCTTCAGCTAAAATTGTATGGTTTGTATATGCGACTGTTTGTGTTGTTATGTCCCAAGCTTTGTCCCATTCATATTTATGTTCATCTAATAATATTCTCATTAATTCAGGAATTAATAATGTTGGATGTGTATCATTGATATGGAATACAACATAGTCAGATAAATTATCTAATGTGTTGTGCTCTTCTAAATGTTTATCAACAACTGATCGAACACCAGCAGCTGAGAAGAAGTATTGTTGTTTAAGTCTTAATTGTTTTCCTTCATATGTTGTATCATCTGGGTATAATATACCTGATATTTTCTGAAGTTCCATTTCATAATCAAAAGCAGATTTCCCTTCAGGATATCTAGCAGATGGTTCTGCGTTCCATAGTCTTAAATAGTTAACAATTTGATTGTCATCCCCTACGATAGGAACATCATACGGAACAGCTTTGATATATTCTTGAGGATAGTATTTGAACCCATCTTCCCATTTAATCGCACCGAAGAATGGGATGTCGATTGCTTCTTCTTCCCTTCTAATTTCCCATACGTATCCATCACTTAACCAGTTATCAGGTCGTTCTTCTTGATACCCATTTTGGATTTTTTGGCGAAATAGACCATATCGATAACGGATACAGTTTCCATATCCTGCTAAACCTAAAGAAGCCATAGAATCTAAGTAACAAGCAGCTAGTCTTCCTAAACCACCATTACCTAATCCTGGATCAGATTCTCTGTGTTCAACTTCATTTAAATCAAATCCTAGATCATTAAATGCAGCTTCTACGACAGGTCTAACCCCTAAGTTCATTAAGTTATTTGTAATTAAACGTCCCATTAAAAATTCCATTGAAAAATAATAGACTTTTTTAGGCTGTTTCTTTTCTATAAGATTATTTGTTTTTATCCAGTCTTTTGATATTTCTTCTTTTACTAAAGCACCAAGGATATTATATCTTTCTCTGACACTTGATTCAGATACATCTTTTAAGTAAATATCTTTGAGTCTTTTTTTGAAAGCTTTAGTAAAACTTTCTTTTGTTTTAAATACACCAGTTCTCATTTAACCACCTCATATTATAAATTATATCATTTTTCAAATAAGAAAAACGGATAATTTGCTCTGTATCCGTTTTCACTTTACTTATATAATCTTGTACAATTCTATATATTCTTTTGCTTGCTCAAAAAGACTAAAGTCGCTAGCCATAGCGTTTATGATGACTTGATTCCAATCAGATTTTAATTGAGAAAATATATGATATGCATTGTTTATTTGGAATGTTAAATCTCTTGAATCATAATTATAAAATTTAAATCCATTTCCATCTTTGGATGCTGTATCATATTGATCAATGGTATCATTTAGTCCACCCGTTTGTCTAACAATTGGAATCGTTCCATATTTAAGAGATATCATTTGACCAATACCACATGGTTCGTAACGAGATGGCATTAAGAATGCGTCAGCTCCTGCATAGATATAGTTTGGTTTGGTTGCATTGTATGTTAAGTTTAAACTGACTCTATCAGGAAATCTGTTTTTTATGTCTTGAAGTGCGTTTTTATAGTTTGAATCTCCAGTCCCTAAGATCACAAATTCAACCTTATCGTTTTTCTTTAATATATCGTGTAATGCAGGTAAGATGATATCAAATCCTTTTTGTTCCACGATTCTCGTCACCATACCGAGGATAAAATATTCTTCTCCTACCAATAAATTCATCTTTTCTTGTAAATCTAATTTGTTTATTTTTTTATTAACTAAAACATTTAAACTGTTATATTTACAAGCAATTTCTAGGTCGGTATCTGGATTTGTTTCATTTGTTAATCCATTTAAGATACCATAGAAATCTCGATCTCTTTTATTAATGATTTCTACTAAGTTTTTAGAGTAATATTCATATTTTAGTTCATCCCTATAAGTTTCAGATACAGTGGAAATCTTAGTCGCTGTTGTTAATCCTATTTCCATAAAATTAATTGTCCCTTGAATTTTCTTAACCTTTTGTTCAACACCTAATCTTCTCAGAATATTCACATCATGAATTCCCTGATATTCAATATTATGTATAGTCATTAATGTTTTTATATGAAGGTTGTTTTCTTCTATGAGGATAGGGATTAACCCCATATGCCAATCATGGATGTGAATAATATCTGGGTAATGATTTAATGCGGATAAGAATTTTATACATGCTTTTGAGAAGAATGCAAAACGATCCCCATCATCTTCATATCCATAAATTTCATCTCTCTCAAAGAAGTTATATGAGTCTATAAAGTAAAATGTCGTGTTTTGGTCTAGAAGTCGATACAGATTTGCTTTGTATTCTTTTCCATCGTACAAAATGTTCGCTGAAGCTTTAATTTCTAAGAGTAATTCGTATTTATCTTTAATCGCTGAATATAACGGCATGATAACCGTTGAAGATATCCCTTGATTTGAGTATTCGGTCGCTAGTCCACCCACAACGTCAGCCAATCCACCTGTTTTTATAAATGGATTACACTCAGCTGTTATTTGTAATATAGACATGGATTTATCGGATACAACCACTTGTTTTTTCTCAGAAACAAATAATTGATCAATGTCTCCATCGACAACAGCGTTTTCTAGTACTTTTGTTTCTTTGTCCATAACTGAGTATTCAACATGGGCATTTTCTTTGATTTTACATTGATTCATAATGACTGAATTATAGACTTTAGCGCCTTTAGCAATATGAACTTTTCTACCAATGACTGAATTATAGACTTCACCTTCAATATATGCACCCGATGCGATAATTGAATTCTTAACATTCGCATCGACGCCATATCGTGTAGGCGCAGACATTGTTTCTTTAGAAAAAATAGGTCTTTCTGATGGAAACCATTCTTTTCTTACATCTTTAATTAACATTTCCATATTTGCTTCATATAGCTCTTTAGAAGAGTTTATTAAGATTGATGTTTTATCAAAAATATAGGTGTGTTTTTTTAAATTAGGTGCATAATCAAAAACATCAGACATATTTCTAAAATGTATTTGATCATAGTTATTCACATATTCAAGTAATAAGTCTTTTGATATGATGTATGTTTTTAGTCTTTTTTTATCAGCTGATAAAATTTCGGTTATATCCGCTTCATTCATTAAGTGAGAATGAAGAATTATATTATAATCCACATTCCATACTAAGCTCGCTGGCGATATAATAACATATTCTTGATTCGAACGTAAAAAGTATTCAATATGTTCATACATTCTTTGAAAAGAAATTTGATCTTCGACTGTTAAGCTTAAACTTTTCGGTGGAAGAATAAAAATACCATCCTTACGTCTATTTAAATCCCATCGATCCCCTGATCCAATATGGTCAGATAGTGAACGATAATTCCCATAAGGAAAGATTGAAACATTATTAATTTGTGAGTTTTTACAGTTAGATAAAGAAAAGTCAATGAGCCTATATTTAGCTCCAAAAGGTAATGCACCTGGAACTCTATGTCTTGTTAGTTTAGAAAAAGCTCCTTTTGAAGTCGCATCAATTATCATAAAAAGGTTACGCATTAATAGCACCTACTTCCATTAAGTTTTCTGAGGTAATTAATGTTAAAGAGTTTGGGTGACAGACATAGTTGTCTGGAATTGAAACATCTTCGTTGACAATAACGTTTTTAAGTGAGGCGTGATATCCTATGGTTACCCTAGGTAAAATTACACAGTCAGTGATACAACTCCCAGCTTCGATAATCGTTTGATATGCGACAGTCGAATGGTTCACACACCCATTAATGAGACATCCATCAGCAATCACTGATTTTGATACATGTCCTTTACTTAAAATAACATGTGGATTTAAATTTAATGATTTAGAATATACAGGTAAATCATTTGAAATATTTAATCCTAAAAAATCAGGATTATCTAATAAATCCATGTTGGCTTCATATAAAGATTGAACTGTTCCTACATCCTTCCAATAGTCAGCAAATCTATAGACTGAAACTTCATAGTTTTCACGGATGGCTTTTGGAATGAGATGATGTCCAAAATCGTTTTCTTCTTTCGTTGCTTCATTTAACAATTTTTCTAGTACATCAACTGAGAATATATAGATTCCCATAGATGCTAGATTAGATTTTGGTTGGTCTGGTTTTTCTTCAAAACCAATGATTTTATTTTGGTCATTGGCTTCAATAATTCCAAAACGTTTCGCTGAATCTGAATCAACTAAATTAGCAGCAATTGTTATTTCAGCTTTATGTTCAATATGATGACTGAGCATTTTTTGATAGTTCATTTTGTAAATATGGTCTCCAGAAAGAACTAAGACATATCTTGATTTTGTTCTTCTAATAAACCCAAAAAATTGCTTCACAGCGTGAGATGTCCCTTTTTGCCATTCGATTCCATCACCATTCGTGTATGGGGTAAGAAATCTTATACCACCATCAATATAGTCTAAATCCCAAGATACACCTGATCCAATATAATCCATTAAATCAAAAGGTTCATATTGAGTAACGATACCAGCTGTGTCTATGTTAGAATTTGTAAGATTGCTTAAGGTAAAATCAATTAAACGATATTTCGCACCAAAAGAAACAGCTGGTTTAGCTGTTGATTTTGTAATATCCTCTAGTCTGGTTCCTCGACCACCGACTAGAATCATTGCGATCATGTTTTTTCCTGACATTGTTATCCTCTGTATTTAAAGATTGATATTGATAAAGGTGATACTTTGATATCAATGGATTGATTAAATTCGTGCTTTGGAATATTTCTTGATTTTAATGGTAGACCATTATAAACATCAGACCCACTATATATTGCTTTATCAGAGTTAATAAGTTCTTCATATATTCCAGGTAGTGGAACACCTACATCATAATTTTCATATGCATTTGGAGTCATATTCAACAAGACAATGGCAAATTCATTAGGTTGTTTTCCTTGTCTTATAAAGATAAATATTGATTGATCAACATTGGTTTGGTCAATCCATTTAAACCCTTTAGGATCACTATCTAGTTCCCAAAAACATGGATTTTCATTATAAACTTTTAGCATGTCTTTAACAAAATCATTTGCACGTTTATGGTAAGGATATCCTAGTAAATTCCAATCCAATTCTTCTTTATCTTTCCATTCATGCATTTGTGCAAATTCTCCACCCATAAATAATAATTTTTTACCAGGGTGTGTATATTGTAATCCCATTAACACTCTAAAATTTGCAAATTTTTGCCAATAATCTCCAGGCATTTTATCAACAAGTGAATGCTTACCATGGACGACTTCATCATGTGACAGTGGTAAGACAAAGTTTTCTGAGTATTGATAGACTAATCCAAATGTTATTTGGTCATGATGGTATTTTCTGTAAATTGGATCTTTTTCAAAATACTTAAGTGTATCATTCATCCACCCCATATTCCATTTGTAATCAAATCCGATTCCACCTTGTTCGACTCTTTTTGTTAAATTTGGATAGGTTGTAGAATCCTCTGCGAACATAATAACAGAGTGATCACGTTCTTTAATTGAGTAGTTTAAGTTCTTTAAAAATTCTATAGCACCGTAGTTTGTTCCTATATGAGAATTACCTAAGTAATAGATAATATTACTTACAGCATCAATTCTAAAACCATCAACATGAAAGTATTCAATCCAAAAATGCGCATTAGAAATTAAGAATGATTTTGTAATCCCTTTTCCTAAATCAAGGTTAATTGTTCCCCAAACTTCATTTTCCCTAATTTTTAGATCTTCATATTCATATAAAGGATCACCATCAAACATATATAACCCATGAGCATCTTTACATATATGTCCTGGAACCCAGTCCATAATTACTCCAATATTGTTTTCGTGACATTTATCAATAAGATACATTAAATCTTTTGGTACACCATATCTTGATGTCGCTGCGTAATATCCTGTTCCTTGATATCCCCAAGATTCATCAAGTGGATGTTCAACTACGGGCATCATTTCAATATGTGAATATCCATGTTCTTTAATATATGGAATCAGTAAGTCAACGAGTTCATTGTATTTGTTGAAAGATCCATCTGGTTTTGTCATCCATGATCCCACATGGAATTCATAGATTGAAAGTTTCTCTTCGAAGTGATTCCTTTTTCTTCTTTTGTTTAGATATTTAGAATCATGCCAAACGTAACCTTCAATATCATATACTTTAGAACTTGTCTCTGGTCTTTCATCAGCGAAACATGCATATGGGTCAGCTTTAAAAATCGTTTCATTGTGAGCTGTTACGATACAGTATTTATATCGAGCCCATTCTAAAACGTTTGGAATATAAATAGAATATATTCCCATGTCATCTTCTTTTTTCATAACGTGTGTCGTTGAATCCCAATTGTTAAATTCTCCGACCACAGAAACAATTTTTGCATGTGGAGCGTATACTCTAAATTCAGTCCCTTTGATTTTATTAGATTTATCTTTGACTAAATGACTCCCAAAATGTTTATAGGCTTCTTTTAGTTTTCCTTCGTTAAATAAATATAAATCAGTGTCAATCATTTTCTTCAATATAATCACTCCTTAGTAATCGTTTTAATTGCTTGATAAGCATGCCCTTTTCTTAAGAGATATGCCATCATTAATTCTCTTGATTTTTCTTTGTTTAAGTATTTCTTTTTTGCTTGTTCATAGTCTTTTTTTAAAATATCAGATTCTTTAATTTGGTTTTCGAATAGAATTTTGTTTTCTTCAATAAAGCTTTTTGATATATCATAATTATACCCTTTATCAACTAAGTATTTCGTAACATTATGCATGGCGACGGTTACAGTTTTATTTTTTATAGATTTAAGTTTTTTGTTTAAAAGGTAATTTAGGTTATCTTTAATGTTTGAAATAGATAAGTTATCAATCAGTGGTTGATAGATATGTTTAGGGATATGTTTTGATTCTAGTGTATGAATAATTTTGTTCGGACCGTCCTTTTTATAGTCGAAGTTTTCTCTTACAAATATCTCAGCGTACAGTGCATCGTCTAGAATTTTTGATTTTTTAAGTTTGTTTATGTAATAATCATGTTCTTGTACAGGAATTGATTTTTTATTTAAGTAATCCGTTATATCTTTCGTAGCTCTCATTTTATAGAGTGCATAATGTAAAACTTTTTGATAAAGAATATCTCTATCTTTGGCAACTAAAAATAGGGTGTATTCATCTTTAGTTAGTTCTTTATCTTTAACCAATCTATACTCAACGATTAAATCAATTGATACATCATACGTAACACTTTTTTTTGATGATTTTATGGTTACTTTATAGGTTTTATTCTTGTTTTTTTCTAGATTTTCGACACTATACATGAGTCACCTCTGTTTTAAAAAAATCCAATTATTAAGTGGTTGTTTAAAATAATAATTGGATTTAGATTATGAATTAAGTTTAATTAAATATTGTGAAATGAATAAATCCAAATCTCCATCAAGTACTTTTTCCCCATTACCAGTTTCATGTAAGGTTCTGTGATCTTTAACCATTGTGTATGGATGGAATACATAGGATCTTATTTGTGAACCAAATGCATTCAGTTTATTTTCGTTAAATGATTGAATCTCCGCAGCTTTCTTTTCAAGTTCTAGTTGATATAATTTACCTTTTAAAACCTTCATTGCAGTTTCTTTGTTTTGGATTTGACTTCTTTCATTTTGACACGTTACAACTGTCTTCGTAGGTAAATGGGTAATTCTAACTGCTGAGTCGGTTGTATTAACCCCTTGTCCACCTTTACCGGAAGCACGATATGTATCAATTCTTATATCTTCATCTGCGATGTCAATTTGAATAGAATCATCCGTTTCAGGATACACTTTAACAGATGCGAAAGATGTATGTCTTCTTGAGCTTGAATCAAAAGGTGAGATTCTTACAAGTCTATGCACACCCGATTCGGCTTTTAAATATCCATATGCATTTAATCCTTCAACTAAAATCGTCGCTGACTTTAATCCAGCTTCATCTCCATCTTGGTAGTCAATCACTTTGACAGTATATCCTTTTCTGTCAGTGTATTTTAAATACATCCTATAAAGCATTTGGGCCCAGTCTTGAGATTCAGTTCCTCCAGCACCTGGATGAAACTCAATAAAGCAATTCATTTTATCATAGGGCATATTCAATAATATACTTAAGGTTAAATCTTCTGTTAGTGAGTAGAACTCATTTAAGAGATTTTCTGATTCATTGAAATCAACAGTTTCTCCAGCTTTAGCTAATTCAACTGTTAATTCTAGGGTCTCATAAATATCGATAATTTTGTTATAACGATTAATAATTGATTGTTCTTCATTCATCAAAGCGATGATTGATTGGGCTTTTTTAGAGTCATTCCAAAAATCTGGAGTCAATGTTAATTGTTCCAGACGTTTAGCTTCTGAATGATGTTTTTCTAGATTAATTGTATCTGTGAGTTTATCTAGTTCTTTTTTTAAGTCAAATAGTTTTGATTGTAACTCTAAATAAGTCATTCTAACTCCTATTGATTAGTCGTTGCGACCGTGACAATGTTTATATTTTTTACCTGAACCACATGGACATGGGTCATTTCTACCCGGTGTTTTGTTAACAGATCTTGGTTTTCTTTTTGCTTGAGCATCTTCTTTACCAGAAATCATTCGTGTTGGTTTCGCAACTTGAACTCTTTCTGTGTTTTGTCTTACTTGAGCTTTTAAGACAAACTTGGCAACATCGTTTTGAATGTTTTGAACCATTGTTTCAAACATGTCAAATCCAATGTCTTGATATTCTCTGAATGGGTTGTTTTGAGCGTAAGATTGTAATCCTACTGCTTGTCTTAACTCACTCATGGCATCGATGTGTTGAACCCAGTATGTATCGACAACTCTTAGAGTTACAGCTTTTAAAAAGTCATTAAAAACTTTATCCCCTGCGATGGCTTTTTTATCAGCGATGTTTTTATTAAACACATCTAATACATATTGGTTTTTATCTTCTTCACGATTTAATACGCCTTCGTTTATGGCATCTTTAGGGAAATATCTTGAGACACCTTTAAACAGTGCTACATTGTCTTCTGGATTTAAACTAATTTCTCTAGTTAAAGCTTCTGTAATCATACCAGAAACCAAATCTTCAATTGATTCATTGAATAAGATGTCAGTTCTTTGTGAATAAATGATTTCTCTTTGCTTACGCATCACTTCATCGTATTTTAATACAGTTTTACGACGGTCAAAGTTAGACCCTTCAATTTGTTTTTGAGCACGTAAAACCATTCTTGAGAACATTTTATAATCAAGTGGTGTTTCCGTATTCTCACCTTTTTGCATGGTTACCATTGATAACATATTTTTAAATCTTTCCCCACCAAAGCGTTTCATTAGATCGTCATCAGCAGATAAGAAAAATCTTGAATACCCAGGGTCTCCTTGACGTCCTGAACGTCCACGTAACTGATTATCAATACGTCTTGATTCATGTCTTTCAGTTCCAATAACCGCAAGTCCACCAAGTTCTTTAACACCTTCACCTAATTTGATGTCAGTCCCACGACCAGCCATATTGGTTGCGATGGTTACGGCACCACGTTGACCAGCATTTGCGACAATTTCAGCTTCTCTTTCGTGTTGTTTGGCATTTAATACATTATGTTTAACGCCTCTTTTTCTAAGAAGTTTAGAGAGCAATTCTGATGATTCAATTGAAATTGTCCCTACAAGTTGGGGTTGACCTTTTTCATAACGCATTGCGATTTCGTCCGCTAATGCTTGATATTTAGCATCAACGTTCGCAAAGATTAAGTCATTTTCATCTTGTCTAATGACTGGTTTATTTGTTGGAATTTCAGTAACCATCATATTATAGATGTTTCTAAATTCTTCTTCCTCTGTTTTCGCAGTCCCGGTCATACCTGATAATTTTGAATACATTCTAAAGAAATTTTGGAAGGTAATCGTTGCTAGAGTTGATGTTTCTTTTTTGATTTCTACAGCTTCTTTAGCTTCTAATGCTTGATGTAATCCGTCTGAGAATTGACGTCCATGCATCAAACGTCCAGTGAATGAATCGACGATAATTACTTTTCCGTCTTGGACAACATAGTCAACGTCTTTAGTCATAATGAAATTAGCTTTTAACGCATTATTAATATGATGGAGTAAAACAACGTTATTTACATCATATAGGTTTTCTAAATGGAAATGTTGTTCCCCATGATGGATTCCTTCTTCAGTTAAAGAAACAATTCTATCTTTTATATCTAATGTATAGTCAACGTCTTCTTTTAATTTGATGACGAAGTAATTTGCTTGTTTGTATAAGTCAGCTGTGTTTTTAGCTCCACCAGAAATAATTAACGGTGTTCTCGCTTCATCAATTAAGATTGAATCGACCTCATCAATAATAGCAAAATTAAGTGGTCTTTGGACGATTCTTTCTTTGTAGATAACCATATGATCTCTTAGGTAGTCAAAACCTAATTCATTATTTGTTGAATATAAAATATCACATGCATAGACTTCTTGTTTTTCTTCTGGAGTTAAATCTCTTATGTTTAACCCAACAGTTAATCCAAGATATTTAAATAATTCTCCGATTTCACCTTCTGCTTCACGTCTTGCTAAGTAGTCATTGACTGTTACGATATGAACACCATGACCTTCTAAAGCATTTAGATATGCTGGCATAACTGATGTTAATGTTTTACCTTCACCAGTTTTCATTTCAGCGATATCCCCTTGATGAATCACAATACCACCCATGATTTGAACCTTGAATGGCGTCATTTTTAATAATCGAGTAGATGCTTCTCTAACTGTCGCAAAAGCTTCCGTTAAAATAGAGTCTAAAGTTGCGCCTTCTTCTAGGCGCTTTTTAAACTCTTGTGTTTTTGCTTTTAAAGCCTCATCCGATAATTTACTATATGTTTCCTCTAAGGCAATAACCTCATCGGCTCTTTGTTCTAATTTTTTTAATTCTCGTTTATTTCTATCAAATAATCCGAACATTTACCTCACCTCAATTGCTATATATATTCTATCACTTAATATACATATATTCAATGTATATCACAGGATGCTCAAAAAAAAGTGGTCGTAAACGACCACTAACTATTCTGTTTCAATTAAACCGTATTTTCCATCATCTCTTAAGTATAAAACTGAAATGTTTCTGTCTTCGTTTTTGAAGATGAAGAAATCATGTCCTAGAAGCTCCATTTGCGTAATCGCTTCTTCAGTAGAAAGAATTTCTAGAGAAATCGTTTTTTTCTTAACTGGTTGCACTAATTCTCTTTCAAGTTCTTCAATACTTAAATAATCTTGGTAAAACACATCTTTTAAACCGATTTTGTCTTGTAATGAACGATTCATTCTGTGTTTGTTTTTTCTGATTTGTGCATCTAATTTATCGACTGCTCGATCAATAGCCGCATACAAATCTTTGTCTTGGACCTCTGCCCTCATGGTAATAAATTTTACTGGGATTGTGATTTCTACTTTTGTCATTCCATCGCGATACACTTTACATACCACATAAGCATCAAGCTCTTGTTGGAACACTCTTTCAATTTTCTTAAGCTTTTTGTCTAAGTAATTGCTAATAGCATCTGTAATTACAAATCCGCCTTTACCTCTGATGTCTAGTCTCATAAAATCACCTCTTACTACTTAATATTTTAAGTAACTTCATTATACCATTTTGAAAATTTGATGTAAACGGACCTGCTTATTTTTTTATATAAAATTTTTAAAATCTTCAAAATTGTATCGAAATAAACTCATGAAAACTATTTTATTACTTCTTGGCAGATAGTGGATTTCTTTTTTAAGTTGTTCAAATACTGTATCATCAATGATTAGGATATTGGTTTTATTGTTTGGGATTAATTGATAAAGTCGGTTAAAGTACCTGAGGAGTTTTAGCTTGACGTATCGATTAACTTGTAGGTCGTCATACAAGTAATAATACATAATTTCACCACCTTGAATAGGAATGACTTCAACTTGAGGTTTTACATCATATTTTTTTAAACATTGAGGACAAATCTTTGGAAATGAAAAAATACTTGAGAAATTATTATCAACTAAAAAATACTCACGACAGATTATACATTGCAAGTCATTAACCTCTCATTCATTAAAGCAATTTCTGCTTTTGCAGCTTTCATTGATTTTGTCTGATATTCAGAATAGAAAATTAACTCACCATTTGGATAATCAATATGGCGTCCAACTCTTCCTGATATTTGTATCAATGTTTCTTTTGTAAATACTTTATGATTTGATTCGATGACATATACATTGATATTTTTGAATGTAACCCCTCTTTCTAATAATGTCGTAGATATTAATATGTTGTATGTTTCATTCATAAATTGTTTGATCAAATGAGCTTTATAGACTGTTTTACTTGATATAAAGTTTGTGATATATCCTAAGTCATTTAAATGTTTTGAAAGAAGTTCACCGGTTGGAATGGTTGGAACGAAGATGATACACCGATTATTTTTATCTAGTTTATGTGTTAGTATTTTAATAGTTTTTGATTGAGACATTCTTTTGAATATCGGTATATTCATTGGCCTGAGATGATACCTTGCTGGAATTAAGAATATCTCAAGACTTGTTAAATCAATATCTTGAGTGAGTGTCGCTGACATATAAAAAATATTCCCAGTTGGTTTGACTGACTTCTTTAACAACCTTTCTAAGAATGTATTACCAGCATAAGGAAAACTATCAGCTTCATCTAGAATTATCAAATCAAATTCTTCATGGAAATGAATGAGTTGTTGAGGTGTTGATAAAACTAAGTTTTCATTGGTTATTGATTTATTCTCTTGATACAACAAAGTAATTTTTGTCTTTGGAAAACTCACTCTAAATCGATTAAATAATTCAATCAACACTTCAACTCTTGGGATTACAAAAGCTACTTTTAAGTTTTGGTTTAATGCTTCTAAGATTACTCTATAAGTCATCTCAGTTTTACCAGCACCACAAACAGCTTGCAAGAAACAATCTTTTTTTAGTTTAAAGTTATTGAGTAGAAATTCAGATCCTTTTTCTTGAAGTGGCGTTAATGCAAAATCCATTTTCAACACATGATTGGTTTTTTCTATATCTCGATTAAATCTATATAATGTATTTAGTTCACTGATTTCTCCATATGTATAACAATCTAAACAATATGCAATATCATTTTCTATAAAAATATTTTTACTTAAACAACGATTACATATTGTTTTAGTTACTGCTGGAATTTTAATAGAAGATTTACCTTCTATATCATAGATTCTCTGTATCATTTAATCACCGATTAAATAATACTTTATTTATCGTTTAATTCTTTAAAAAATCATATTATAAAGTATAATAGACTAGAGGTAATCTATGAAAATAATCATTTCACCAAGTAAAACAATGAACTATACAAAAACTAAATATTTAGAAGATAAAGACCTATTATATCCAAAAGAGCATAAACACGTACTGGCTTATCTAAGAAAGTTAAAAAAGTCAGATATCGCAAAAGCATATAAGATTCAGGGTGATCTCATAGAGAAAACATATGATAACATTATCAATTATGATGCGAATGATTCTTATCAAGCATTTCCTAGTTTTACTGGATTAGTTTTTTTTAATTTAGACAAAGAACATTATAAAGAGAAAGCATACAAATATATAAAAAAACATATTCGAATTCTCGATGCATTCTATGGTATTTTAGAACCAGGGACGTTAATTAAACCTTATCGATTAGATATGAAGACAAATATTGGGTTAAACTTGTATAAGCATTGGAATGTTAACGAATACTTCAAGGATAAAATAATTATCAATTTGGCTTCTACTGAATTTAGTAGGATGTTAAAAATACCTATGATTAATATTAATTTCTTACAAAATAAAAATGGGAAATTTGTAAACCAAGCGACTTATTCCAAACAAGCAAGAGGATTGTTTTTAGATTATCTCATTAAGAATGAAATTAAAGAAGTTGATTTAATGAAAAACTTCAATTTAGATAATTATATATACAATCAAGAATTAAGTGATGACTTAAATATAACATTTACTAGATAATACTATAACATTAAAAATTGGGAATTTAATTTGAATGAATGGAGTTAATTATGAGAAGCGATTATAAAATTAGTTGGATATTAAAAAGCACCTGTAAGATAATTAAATATAGTAATTTATTTAAATCAACCATTGTTGAAAAACAAAAGCAAAAAGCAAAAAAGCTAAATTATCGTGGTCTAGAGAAACATACAATTGGAGCATTGAATTGCTATACAATGACATCCGATAGTAAAGATACTATTATTTACCTTCATGGTGGAGGGTATTTACTAGGTATAGATAATATTCATATAAGCTTTGCTAAAAAATTACAGAAAAAATCAAATACAACACTTCATATAATTGATTATCATCTCGCACCAAAATATAAAGTTGATCAAATCATAAATGAAGTCCTTGAATCCATCCAAATACTCCTAGCTTCTCATAAAGAAAATCGAGTCTATCTTATAGGGGACAGTGCTGGTGGTGGTATGTGCCTCCCTATTCTTAAGAAACTAGATGCAACGAATCAAAACGTCGAAGACGTGTTCTTATTATCACCTTGGTTAGATGTTTCAATGTCTAATAAAGAAATCGATGATTTAAAAGATGTTGATATTATTCTTAATAAAGAAGATTTAATTGAATGCGGAAATTTATATACAGACAATCAAGTAAAACATTTCGATGCATCCCCGATTTATGATGATTATACAACATACCACAACATTCAAATTTTTACGGGAACTTACGACATTTTATATCCAGACATAGAAAAGTTTTATCATCTTAATCCTAAAATAAAACTACATGTATTCCATCAAGCACCACATGATTTTATGTTGTTCCCATATACAAAAGAGAGAGAGCTTGTTATACAAACTATTTCTAGACAACTTAGCAATAAATTAAATTAATTTGATTACTCAATGCATAAATCTTAAATCAATCTTACAAAGAAACAAGAAAACTTACTTTTTTCATATATTTTCAATATAATAGGTTACGAAGTGAGAGTGTATATTATGAAAAAAGCAAGAAAGATATTAACTGCATTTTTAATCATTCTATCAGTTGTTTTAACAACTGGTACTTTTGCTTATTGGGCTAATTATGTAGAAGGAACTCAAACCGAAGCTTTAGGGACAATCAATATAGGATCCGCAACATCTGCTTCTACAGTTTTTGAATTGTCTAATAAATTGAATTCGGGTGGTTATTTAGTTCCAATGAATCAAGTTTTGAATAGTGGTGTTGGTGCAGTTGAAGTTATCAACTTTGTCCACGCTATTAAGTGGAATGAAGTCAATGAAATCTCTCAGTTAAATGGCTCAAATACTCAAGGCTTAGTTGGCGTTCAGCATAAAATTTATATATCTCAAAACGATGACATTTTACCTATTGAAGATTATGCAGATATCTATACACTCATAAACGTTATCTATTCAGAGACCAATCCATCTGTTTTATATCTTAATGATAAAAGTGAATCTTTCTCTTATAAAGTAACAATGGATGAACCTCAAAACATAGAACAATACCAATTAATTGCAAACTCAAATATAGTTATTGAATTCTTATACACAATTAAGACAGAAAATATTCAAACAATAGACATAGACAATACAGAAATATTCCTTGAAGAAACAAGCGAAAAGTTTTTTGTTGTATCAAGAACAGCAAATAATAAAATAATTGATTATGATATAGAAGGTGGACTTGATGTTGTCATTCCTAGTATAATCAATAATGTATCAATTACTAGTATTGGAGACAATAGTTTTTTAAGAGCTGGAATAGATAGTGTAGTTATTCCAGATGGTGTTACTTATATTGGAACCAATGCTTTTAATGAAAATAACTTAGAAACAGTTGTAATACCGAGTTCTGTAAAACTTATTTCATATAATGCATTCTATGGTAATAACCTTACAGAAGTAACATTTGAAGAAGGTTTAGAAGTAATCAGACAAGGTGCTTTTGCGGATAATTTTATTACAAAGGTAACTTTACCAAGTTCTGTTGTAGAAGTGAAAAGTGGTGCATTTGGTTATGGGGGAAACTTCATTACAGAAATCACTATTGGTGAAAACGTCACTATTGGAAACAGTACTTCTTTTGGTTGGTATGGTTCATCTTTTAGAAGTTTTTATAATCAAGAAAAACAAGCAGGAACATATATCTATACCAATGGTGAATGGTCAATAATATAAACATCTTTTATAGATAGGTTTGATCCATACAAATAAAAGAAGATACTAACGATTATACGTTTGTATCTTCTTTTTTTATTTGCTTATATTTTATTGATTTATAATGATCAATATATTATGACTTAACAACGATATTAACTAATTTATTCGGTACAACAATAACTTTAACAACTGTCTTACCTTCTAAGAAAGGTTTGATTTTTTCTTGACTTAATGCAAGGTCTTCTAATATGTTTTTAGGTATATCTCTTTCAACTTCTATTTTATCTCTAACCTTTCCATTAATACTAATAACTAATGGAATTTCATTTTGTACTAATTTCTTAGGATCAAATTCAGGATATGCTTCATGAACAAGTGACTCCTTATGACCTAAGTTTTCCCAAATCTCTTCACATAAATGTGGAGCAATTGGATAAAGAAGTCTAACCAACACTTCATAATCAGCTTTTGTGATTGTAACTTGTTTATTCAACTCATTAACCAAAGTCATCATCTTAGCAATTGCTGTATTGAATTTTAAACCTTCAAAGTCTTCAGCGACACCTTTGATTGTTTGATTAAGGATTAACTCTAGAGATTTTGTATGACCTTCTAAGTCATTGAGTTTATTTTGAAGTCGCCACACTCTATCTAAGAATTTTCTAGAACCTTTAACTCCAGCATCAGACCAAGGTGTAGACATTTCATAATCAGATATAAACAATACATATGTTCTTAATGTATCCGCTCCAAATTCATCAATGATATCTAATGGATTGATAACATTCCCTCTAGACTTAGACATTTTTTCTCCGTCTTCACCAAGAATCATTCCTTGAGCTGTACGTTTTTTATATGGTTCAGCGTGTGGAACGACACCAATATCTTTTAAGAATAAATTCCAGAATCTTGAATAAATTAAGTGACGTGTCACGTGTTCCATTCCACCGTTATACCAATCGACTTGTCCCCAGTAATCTAATTTATCTTTTGAAGCTAATTCTAAGTCATTCTCTGGGTCCATATATCTTAAGAAATACCATGAAGATCCAGCCCATTGTGGCATCGTGTCTGTTTCTCTTCTTGCAGGTTTTCCACATTTTGGACATGTTGTATGAACAAACGAATCAATATCAGCCAATGGAGATTCTCCAGTGTCTGATGGCATAAAACTATCAACATGTGGTAACTTCACAGGAAGTTGGTCATATGGAACAGGAACTGTCCCACAATGATCGCAATATACAATTGGAATTGGTTCACCCCAATAACGTTGTCTGTTGAACGCCCAGTCTTTCATTTTATATTGTGAAGCTTGTTCTCCTAGGTTATTTTCTTTAAGATAATGAATCATTGTCTTAATCGCTTTTTTAACTTCTAATCCATCAATGATTGGTGAGTTAATTAATTTACCACCGGAGATATCTGTGTAAGCTTCTTCTTCTATATTTCCACCAGCAATAACTTCTTTTATTTCAAGACCAAACTTCTTAGCGAAATCGTAATCTCTTGTATCATGTGCAGGAACAGCCATAATCGCTCCTGTACCATAAGTGATCATAACGTAGTCAGAAATAAAGATAGGGATTTCTTCATTGGTTAGTGGATTAATCGCTGTTAATCCATCTAGTTGAACCCCTGTTTTATCTTTTGCTAGTTCAACTCTTTCAAATTCTGATTTTTTTAAGGCTTCAGTTTGATAAGCTTTAACGTCATCCATGTTTTTAATTCTATCAGAATATTTTTCTAGTAAAGGATGCTCAGGAGCAATAACCATAAACGTAGCTCCATAAATTGTATCCGCTCTCGTTGTGAATACTTTTAATCTTTCTTCTGTATCTTTAACATTGAAATAGATATAAGCACCTGTAGATTTTCCAATCCATTTCTTTTGTTCTGTCTTGATTCTGTTATTACATTCTAATACATTTAAACCTTCTAAGAGTTTATCTGCGTATTCTGTAATTTTTAGGAACCACACATTTTTCTCCATTTGGATAACTTGAGTTCCACATCGATCACAAACACCGCCTTGAGATTCTTCGTTTGATAGAATAACCTTACAGCTAGGACAATAATTAACATAAGCTTTATCTTTATATGCTAAACCGTGTTCATAAAGTTTTAAGAAAATCCATTGAGTCCATTTATAGTAATCAGGTTGTGTTGTATCAACAACTCTTGAAAAATCAAATGAAAATCCTGCAGACTTTAATTGCTTAGTAAATGTTTCAATGTTTCTATCTGTAACTTGTCTTGGATGGACTTGGTTTTTAATCGCATAGTTTTCCGTAGGTAAACCAAATGCATCAAAACCGATTGGGAATAAAACATTTTTCCCTTCCATTCTTCTTTTTCTTGAAATGACTTCAAGTGATAAATACGCTCTGATATGTCCAATGTGCATACCTGCACCTGATGGATATGGGTATTCTACCAATGCATAATATTTTTCTTGATCAGAAAAATCTTTCGCTTGGAAGTAATCACCTTTATACCAGATATCTTGCCACTTCTTTTCAATTTTCTTTTCATCAAATGTTGGGATGAATTCCATAATGTTCCTCCTTATAAAGAACAAAAGTAATTCTTGT
>NPIG01000094.1_pt1 | contig 101665 bp, 124 predicted proteins | sample 8637441 | NCBI WGS metagenome assembly NPIG01 (sample SAMN07420675, study PRJNA396082) | bioreactor metagenome | isolation source: sample BR6 brine-fed electro-methanogenic bioreactor BR | place: Japan: Kochi | collected 2016-06-14
TGGTCTTGGGTGCTATCCAAGCCCCGGTCACCGCTGAGCGTATCGAAAACAGCAAAACACTGGGTAACGTTCTGCGGGAATCCGAAGCACTTACACACCCGCACTTCCCGAACGCACGGGTGCGCTCACCGCTGTTGATGAGCATCGATGCTGACCAAGCAGACACCTACATGCAAGAACTGTTTGGCCCCATCAGTTTTGTGGTAAAAACTGACAGCACCGCACACTCCATCCAATTGGCCAGTGAAGCGATCAAAACCCACGGCGCCATCACCCTAGGATGCTACAGCAACAACGACAGCGTACTGGACAGCATCGAAGAAACCGCCTTGGATGCTGGTGTGGCCCTAAGCTGCAACCTGACCGGTGGTGTGTTCGTCAATCAAAGCGCGGCTTACAGTGACTTCCATGCCACGGGCAGCAACCCAGCGGCGAATGCGTGTTTATCCGACTTGGCATATGTAGCGAACCGCTTCCGCGTGGTGCAGAGCCGCCGTCATCCAAAGTGAGCTTGAGTGCTGAGGAAAAAACAATGAGTTACGAAACAATATTAGTAGAAGTTAAGCAAGGCGTAGGCATCATTACGCTGAATCGCCCTAAAGTTATGAACGCATTGAATAAAACGTTGACCTTTGAAGTGGGTCAAGCCGTTGATGCGCTTGAAAAGGATGAAGAAGTCGGCTGTATCATTATTACCGGTGGTGATCAGGTATTTGCAGCAGGTGCTGATATTAAAGAGATGAAGGACTTATCTTTTCATGAGCTGCATATGGCTAACTTTCCTTATATTCAGCGGGATTGCTGGCGTGCTATAGATGACGCGCGTAAGCCTGTTATTGCAGCCGTTGCCGGGTTTGCATTGGGTGGTGGTTGTGAAATGACCATGGCTTGCGACTTTATCATCGCTGCGGATACGGCGAAATTTGGACAGCCAGAAATCAGTATCGGAACGATACCTGGTGCAGGTGGTACGCAGCGTCTAACTAAAGCTGTTGGTAAAGCAAAAGCTATGGAGATGTGCCTAACAGGTCGCATGATGGATGCTCAGGAAGCTGAGCATTGCGGCTTGGTTTCTCGTATTGTACCAGCCCAAGAGTTATTAGAAACGGCGTTTAAAACAGCTCGAAAAATAGCCTCTAACTCCCGTCCTGCGGTTATGATGATCAAAGAATGCGTGAATATGGCGGTTGATGCAGACCTAGGTGATGGTATTGCGTTTGAACGACGTAACTTTGCAGCTTCGTTTGCGTTTGAGGATTGCAAAGAGGGTATGAACGCGTTCGCTGAAAAGCGAAAGCCTGAGTTTAAACATCGTTGATCTGAAATAGAGGGCTCACATGCTTGAAGGTAAAAAAGTCTGGATTACAGGGGCTAGCTCTGGCATAGGGGAGGCCACGGCGAGGTGCTTGGCAAAAGCGGGGGCTGAGTTAGTACTCAGTGCTCGCAGGGCTGAGCGCTTGGCGGTTCTAGCTGCTGAATTATCAGCAACGGGTGCGAAGGTACGCGTTGAGCCGGTAGATGTCTCAAGTCGTGCTGCAATGCAAGCCTTGGGTGAAAAGCTTGAAGAGGCTGGCGGCATTGATATTTTGATCAACAACGCAGGTACTATGCCCATAAGCCCTATTCTGGCTGGTCGAGTGGATGAATGGGAGCAGATGATTGATGTAAATATTAAAGGCGTCCTCTATGCAATACATGCGGTGTATCCGGGCATGGCAAAGCGAAAAGATGGACATATTGTTAACATCAGTTCTATCGCTGCTCGACAGACTTACCAAAGCGCAGGTGTTTATGCAGGCACTAAGCATGCAGTCAGGGCGATATCCGACACACTCAGAAAAGAAGCAATTCGCTATGGTGTGCGAGTGACTGATATTCAACCTGGTGCGGTTGATACTGAACTGCCAGATAGTATTAATCACGATAAAATTCGCGAAGCTGTTAAGGCTAACATGTATGCAGAGGGTTCGGAGATCCTTAAGCCTTCTGACATTGCTAATGCTATCTTTTATGCGATCACTCAACCCGCCTATATTGATGTGAGCGAGCTTCACATACGCCCCGTAATCCAAGAAAATTGACCCTATAGTGACATAACAAAGCTGAGCGTGTGCTTTGTTATGTCTATAAACTTTTATCTGAGCGAGGCTGTGTGATAAGGTCGCGAGCATTCTATTGATCATTAGCGCTATCGTACACAAGGAGTTTGAGAGTGTATTCACTGTTGATATTTGATTGGGATGGCACGGTAATGGACTCCACCGACCGAATCGTTTCCAGTATCCAATCCGCCGCGCAGGATTTGGATTTGCTTGCGTTGCAAGATCACGAAGCGAGAGAGATCATAGGGCTTGGATTGCGGGAAGCGATACAGCAACTCTATCCTGGTATTAATGACGCCTTGATTGAGCCTTTAAAAGAGCGCTATTCATACTATTATTTAGAGGCGGATCGAACGCCTACCAGTCTATTTCCTGGGGCTAAAAGGACACTGGAAAACTTGTATGAAAAGGGCTTTAGGCTTGCTGTGGCAACCGGAAAAAGCCGTCGAGGCTTAGATAGAGTATTAGCCGAAACCGGCCTGGGTTGGCTATTTGAAGTGACAGCGTGTGCTGATGAGACGGCTTCTAAGCCTAAGCCTGACATGCTAATGGATATATTTCAGCGAACTGGAGTCGAACCTGAGCAGGCTGTTATGATCGGGGATACAGAATTTGATCTTGAAATGGCGGTACGTGCAGGTGTGGATAGAATGGCGGTTAGTTATGGAGCGCATCATATAGAGCGTTTGCGTAAGTATCAGCCGATATTGGAGATTCACAATTTTCATGAGTTAGAAGCGTGGTTAGATGACAACGCAGGAGAGAATAAGTGACGGATAATCACTGGGGCGAACAACAGGATAGTGGTTTAGAAAAGGAGCTTAGCCGTGCCCGAGAAAAAGGCTCAGGCAAAGAATGGAAACTGATAGAAAAGATGCTTAATGGGCTGTTTGTTGAGCAGAGGCGAGCACGTAGGTGGGGTATCTTTTTCAAAGTACTAACGTTTGCGTACTTGTTTGCTCTATTGGCAGTGTTTTTCATGGGTAGAAACATTACCGGTGATATTGGCGGCGAAAGTGTTGAGCATACTGCTGTTATTGAAGTAGTGGGTCCTATCTCTGCAGAAGAAGAAGCTAATGCTGATAGCTTGGTTTGGTCACTACGCGAAGCATTTGAAGCAGAAATGTCAAAAGCTGTTATCTTGCGTATCAATAGCCCAGGTGGAAGTCCTGTACAGGCCGGTTATGTATACGATGAAATTAAGCGTTTACGCGCGATGCACCCTGAAAAGCCTTTGTATGCTGTGATTATGGATATAGGTGCATCAGGCGCTTATTACATCGCTGCGGCAGCTGATGAAATCTATGCCGATAAAGCCAGTCTAGTTGGTTCTATCGGCGTGATTTCGGGCGGATTTGGATTTGTTGATCTAATGGATAAGGTTGGTGTAGAGCGACGAGCGATGACGGCGGGTGATAATAAAGGCTTCCTTGATCCGTTTAGTCCAATGAAAGAGAGCGATAAAGTATTTTGGCAGTCGGTTTTGGATACAACGCATCAGCAGTTTATTGATCAAGTTAAAAAAGGACGAGGAGACAAGCTAAAAGAAGATCCTAAGCTTTTCTCAGGTCTGGTTTGGACGGGAGAGCAGGCATTGGAAAAAGGCTTGGTTGATGGACTAGGAAGTACGAGTTATGTCGCACGTGAAGTTGTTGGTGTAGAAGAGATAGTAAACTACTCGCCGAAAGCTTCTCGATTAGAGGAGATGATTGATCGATTAGGCGTGTCTTTCGGTAAGACAGTAGCTACCAGCTTAGGTTTAAGTAACGGCTTCTCCTTACGTTAAAGTCATCAAAGGCTTGTTAGTTTACAAGACTGACAAGCCCGTTTTTTCTAACATAGTTGTTAACTTAATTAAAGGAAGCCCTATCAGCGCGTTAGGGTCTTCACCCTCTAGTCTTTCAAAAAGCGTAATACCTAACCCCTCGGATTTGAAACTTCCTGCGCAGTTTAGGGGGGACTCTTTGTCAATATAACTCTGTATCTGAGAATCGCTTAATGTTCTGAAATACACATGGAAGGGTACGATATCGACTTGAGTGGTGTCTGACTGGTTATCATGGAGGGCAAGGCCCGTTAAAAAAGTGACTTTTTTACCAGAGCAGGCTGTCAATTGCTGGATCGCATTTTCTCGAGTACCCGGTTTGCCTAGTATGTGCTGGCCAAGTACAGCGACTTGATCTGAGCCGATGATCAGAGCGCCGGGAAATTGGTGCTTAAGCGCTTCAGCTTTTGATTGAGCAAGTCGAAGCACCAGTTGTTGAGCGGTTTCTTCGGGTTGCTGAGATTCATCAATATCTGGGCTGGCGCATGAAAAGGGCAGGCAAAGCTTTTCTAGTAATGCTTGTCGATAAGGGGAACTTGAGGCCAGAATCAGACGCTGCATGTTTCTTTTTCCTAAAGGGTTATCTATTTATGAATGAAGGCGTAAAATAGTAACGCTTTTTTTTAATAATGGAACCCGTTTTCCTTTGACAGGAGGGCCTTAGAGCCCTAGAATTGCGCGCTTATGTCGTACGGTAACTTACCGAGAATAATTGACCCGCGAAAGCTTGCTGAGCGGGAGATACGGTTGACAGGTACAGCCAGTGTAGAAAAAATGCCGCGTCTGGCGTCCTATCTCTGTGGAGATGGTGATGTTGTAGATGTAGATTTGCTTTTTTCACTGGATGAATTAAGAATCCGTATTATTACAGGCAATGCTAAAGGTCGTGTACACATGACTTGTCAGCGTTGTTTAGAACCGGTCGAAGTCGATGTCCAGGCAGAGTTCAATCTGGCTATCGCGTTCAACGAAGATAAGGCAAAACAACTGCCTAGATATTATGATCCGTTGATCGTTGAGGACGAAGAGATCGAATTGTTGGACATTGTTGAAGAGGAATTGATCCTCAGTCTGCCTTTAGTTCCATACCATGCAGACTGCAGTATTCAGACCCAATTCGGCGATGAGGAGATGGCTCAAGAAGCCGAAATAGAGAAACCGAACCCGTTCAGCGTATTGGCCCAGCTGAAGGCCGATAAGAAATGATTTAGGAGTTAGCTAACCATGGCAGTACAAAAAAACAAAAAGTCTCGTTCACGTCGTGACATGCGTCGTTCGCACGATGCACTTTCTGGTCCGACTTTGTCTGTAGACGCAACTACTGGTGAAACGCATCGTCGTCACCAAGTGACAGCTGACGGTTTCTACCGTGGCCGTCAGGTTGTGAACAACGATAGCGAATAATTTCGTTGTCAAATCGCGTCATTCTATCGGTTGATGCGATGGGCGGGGACTTCGGTCCCCGTGTTACCCTTCCTGCTTGCACTTCTGTTTTAAAAAATCATCCTGCGCTTGAAATTTTCCTTGTTGGGGAAACTGATCTGCTGAATAAGCAATTGGGGCGTATGCGTTTATCTGATGATATTAAAGGTCGCTTAACCATTGTTGCTTCAGGTGATTCTGTGCAAATGGATGACAAGCCTTCGGCTGCTATTCGTCATCGTCAGGATTCATCAATGGCTGTAGCCGTGAAAATGGTTGCGGAGGGCAGCGCAGCCGCTTGTGTAAGCGCTGGAAATACCGGTGCTTTGATGGCGTTTGGTCGCCAGCACTTAAAAATGCAACCCGGTATTGATCGACCTGCGATTATTGCATCTGTGCCAACGATGCAGGGGCATTGTTACATGCTCGACTTGGGTGCAAATGTGGATTGCAGTGAGGAGCATCTACTGCAATTTGCGATTATGGGAAGCGTCATGGTCGAGGCCCTAGAGGGAGGTTCGCCACGTATTGGTCTTCTGAATATCGGTGAAGAAGTGATTAAGGGTAATGAGCAAGTGCGACTCGCCCATGATTTGATTCGCCAGCAGAAAGGGTTAAATTATATCGGCTTTATCGAAGGTAATGATGTCTTTGCAGGCAAAGCCGATGTTATCGTTTGTGATGGCTTTGTGGGTAATATTGCGCTGAAAAGTAGCGAAGGGCTGGCTAAATTAATTTCTCGTAAAGTGCGTCGGAGTTTTACGCGAAACCTCTATCGCCGCTTGCTGGCTTTTTTTGCTTATCCAGTATTGTGTGAGTTACAAGAGCAAATGGATCCTTCTCGACGTAACGGTGCGACTTTGTTGGGTTTGCAAGGGATTGTCATGAAGAGTCATGGCGGCGCTAATAAAAACTGCTTTGCCTACGCGCTTGAGCAAGCCATTCTTGAAGTGGAGCAGAACGTGCCCAGTAAGATTAGTGAGCGGTTGGCTTCATATATCACGTCCAAGGATTAATAGGGCGTTCTAATTCCTGTTTAATATTGTAAACTACACCCTTTTTATAGCGTAACATTCATTATGTGCGTTTAAAGAGTTAAATGAGTAGAGGGCATCTAATGTCGCAGTCTTTTGCATTTGTTTTTCCGGGGCAAGGCTCCCAGCACATAGGTATGTTGGCTGATTTAGCATCGGAAAACCCGGTTATTCAAGCGACTTTTTCGGAAGCTTCCGATGTTTTAGGGTATGACTTATGGAGCTTGGTTCAACAAGGACCGGAAGCTGAGTTAAACCAGACAGATAAAACCCAACCAGCTCTCTTAACGGCGGGTGTGGCGCTTTGGCGGCTTTGGCAAGAAAAAGCTGGGAATCAGCCGGTAATGATGGCTGGTCATAGTTTGGGTGAGTATACGGCCTTGGTATGTGCAGGCGCTATTTCATTGGCAGACGGGGTTAATTTAGTAAGGCTGCGCGGAGAGTTTATGCAACAAGCTGTTGCGCAGGGAAGTGGTGCTATGGCTGCTATTCTCGGATTGGCAGACGATGCGATTCTGGCTGCTTGTGAGTCAGCGCAAGAAGGGCAGGTGGTCTCCCCTGTTAACTACAATTGCCCAGGGCAGGTCGTTATAGCGGGTGAAAAGGATGCAGTTGATCGTGCTATTGTTGCCTGTAAGGCGGCGGGTGCGAAGCGTGCTATTCCTTTGGCTGTTAGTGTTCCATCGCATTGCGCCTTGATGAAGCCTGCCGCTGATCAGTTGGCTGACGCATTAGCGGCTATTGATATAGCAATGCCGAATATTCCTGTTATTCAAAATGTTTCTGCAACCGTCCCAGACAGTATAGACTCGCTTAAAACTAATCTTTTGACGCAGCTTTATAGTCCTGTATTGTGGACAAACAGTGTACAGTCCATGGTGGATCAGGGCGTTGGTGTCACGCTTGAGTGCGGCCCAGGTAAAGTATTGTCAGGTTTAAATAAAAAAATTCATAAATCATTAGTAGTGCAAGCTATTAATGATCCAGCGGGTCTCGACGCTGCTTTGACACTTTGAGAAGGAATACGCGATGAGTATTGAGGGTAAGGTTGCTCTGGTGACGGGTGCAACACGTGGTATTGGCAAGGCGATTGCGCTTGAATTAGGTCGTCAAGGCGCAGTTGTTGTAGGCACGGCAACCAGTGATACTGGGGCGCAGTCCATTAGTGAATACCTTGCTGAAGCAGGTATTCAGGGCAGTGGATTGATGCTGGATGTTTCTTGTGCAGAGTCGGTTGAATCTGTCGTTAAATCCATACAGGAAACGTTTGGTTCAGTGGCGATTCTCGTTAATAATGCAGGCATCACACGGGATAACATCATGATGCGCATGAAAGATGATGAATGGGATTCTGTTCTAAATACTAATTTGACCTCTGTCTATAGAGTCGTAAAAGCTTGTTTGCGTGGTATGACAAAAGCGCGCTGGGGGCGTATCATCAGCGTGAGTTCTGTTGTGGCTTCTATGGGTAATGCTGGTCAAGCTAACTATGCCGCTGCAAAATCAGGCATGGAAGGCTTTACTCGTGCTTTAGCGAGAGAGATCGGTTCGCGTAATATCACAGTGAATTGCGTGGCTCCTGGATTTATTGATACAGATATGACCAGTGGCCTGCCAGAAGAGCACAAAGCTGCTCTGCAGTCGCAGATTCCTATGAATCGTCTGGGCCGCCCAGAAGAGGTTGCGTCCGTCATCGGGTTTCTTGCCAGTGAAGGTGGGGCGTACGTCACCGGTGAGTCTATTCAGGTGAATGGCGGCATGTACATGAGTTAAATCAGAGTATTTGACTGAAAGAATTGTTTTTTCCGGCGATTTGTTGATAATTGGCCGTCAGCTGATATGAATTTAAACACACCTCCTTGCTAAGGCAGGGTTGGTTCTAATAAAATCACGATTTCGTACCTTCGGTGTGAAGGGTTGATAAAAAGATAGGAAGAGTTATGAGCAATATTGAAGAGCGCGTTAAGAAGATCATCGCGGAACAGCTGGGTGTTAAAGAAGAAGAAGTAACTAACGAAGCTTCTTTTGTTGAAGACTTAGGTGCTGATTCTCTGGATACCGTTGAGTTGGTTATGGCTCTGGAAGAAGAGTTCGAAACTGAGATTCCTGATGAAGAAGCTGAAAAGATCACAACTGTTCAGCTAGCAATCGATTACGTAAACGCTCATCAGTAATCGACTCGTCATTGAGATCAAGGTTTGACCGAAAAGCCGCATCTATTCCGTAGAGTGCGGCTTTTCTATTTCTATAGATTTTAGACTGGAGTGACGCTATGTCTCGAAGAAGGGTGGTAGTTACCGGATTAGGTATGTTGACACCGGTAGGTAACACTGTGACGGATACTTGGGAAAGTATTCTCGCTGGAAAAAGTGGCGCTGCAGCGATCGAACATTTTGATGCTTCCCAGTTTTCTACACGTTTCTCTGCTTCGGTTAAAAACTTCGATGTCTCGGAATATATGAGCCCGAAGGATGCCCGCAAAATGGATCTCTTTATCCAGTATGGTATGGCAGCTGCATCTCAAGCAATCAAGGACTCAGGTATCGAGGTGACTGATGCAAACGCAAGCCGTATAGGTTGCGCCATTGGCTCAGGTATTGGCGGCTTAAGCCTTATCGAAAGTACATACAATACTCTGAAGACCAGCAGCCCACGGCGTATATCTCCTTTCTTTGTACCTGGTAGTATCATCAATATGATATCCGGGAACTTGGCAATTCAATATGGATTCAAAGGGCCAAATATCGCTATCACTACAGCTTGTACAACGGGTACGCACAATATTGGCTCGGCTATGCGCATGATTCAGTACGGTGATGCAGATGTTATGTTGGCTGGTGGCGCGGAGATGGCGACGACAGAGTTGGGTGTGGGAGGCTTTGGTGCTGCTCGGGCGCTTTCGACCCGTAATGACGAGCCGCAACGTGCCAGCCGTCCTTGGGATAGAGATCGTGATGGATTTGTACTAGGTGATGGTGCTGGTGTTGTTGTTATTGAGGAGTATGAACATGCCAAAGCGCGAGGCGCTCAGATTTACTGTGAATTGGTAGGTTTCGGCATGAGCGATGATGCGCACCATATGACCGCACCACCAGAAACAGGTGAAGGTGCAGCAAGTTCTATGGCGAATGCAATTCGTGACGCAGGCTTAAACCCTGACCAGGTTCAGTATATAAATGCTCACGGAACCTCGACTCCGGCTGGAGATCTAGCTGAAACAAATGCGGCGAAGTTGGTTTTTGGCTCGTCCGCGGCTAATGTTCGAATGAGCTCTACAAAATCGATGATTGGGCACCTATTAGGCGCTGCTGGGGCAGTTGAAGCGATCTTCTCGATTCTGGCTATTCGAGATCAAGTAGCCCCCCCGACGATTAACTTGGATAACCCATCTGATGGTTGCGATCTGAATTATGTCCCCCATCAGGCACAACCCTGTGAGATTGAGGCTGCCGCCTCTAACTCTTTTGGGTTTGGTGGTACGAATGGCACATTGGTTTTCCGTAAAATCTGATGATAAGGGCCGTAAGGTCCTTATCGCTTTCTGATAGGATGGGTCCTATTCTTTCTACTTTAACGCTTGTTAATGGTCGGTTTTCTCCGTCGGTATCTGTTGCTGACCGTGGTCTCAATTACGGTGACGGTCTGTTTGAGACTATTCAGATTCGAAAGGGTAAAGGTCTGTTATGGGATGATCATCTTCAGCGGCTTCATAATGGGTGTCTCCGCCTTGGTATCTCTACGGAAGGTGTGCGTCAGCGTATAGAAGCAGATTTGCAGGTCTTACTGACGACTATCGATAACGCTAAGTACACCCATGGGGTACTTAAGGTTATCGTTACTCGAGGGGAAGGTCTTCGAGGCTATTTTCCTATGCCTGATAATCCTACTACCACTATTAGCCAAATAAACAGTGCTCCGGATTGGTCTCAGCAATTACGCTATGGAATTTCCGTACGGGCCTGTAAAACCCCTCTCTCCATTAACCCTTTACTTGCTGGAATTAAGCACCTTAATCGGTTGGAACAGGTGATGGCTCGAGGGGAGTGGCATGATTCAGACATTTCTGAAGGGTTGATGACGGATACTGAAGGTTTCCTGGTAGAAGGTACGATGAGTAATCTGTTCTTCGTTCACGATGGCGTTTTGCATACGCCGTTATTGGACCGCTGCGGCATCGTTGGTATTGTCAGGCAGGCTGTATTGAAAGTCGCTCAGAAAGAGGGTATTCATACCCGTGAAGGGCGTTATCGTTTAGATGATCTACTTCGGTCTAGTGAAGTATTCGTATGTAATTCGGTGATAGATATCTGCCCTGTCGTTCGCTTGGAAAATATAGAGTGGCCAGTGGGGAGGCTTACTCAAACATTACAGTTATTGCTTGAAAAGGAATATTGCGTTTGAAGGCTTTGTTGAAGTTAGTTGTGGTTCTGGGATTGGTTGCTGTGACCGCTGTCTATTGGTTGTGGCAAGATATGCATCGGTATGTTAAATCCCCCCTTGTGCTTTCTGAGCCTGTCTCCTCATTTATCGTGCCTAAGGGGAGCTCTTTTAACCAATTGCTAACGAAGCTAGAAAGTGAAGGTATTATTACTAAGCCGCTTTACCTCAAAGTTTTTGCGACCTTAGAGAAGCTGAGCCATCAAGTGAAAGCGGGTGAGTATCATATTGATGAGGATATGACGCCTAAGTCGCTTTTAATGTTATTTGTATCAGGTAAAAGTGTTCAGCATTACTTCACGATTATTGAAGGTAGCACCTTTGCTCAGGTTAGGCAGGCACTTGAGAAACGCTCTGATATTCTAACAATAGAACTGTCCGATAAAAGTGACCGTGAGATATTAGAGGCCATTGGCGCTAAAGAGCTTCACCCTGAAGGTCTGTTTTTGGCGGAAACCTATGGTGCCGAAAGAGGCACTAGTGATCTGGATATTCTGAAGCGCAGCTACCGTGCTCAGCAAGACGTGCTACGTTCATTATGGGAAAAGCGGGATAAAGATCTACCCTACTCAACTCCTTACGAGGCTCTGATTATGGCGTCGATAGTAGAAAAAGAGACTGCCGTACCTGAAGAGAGACCTGTTATTGCTGGTGTATTTGTAAAGCGTTTAAATATGGGTATGAAGTTGCAAACAGATCCTACCGTGATTTACGGCATGGGGGATAAATATCAGGGTAATATTACACGCAAAGATTTACGTGCGCCGACTCCCTACAACACCTATACAATAGACGGTCTCCCGCCTACGCCGATTGCGATGGTGGGCCCTGAGGCGATTCAGGCATCATTAAATCCAAAGGTGGGCAAATGGCTGTACTTTGTCGCGAAAGGGGATGGCACACATCAGTTTTCTGCGTCATTGAAAGATCATAATAGGGCAGTTAGGGCTTATCAACTAAAACGTACGCAAAGTTACCGATCTACACCGGAGTCATGATGGGCAGTCAAACAACAGGTCGCTTTATCACCATTGAAGGCACAGAAGGTGTGGGTAAGAGCACCAATATTGAATTTATTGATGCCTTCCTAAAAGAGCGAGGTATCGATCTCTGTCTGACAAGGGAGCCGGGCGGTACTCCCTTGGCTGAAGAGATTCGTGAATTGTTACTTGCCCCTCGTGAAGAAGCAATGTGTGATGATGCTGAGATCTTGCTTGTCTTTGCTGCGCGTGCCCAACATATAAATCAGGTAATTAGACCTAAGCTTGAAAACGGTCAATGGGTTTTAAGCGATCGTTTTACCGATGCAACCTTTGCTTATCAAGGAGCTGGGCGGGGAATCTGTTGGGATCGTATACAGCAGCTGGAAACTTATGTTCAAGGAGAATTGAGGCCGAACTTGACGCTGCTATTGGATATGCCTGTTGAGCTAGGTATGGAACGGGCGAAATTGCGGAGTGCACCTGACCGTTTTGAACAAGAAAAACAGGCATTTTTTGAAAAAGTTCGCCAGGGTTATCACCATCGTATGCGAGCGGAGCCTGATCGTTTTGCATTGATTGATGCCTCTCAGTCATTACCTAGGGTACAAGCGCAAATTGCAACGGCTTTAGAAAAGCACTTAGGGCTAACTTAATGGAGATAAGTGATCGCTATCACTCATTAAATGCAGTTGTCTATCCTTGGTTTGATGACCAATGGCAGCGGGTACTAAAGTTATTTAATGACCAGCGCCTTCCTCATGCATTGATATTAAATGGTATGCCGGGTATCGGTAAGGTGCGTTTAGCGGAAGCAATCGCTGGTTATGTCATGTGTCATCAGCCCTTGCATGATAAGGCATGTGGCGAGTGTCGGAGTTGTCAGCTACTTAATAGCAGTGGCCATCCCGACCTTTACTTTCTGCAACCTGAAGCGCCGGGTAAGGCGATTAAAGTAGATCAGGTGCGTCAGTTAACCGAGTTTATGCATAATACCTCTCAGCAAGGGGGGTATAGAGTTGTATTGTTAGAGCCTGCTGAAGCGATGAATACCTCAGCAGCGAATGCACTGCTCAAGACATTGGAAGAGCCGGGTAGGGATACGCTGCTCATTTTGATTACCCATCAGTTTGGGCAGGTTATGCCAACAATTAAAAGTCGCTGTCAGCGTTTGGATTGTCATTTGCCGGACACTAAAGTGGCGGCTAGTTGGTTGGCCGCAGAGTTAGAAATCGATACGGATGCGGCTCATAAATTGCTGAATATTGTACATGGTGCACCTATTGCTGGGCTTACTTTTAAGCAGGAAGGGCTTCAAGCCTTGAGAGCTGATTTTTTAACGGCATTGAGGGACTTACTCAGGCAGAAAGTGACGCCATTTGAGGTCGCTAGCCGATTTAGTAAAGCGGATACAGAGCTGCTTTTAAGCTGGCTTCATGGCCTATTAGCTGATATTACCCGTATTCTGATGACACAAAATAATGATATGATACGCAACGTTGATATGCTTAAGATGTTGTCAGGTGTTGCCAAGCATACAACGCCAGAGAAGGTTTTTGCTTTGTCTGATTTCGTTCAGAGCGAATGTTTGGGTTTGCAACGCAGACAAAATCCAAATAAACAGTTATTGTTAGAACGTACACTAATCGACTGGACAACACTCGTGCGGTCGTAAGAGGGAGTTTCAAGGAGCCGATGTCAGTAGTTCCTCGTATAAGTCACGGCATTCTGTCGCTCAATATAGAGACTAAGGAAGATCTCTATAGAGCATATATGCCCTTTGTTACTAATGGAGGCATATTTATACCCACGCCCCGCGCTTACCAATTAGGCGAGGAGGTATTCATGTTGCTTACATTAATGGATGAACCCGATAAGATTCCTGTTACGGGGAAGGTGATCTGGGTGACCCCTAAAGCGGCACAAGGTGGTAAGCATCCAGGTATTGGTATCCAGTTCTCAGCAGAAGATACCGCTTTAGTGCAAAAGATCGAGACTTATCTTGCGGGTGCTTTAAGTTCGGGCCGCCGTACCAATACACTTTAATATAGATTGTCTTCCAATGTTTATTGATTCGCATTGTCATCTCGACAAGATTGACCTGTCTCCCTACGATAATAACTTCTCAGCTATGCTAGATGCGGCACATGAGCGCAATGTTTCTCGTTTATTATGTGTCTCAATCGACTTGGAGCAGTTCCAAGATATGTATGAGATGATCGCAGATAACAAAAACGTTTTTGCCTCCGTTGGCGTACACCCGCTACATGTTGAAAATGAGAATGGGGTTGTATCTGAGTCGCACCTGCAGGCATTGCTTGCAAATCACCATCGCGTGGTAGCACTGGGCGAGAGTGGCTTGGATTACTACTACCAAACCGAAACAAAAGCTTATCAGCAACAAAGTTTTATCAATCACCTAAGGGTGGCTGATCAATCAGGCCTGCCGGTGATTGTGCATACCCGGGATGCCCGAGAAGATACTTTGCGTTTAATTAAGGAACACGGTGGCAATGCTGGTGGAGTGTTGCACTGCTTTACCGAATCACTTGAGATGGCAAAAGCAGCGTTGGATTTGAACTATTACATCTCTTTTTCAGGTATTACCACATTTAAAAATGCCCAAGAGTTACGTGATGTTGTAAAAGCAATACCGTTGGAACGTATTTTAATTGAAACTGATGCCCCTTATTTAGCTCCGGTACCACATCGCGGTAAGAAAAATGAGCCAAAGTATGTAGTTGAAGTGGCACAGTGTGTTGCTGATCTAAAGGGCGTGTCATTAGAGCAGGTTGCTGAGACGACGTCAGAAAATTTCTACCAATTGTTTAAACGTGCAAGACAATTGGAAACCAGTTAAGCGTTAGGTGAGTCAGAATGTGGACGATACCACCTGTTAACTATATAGAACCTCTTTTTCGACCTCCGAGTGAGGCACGCTCCTTGATTTTGCAAGTGACTAACGGTTGCAGTTGGAACCATTGCGCTTTTTGCGAAATGTACACGGCTGAGCAAAAAAAGTTTAGGCCAAAGCCTGAGGCGGAGGTGATCGAAGAGATTAAAAGATGTGGTGAGCAGCTTCCAGGTCTTCGTCGTGTGTTTCTCGCTGATGGTGATGCAATGGTACTGTCCTACCGCCGTCTGAAGACTTTATTGGAAGCGATTCGGGAGTACCTACCATCAGTATCCCGTGTAACAGCTTATTGTCTGCCGCGGAACTTGAATAATAAAACTGTAGCGCAGTTGGCTGAACTGCAGGCCTTGGGGTTATCTATGGTGTATGTGGGTGTCGAAAGTGGTGATGATGAAGTACTCTCGATCATCAATAAAGGAGAAACTTGGCAAACCACCCATGATGGGCTTCATAAACTGCAGCTTGCAGGTATTAAGCGATCAGTGATGGTCATTAATGGGCTTGGTGGCTCGCTTTATAGTGATCAACATGTTCGAGAGACGGCTCGATTAGTGAATGCAACGCAACCTGAATATCTGGCGAGTCTAGTGCTGTTTTTTTCTCAGGGAGATCAGCGCTATAAAGCTGCTTTTGCTGGGAAGTTTCATGCAATGGATTCAGTTGAGTTATTTAAAGAGATGAAGCACTTTATCTCGCTGTTGGAGATGAAGAAAACGATTTTTCGTAGTGATCATGCATCGAATTTCTTGGCGCTCAAAGGGGTGCTCGGTGCCGATAAGTCAAAATTTTTAATGCAGCTGGATCAGGTGATTGATAACCAGCACAGTGTATTTTTACGGGATCCTTCCTACCGAAGTCTTTAATTCTTCCTTCTTTGGTGCTTTTCTAACCCGATTTCATATTTAATTCCTAGTTGCTGTGATATATATACTTTAGTCGCAATAGATGATTGACGTTATTAAATCATAGCTAACAGGAATAAAACGATGAGACGTCCCGTAAGAATTGCTGTCACCGGTGCTGCAGGCGCCATCAGTTATAGTCTGTTATTTAAGATAGCTGCAGGAGAGATGATGGGTAAAGACCAGCCTGTTATTTTGCAGTTAATTGAGTTGCCTCACGCGATGGACTCGCTACGCGGGGTTGCAATGGAGCTGATGGACTGTGCCTATCCACTTCTACATACCATTACACTTCATGACAATGTGGAAGAGGGTTTTAATAACGCCCATTACGCATTGCTGGTGGGCGCTAAGCCCCGTGGCCCTGGTATGGAGCGGAGTGACTTGCTCGAAGAAAATGCCGCCATTTTTGCTCGCCAAGGTAAAGCACTGAATGATTATGCCAACCGTGATGTTAAGGTCTTAATCACCGGAAATCCTGCGAATACCAATGCGCTGATTGCAAGCCGTAATGCGCCGGATCTAAGCCCGTCTCAGTTTACTTGTTTGACTCGATTAGACCATAACCGTGCTAAGGGGATATTGGCTAACCACTCAGGAGCAACCACACGCGATATTGGCGGTATCATGATCTGGGGAAATCATTCAGCAACCCAATATCCCGATCTACATCAAGCAACGATCCTTGGTAAACCTGCGTTGTCTCAGATAGATACGGCGTGGTATAGAGATGAGTTTATTCCCAAAGTCCAAAAGCGGGGTGCAGAAATCATAGAAGCGCGTGGGTTGTCTAGTGCTGCCTCTGCTGCTCAAGCTATTGTTGATCAGATGCGCGACTGGGTGTTAGGTACCGAACCTGGTGAGATCACCAGTATGGGTATTCTCAGTGATGGTAGTTATGGCATTACCAAAGGGATCTTCTTCTCATTCCCTGTGCGATGTAATTATGGGCGTTACCAAATCGTTCAAGATATCAGTGTGAATGAGTTTGGTCGTAAGCGTTTGACCGAAACTGAAGAGGAGTTGCTGGAGGAGAAGGCGGTTGTTGAGCATTTACTGCCCAAAGAAACGGAAGCTTCTCATCAAAATCTCTCGATCTGCTTACGCTCCGGTGTCACCTTGTATGCTGACAATACCGGCCCTGACTCAGCGAGTAAATTCATGACGACAAATCGCGTCATGTAAGCTATTTAGTACAGATAGAAAAGAAACCGCTACTTCGCTGCAAGGGGAGTAGCGGTTAGGTAGTTTAGTGAAAATCTTCTTCAGCTACAGGGGTTATGCTGCTGAGCATTTTTCCGATATCGAGGAGGATAGTGAGTATGTTGTTGTGGTAACAAACGCCTTGTACAAACCGGCGGCTTGTCTCATCACTGGTGACGCTCGGCGCACGTTCCGTTTCATTCTGAGGAATATTGATAACTTCATCCACGCTATCTACCACTAAGCCGATCACTTCCTGTTCGTTATACTCAACCATAATGATGCGAGTGTCGTCATCAATATCCACATTTGGCATATTGAATAAGCGTCGAGTATCAATAACTGTTGCTACATTGCCGCGTAAGTTAATAATACCTAAGATGTAATAGTCCGCACCAGGAACTGGGGTGATGTCGGAGTAGCGCAGAACTTCCTTCACCTGCATGACATCAATACCGTACAGTTCATTGTTAACTTTGAAGGTCGCCCATTGGTGATAGATCACCTCTTCTTGATTGGCGCGCTTGGCGCGCTCCATCTTGTCTTGCTTGGACTGCTGCATCCCTTCAATCATTTTCAGTTGGTCTGATTCAGCTTGTAAACTCATCTTGGTTATCTCTTTATTCTACATATGATCCAGCATAGACCAGATTTTCAATAAATGTATTTTCGGCTGATTTTTCTTCTACATAAGCAGTAAAAAATAAAAAATTATAGGCAGTTAGTGGGTTTAGGTAATCCAGCAAGCTTTGCAGCTTGCTTTGCCGGGCTTTTTGGGAAGAGCTTCATTAGGTAGATGCTCTTGCCTTTGTCTGCACCTAAGGCTATTCCCACGGCCTTCACTAAGGGGCGCATGGCTGGTGACAATTTATATTGTTGGTAAAAATCTCGGATGACTTGAATGACTTCCCAATGTAATTCGGTTAGTGTCAGATCGTCTTCATCCGCTAAGAAACTGGCAACGTCGGGCGACCAGTCATCAAGGTTAAGAAGGTAGCCTTCATCATCTAAGATGATCTGGCGATTGTTTAGAGAAATCTTACGCATCAGAACCAACTCACAACTTTTTGGTGCTCACACACTAGCTGTACAAAGGTTTCATCGGAAATAGCAATGACGTTTGGAGCGAGTTGCTCGGCTACTCCTCGTGTTTGCAGGTCAGGTACTAGAGCGCATATGTGAACCGAGTCTGGTACAGCAGTAAAACGGTGGGCTTGTGTTCCAGCCAATACACCGTTTTCTATCAATAGTAGAGTGTCTTCGGGTAATAGTGCTGCTAAGCAAGACGACCAAAGCTGACTGTTGGACGGTGCTTGATTGATAGTGTGTAGTGTCCGCATAGTTAGAACCTCAAGACAATGTCGCTTTCACGAATCAAGGAGGCGATTGCTTCTTGGTCGACTTCGATAACAGGCAAAATTAGATCGGAGGCGCTTATCCCATTCTCTTTTAGCGCCCACTGCTCGACATATAACGTTTCGATATCATACATCGGCAAGGCAGAGCAGATGCTAGCTAAGTTTTTTTGTCCCGTTTTCTCTGGTTGTTGTGATTTCAATAGCATCGCGGGAGCATCCTCACAAAACAGTAAACTTACCTCTTGCTCAAAAGCCGCTGCAGTTAAAGCAATATCCAGTGCATCTTTACTGTGAGCGTTACTGTAAGGAGGGCGTGACAGAATAATAAGGAGTTTTTTCTGTCGCATCTTAAGCGCCTCCAAAGGTGATGAGTCGGTCGGACGACAGTGCGGCATCGGTCAGTTGCCCTAGGCCTGATAAGCTAAAGGGAGGGGTTAAATTATGGGCCGATTTTTCGTGGCGCTTTGCCTCTGCTGAGTCTAGCACACCACGCTTAAGCGCCGCTGCGATACACACCACGATATCTAAATCATATGTTTCAGCTAACGCTTTCCACGCTTGGGAGTAGTCGATCTCATCCCGAGGTGTTATGGATAAGTTGGAGGTGGCATAAACACTCTCACCATAGAAGAATACCCTATGGATCGTGTGGCCAGCGGCCAGTGCCGTTTTAGTAAACCGATAAGCACTCTCTACCGCAAGGCTATTGGTGGGGGAGCCGTAAATAAGAATGGAGAAAATCATTAATAATCCATACAAAGAAAAACGCCCTGCAATCTTATCAAAGAATGCAGGGCGCGTGAGCGTCTTGGGATAGATTAATCGTCGCTAAATGCGCCAACTAAACTCAATAGATGGACAAGTAGGTTGTAGATGTTCAGGTACAGGCTGACAGTCGCCATCACGTAGTTAGTGTAAGTACCATTTACGATGTTGCTGGTGTCATACAGGATAAAACCAGACATCAATAAAACAACCAAGGCAGAAAACGCTAAACCAAAGCCGCCTACGTTAACGCCAAACATAGGTAGGACGAAAAGGGCGATCATGGCAATAATTAAGATCATCGAGCCTGCCGCTAAAAAACCACCCATAAAGCTAAAATCTTTACGACTAGTTAGTACATAAGCAGATAGACCGACGAAGGTCAGTGCTGTCATACCCATGGCGGTCATAACGATTTCACCACCGTTAGGTAAACCCAGATAATGATTGAGAATAGGACCAAGCCCAAAGCCCATCAAACCGGTGAATAAAAAGGTGAGGGGTAGCGCGGCTGCACTATTTTGCATTTTATTCAAAATAAAAATCATGACAAAGCTAATCAACACGCTACCCAGGTAAACCATCATAGGTGGGTTAATGGCCATGGAAATACCGGCGGTGATCGCACTGAAAACCAATGTCATAGCAAGCAACAGATAAGTGTTGCGGATTACTTTGTTCGTCTGCAGTACCGACTGTTCGGAACGGGCATCGATTGTACGTACGTTACTCATATCATCCTCGTAAGAGTTTGTAGTGGTTGATCAATCTCTATAATGGCGATTTCTCTGTTCATTTCAACACTTATGACTCTATTACCTTAAAAAGATTCCAAGTAAACTACTCGGACATTCCTTTTCCTTTGTCATTAAGCAATTACCTTATGCCCTATCTGGATATTCTCTATCAGGATGACGATCTTATAGCCGTCCATAAGCCTGCGGGATTGTTGGTTCATCCTAGCTGGATTACACCCCGTAAAACCCCCAATCTTGTGTACTCGCTCAAGTGCTATTTTCGGGGGCAACCGGTTTATACTGTACATCGACTTGATAGGGCAACATCGGGTGTGATCGTATTTGCCAAGAACAAAGAGACCGCGCAGCGAATGAATCAGCTGTTTGCTGATCATCAGGTGCAGAAAACCTATTTATGTGTCACGAGAGGGTTCACACCAGAAGAAGGTGTCATTGACTACCCGCTTAAGCCTATTTTTGATAAAAAGGTTGATCATCCGTTATCTGATCGGGATAAGCCAGCAAAGGACGCGATCTCTGCTTATCGGCGTTTGGGTAGTGTCGAGTTACCTATTCCTGTTGGCAGATATCCATGCGCTCGGTACTCTTTGGTCGAAGTAAAGCCTAAGACTGGGAGAAAGCATCAGATTCGCCGGCATATGAAGCATATTTTCCACCCTTTAGTGGGAGATACAAAATATGGCGAGGGGTGCCACAATCGCCTTTTTCGGGAAAATTTTCATATTCATCGTATGTTTTTGATGGCAACAGAGCTAGCGTTTCCTCATCCAACAACCGATGAGCCTATGTTGATAAAAGCACCTGTAACGGAAGAGGTTGCCTGCCTGTTTGATCAATTTGGTTGGGAAGGGTTATACCCTGCATTTGAGCAATCGTCAGAGAAAGAGACGATGGAGGCGTTAGCCGGTGAGGTGGAAGAGGAGATGCTGAATCAGAACGAAGAACCAACAGAAAGTTAGTAGCGTACTAACTGTTAGGCACTAAAAAGGCCGAGATTATCCGGCCTTTATGGTAATAGCGTGACTTAAATTAAGACAACCAGTTATCGGGGTCGTTTTCATTAACGAAGACGGTTGGCCACTCATCTCGACGAGATAGCATCGTGCGTGCAACATCTTTGGCGCCTTCCAAGTCGTGGCTAGCTGCCCAGCCGCACTGTAACTCGTTACATGCGGGTACTTCGGTTGCAAGCAGTACGTCGTTTAGTGCTTTCTCAAGCACTTCGAGCACCTCCGCGTAGTTGTCATGATTCAATAAAGATAGGTAAAAACCTGTTTGGCAGCCCATCGGGCTGAAGTCTAAAACTGCATCAGTATGATTGCGAACAAACTCAGCGATCATATGCTCTAAGGAGTGCAACGATGGCATGGGCATATGTTCTTTATTGGGTTGGCAAAAGCGCACATCGTATTTGTGCACGGTATCTTTTTCGCCTTGAGTGACACCAACAAGACGTACATAAGGTGCGATAACCTTAGTATGATTGAAATTGAAGCTTTCTACATTCATTACTGTATCTTCCTGTTCGTATTAGGTTCTATCTGTATTAAAAAACAATGATTTATTTGCTTTAGACTGTCTCTCGCTGTCTCAGGTTGTTTCTATCAATTCGTCTGAATCCTATTCATAACTGCGATCATTGCTGCTATCGTTACTGCGACCAAAATATATTTTAACTTTAGTGGCACTAAAATGGCTCTGTTCAGCGATAGATATATCAAATCCCTTAAGGCTGGGGATAAGCCTTATATTGTATCAGAGGATTCTGTAGAGCGTGGGTCCGGTCGGTTTCAAATTAAAATTCATAAAAGTGGCCGGAAGCAGTTTCTTATTCAATACTTTTTTAACAAGCGAAAAACTCAGTTGACCATTGGTAATTATGGTGCCTTATCTTTAGCTGAGGCAAGACAGGAGTTTAACCGCTTGTCTGCAATGGTGCAGCAGGGTATTAATCCGAAGCGGGAGATTGAGCGGGTCGCGTTAGAAGAGGCGGCAGCTTTGGAGCGAGAGCGGCGTTTATCAGGTGCTTTACGCACTTTTAAGGAATTGTGGATGGATTATTTTTCTAACCTGGCACCACAAACAAAGATTCAATCGCTGAATGGTTTGCGTTGGATGTTCGATAAAGATATCGATCCATTTATTAGTGATGGGTTGCTAGCAAGGGATTTTACTCAAGATCATGCGCGAGCATTGCTAAAGCGGGTTATTGACCGAGGAGCGAATCATAAAGCCAATAATCTTCATGGGCGCTTGAAGAGTTGTTTTAAGTACGGCTTAAGCGTGGATAACGCGCCCCAGCGCTTCGGCGAGTCTGTATTGTATGGTTTATCGGTTAATCCGCTTGAGGGGGTGCCTCTTCCTGAACCAAAGGGTAGCCAAGCGGTTCATCGTGCGTTGAGTGAAGAGGAGGTTAAAACGCTTTGGAACCTGCCTCGCACTAAGATGCGTAATCGTATGCATCATTTGTATTTTAAGCTTCAGCTGGCGCTTGCCGGGCAGCGTGTAATGGAGGTTTATCATTCTGAACACAGTGAATGGGATTTAAAGAATCGGATATTGGAGATCCCGGTTGAACGTATCAAGGTGCAGCGCCGAGGAACACACGTTGTGCCGCTTTCGGATTTGGCGGTTGATATTTATAAGCAGATCCAATTATTTAGTGGCGCTGAGCGTTTTCTATTTCCACATCGAGACCGGGATGATCGACCTGCTTCCCTAGCCGCTTTATCTCAGTACTGTAAGATTTATACCGATGAATATGATGATATAGCGCCGTTCACGCCAAGAGATTTACGTAGAACGTGTAAGACGCTTATGACGAAGTGTGGTGTTAATCGTCTTTATCGCGATATGTTGCAGCAACATGATGAAATAGATAGTGCTGCTCAGAAGAACTATGATAAATACGATTACCTTATTGAAAAGAGGGCGGCCATGGAGCAATGGACCGCCTATCTTAAGTTGCTGGTGGGTGAGGTTTAATTTGGGCTGTTTAGTTGCTTCCATTGTACTGTCCCGACTTTGATCCATTGTTGAATTTCGGAGTGCCGCCACCTTACACAGTTGGCGGTTAGCTTTACCTGCTCGGGAAACATTTTTTCTTTAATTAATCTATATACAGTGGGCCGAGAAAGCCCGGTTACTTTTAAAACTTCGGGGAGTTTTAGCATTCTATCGTTCATGTGTGTCTCACTTTAATAACTGATATTTACTTCTGAATTTGGTTCACATGGCGTGTTCTGATTCCGTCTCTCACCCAGCGCCGCACGTACAGTTCGCAACCCATCGTGAGACATACGCCGTTGGCCATGCCTCGGTGCGTTGCTCGGCGCTTGCATCCGCAGTGGCAGCGGCTATTTGTTTTTTGAGGTGCTGAATGTCAGCGTCAGCTCGGACACCCAGCAAAATCAGATTGCGGTCATTGCCAAGATTTTCAGTGATTTCGGTTTCGTAAACGCCTTTCATTGTTCTACCTCCCGCGCCTAACAAGTAGCTCTAGTGTATTTGTCTTGCTTCCACAAGAATGCTGTCTACCTCATCAATTAGTTCGCTAATCAGCCAAGACTTATCTTTCTCAGGTAGAGATACAGCGTCTGTTTCTTTTAAAATTCCTAACTTGCATAATTGGTCTACTAGCGCTCCAAGTGCGCCAATCATGTCTACTAGCTCTTCGTGTGTAGTCATCTTCTGTTCACATTCGTAGTAATTGCTGTGAGGGTCTTTTTTCCTGTTTTCTCTCCAACGTGCTGCAGGGGTACTAATTTCCGCTTTTATCCTGTCGTGCACATCGTCAGCGGTAGCGTGTTCAGAAAATACCGCCAGCATTTTTATGGCCAGCCGCCATTTTTCACGTTTGATTATGCGCGGCTGATCTTCCCAGTTTGTCGGGTGCCCAGCCGCCTCTAGCATTTTATGAGGGGTGGAGTTCCATATCTCTTCCGCTATTTTTTCTACCAAGGGATTCTTGTGTTTTTCCGGGAGCTTACTCATACGTGGTCTCTTTCTCTGCGGGGTACTTTAACTGAAGTGCCTGCTTCATTGACTTATCGAACTCCTGAGCCGTCATCCCTTGAGGCTCTCCACAAGCGCCAGTGCAGGCATCAATAAACTCATCATTGTCTATGTCATGAGGCGAGTGACCATACACTTCAAGGCTATGTTCAACGATGACGGCTTGCACTCTACAAAACTCTCTACTGAGCCTTGCCATCTTTTTAAGTGCTGATGTCAGTTCTTTTTTATTTAGAGTCATTCAATAAAGCCCCCTCCAAGTTTTACAGTTTTCCACAGCAATAGCCTTATCAAGCTCATGCTTTGTTCTTGGGTTCATTAGGAAAATATTCTGCTGCTTATGTTGGATAATCTCTCCATCATTTAAAGCGTTGGCGTAATGACTTACTACTTTCACACGTTGGTGCTCTGGCCCCCACTTGCGTTTTGTCTTTTTAAGCACAAATTTGAACACTGGGTAATCGTGGCTTACCTGTATTTGTATTCCTGCTAATGGACTTAAATTCATAATCGCTCCCGGCGTGGTATAACAACTAAAATCAGGCTTTCGTTCCAGTCATCATTCTGTTTCATGATGGTTCGTCTCCCATGGTCTGGAGGAGGTAGCCTTGGTCTTTTTTGCTGAAAACCAAGTGGTCATGATTCGTTAAAGAGAATCCTGCAGCGTGACGATGCCCACCGCCGCCAAAAGCTTTGGCTATTTTTGCGACGTTTAGCCCTTCTTCTTGGGAACGTAGGCTGAATTTGATGTCGTTGTCGCTTATGGTGTAGGTGGCGGCGAAGGGGTGGCCTTTGGATAGTAGGTTGCCTGCTTCGCTGGCCCAGCTGTAAGGACAATTAAGGGCAGGAACCCAGAATCCTCCGATCAACAGCTTATGGGTAGATGATTTTATGTGCTGTTCTAATTGCTGTTGCTGGCTTCGCATGATGGCTTTGCCTTCTTTGACTAGTCGCTGAAGATTGTCGTATCTCATGAACTGGTCCCATAGGGTAAAGTCATAGGGGTAGGAGAATACTGCGGCCATTAATGGCTTTGTTATTTTGCTATCAAATCGCCATAGGTCGCGGTCTTGTATGTAGCGGATGAGGGCTGGTGGCTCTGTGCCTATGAGGTGGTCCCATGTCATCATTGCGCCGGATCGCGTCATGTCGAAGTAGGCTTCTACGTTGTCGGGTAGGTCTACCAGTTCGTCTCTCGCGCTTTCGTGGTGATCGAGTATGATGACTTTTTTGGCTTGCTCAGCCATAGCGAGTAGTTCTGGTCGCTTATAGGAGAAGTCCACGATATATACGGTTCTGCCTGTTACGTTTGGTGGTGTTGTTTGGTAGGCGGCTGGGATAAATTCTACGTTGGCTTCACCAAAGTGTTTACGTACAACCCATGCGGCTCCGAAGCCGTCAGCGCAGTTTTTGTGGTAGATGCAGATGATGTTTTCCATGATGGTTCCTTGTATTTTTGGTTGTTATGCGCTGTATTTTTCTAGGCGCTTCCAGTTGGCACGGTTTGATGCTATCTGCATCTGGCATTGTTTAATCACGTCGGCGGGTATAGGTCGCGCTTTGGGTACGCCGTTGTCGCCTTTGTAGGGGCGAGATATGCCGGTTTTCCGGTCTTCTACATGAAGAACTTCGTGATCATCTTTGTCTGAGTAGATGGCGAAGTCCCCGTGTTCTGAGAGCGGTTTGATGTCAATAATGCCGTTGGCCTCTTTGGCGGCTTTGTCTAGCGCTAGGTAGAGCGCTTGGTTTTCTTGCATTGTCTCTACGTTGGCATCTCTCACTTTGCTTAAGTCGATTACCAGTGCTGTTTTTTCCTGCTTGAGCTGTGTTATCTCTTTTCGCGCTTGACTGTTGAGCGCGAGCAGCTCGCTGTTTTTCTCTTTTACGCGCTTGAGCTGTTTCTGTAGCTTGTCGGGGTTGAGAGCGCGTAGGGCTTTTAGGTCGCGTTTTGCGTCGGCCAGATCCGCTTTTAAGCGGTCGTTACTTTGGCGTATACCGTTAATGGCATTATTTGCTTGTGCCAATTTTTCGGCTTGGGCATCGATGCAGGTTTTTTGCTCGCTGGTTATGCTGGTTAGCTCATCGAGTAGCGTTGCCATTTGATCCGCTTTGGCGCGTTGGTCGTTGTAGGCTTGTTCTAGCCGATACGCTTTTTCTATTTCGTGCTGATGACTGGCACTAAGTTGCGTTAGTTCGGCCTCTTTCTCGTTTAGCCGGTCGATAGTGCGTCCTAGCTGTGCTTCAGCTTGTAACGCCAGCGTGAAGCGCTCAAGGCCGTTGAGACCGCTTGGGAGCGGCTTGCTGTTGAATGAGATTGTTCTTTGGGTGTTCATTCGGCTTATTCCTTAATAATAGGGCGGCTGGTGGTCGCTGCAGTAAGCATTAATCTCGCGGTCGTAATCCCATGTAATCTTTCCGCACTTTGGGCAATTACCTCGTGTTTTTCCTGTGCCAGCGCTTTTCTTTCTCGGGGATCGATATTTAATTCCCGCCGCTGTGATCATTTTTCGATGATTGATGTTTCCAACCTGGACAGTACGGCGGCAGATCGTGTCCAGAAAGGCTTTCGAATGTACTGCACCATCTTGATTTTTCAGTATTGAAAGTTCTTCTAGGTTGGTGAATACATATGCATCGCTGTAGTTGCATGTGGGCGTTCCGTCTTTTCCGTGAAAGTAGATGTCGTTGCCGTCGTACTGACCGCAGTAACGCTGGATCACTACGCCTTTGGAAAAATCAACATTCAACTTTAGGTATTGCATGTCCACTCGCACCGTTGCGACCTCATCTACTCGTGTTTTGCTGAGTGGTATGAAGTGCCGCTGCTCATCTGCGTACTTTTGTGCTTGTTCTTTTGTGAAGATTTCAGCGCGGTCTAGGTTTGTTGTGTAGCCGCGCGCCTCTTTTGCCCAGAATGTGCAGGATGAGCCGGTGTTGCTACGAGTGTCGCGTAGGTAGAATTGCGTTTCGTTTTTCACTTTACACTCCCGAACATATCCACGGTTTTATCACAGCGCTGTTCTACAGCTTCGTAGTGTGTGCAGCGCACGACGCTTATATTTTTCTCTGTTTCGATAACGCGCATGTCAGAGAAGGGTAGAGCGCTGCAGTCTTCTTTTGCTTTAGTGCATCCGCCGCACATTGAGCCCTTTGGGATGTATTGGGTTTTCATTGGTTTATCCATTCGATTTTTTCAACCAACTTAGTGACTTGCTTTTGAGCTTTTCCGCAGTATCCGCAAGTGCGGGTTTTCCCCTCTTCTATCCAGTTGTGCGCATAGTCGCCATGTATTGCGCAAACGCCTTTTTGCATGTAGTCGCTCCAAAAAGACTCTGTTACATCTACCCAGTTTTTGGTGTCGCAATTAGCACCATAAGCCCAGGCGTTGAGTGATGCGCCATACGAGCATAAATTTCTTAACGCCTTGCCGTGTACCCATGCTCCGTCTCGCTCACTGCCGATATAGAGCACTGGATTTTCTTCATCAATGCCAGTGCAACCATTCCAAGTGCCTAACCAGATCTTTAGGGCATTCGGTCTTTTTTTCGCCCACCGGTATAGTTGCCAGCTAAAGAAGTCTGACTGACCCCTAACTTTTGGTTTAATGTCTAGCGGGTTGATTGTTTTCACGCTTCACCGCCTTGCTCTTTCAAATAAGCGTCAATGTTTTTATTGATAACCTCGAATTCGATAGCCCATACCCATGGGTTTGCGTTCCATGAGTCGGCGCCGTTGATGCTTTGCCACAGCGACTTAAAACCGGAGCAGGCCGAGGGTTTCTTGATTCTTAATGTCTTTAAAAAATCATCATCGACAGGCGAAATTCCTTCCGCCAGTGCGTCGGCTTCGGAGATGTCTTGTAGACGTTCAACCTTCACATTCGTGACTTTTAGTGTGATGCGATTTGCCCAGCGGGGCATGAAAATGGATGGCTTCCATGTGCTTTCGCCGTCATCGTAGGTGGCGCGATAGATAGGTGTTCCGCTAGATGGGCATGAGCATGGATGATCGAAGTGGTCACATTCGTCCGTTGCATCAAATAGTCGGAATGTCTCGCGTACCCATATGAGATCACCAACCTGATAGGGCGACTTGCTTGTAATGAAGTTTTTGGATGTAGATTCTTCTGAAAAGCCTATTCCGCAAGCCCACCATTTTCCGTGCTTGTCTTGGAAGTTGAATCCAGTGTTCTCGCAGAAATTTAATGGGAATTTTATTATCCGGCGTGTTTGCGTTTTGCGGCTGTCAAGTAGCGCTTTGACCATGGGTGCGCTGAATAACATAGGTATGGTTTTCACGCTTCACCACCTTTTAGCTCTTCCGCTAACGCTTCTCCCCATACTTCATTCAGCATGGGGAAATCCATTCCATAGCCGTCTTTGACGTGCACTTGAGCTACTCGGTATAGCTGTGACAAATCTAGCTTTGGTGTGTCCACAAACCCTGCCTCGTATGCGCCGATGATGTGGTTAACGTGATCCATTACCGCATTTGCTTTAATCGCATTGAGTGCTGTTTGGTCGTGGGTGTTCAAATGCTGTTTGACTAGCTCGATCTGTTTAATGATGTCGTCGGTCCGGCCTTCGTCTATCATTTCCCAGGCGTCAAAGTTGAGTGATTCCAAGGCTAGGTCGATTTTTGCTTGTAGTATTAGTATGTCGTTCATGATGCATCCTCAATTAATTGTCCACTGATCCAAGCGAGCGACTCGATAAACTGATCAGTTTCTGATTCGGAGCCAGTCGGGATCTCGTAGCGCAGTTCGTCGGTGTTTGTCGAGATGATGATCTCCGGTGATTCGGTGTCAAAAATCACGATTTTTGTATCGTTACAAAACACGCCTGAGATCATCGATTGTAGATAATCAATCGCTGATAAAGCTGTGTATTTTTTCTGTTTATCTAGCGCGATGGCGACGGCGTTGGTGAGTGAATCGTGCTCGGCGCTTTTGAATTTAACGAGCTCGCATATGTCGCCGTATTCATTACGTAAAAAATCGCACTGCGTTTCCAGATCTCCTAGTAGATCGGCTGCGTCGATGATGGCGGTATAGCCTACGCCGTCGTTGCTTGGATCGGAAATAATAGGCAGATCACGGTACTTTCCGGCCATTCGTGCCTGAATTGCCTTAGGTAGCGTTACGCGAGGGTCTTTTTCTAAGATGTCAGCCAAGGGAGTCTGTTTGGTCCCCTCAGGCGGACGCCAGTTAAATCGGCGCTTGCTGCCGATAATAATGAGTCGGTCGCGGCGTTGTGGTAGCCATGTGCTGGATTGGATGGGGCAAAACACTTGAATGTAGTAATCAGGCATCTTGGTCATCGCTTCCATTACGATGGGAAACTTACGCATGCCTGGTACGTTCTCGACCGCATAGACCTCTGGGCGCGCAATCGCTAAGCGACGCAGGGCATGCAAGAACAGCTCATCACCCGTTCTAGCACTGTGAATATCAGCAATGGCGCTGTATTTGGTGCACGGGTAAGTGAACACGGCTCCATCCGCTTGGATTTCGTCCAGCACTAACGTCTGGGTTAGATCGGCTTGAACCACATGGGCGCCAAGGTTTTCACGCTGAACGCGACAAGCTATTGGATCGATCTCGAATGACTGACCAATATTTACGCCTGCTCTGATCAGTCCGGCATCACCAACGCCTATGCCTGAAAAGTAGGTGTTGATGGTGGGGTTCATACATCACCGCCTTGCTTCTCTAGAAGGATGCGTTGGTAGATCTCTTCTCGGTGAATAGCGACCTCTTTATCGGCATTGGATCCGAGGCGAACTTGGTTTCCCTTTACGCCCAAAACGGTTACTTCGGCGATGATTTTGCCATTGGAGTCGAGGATTACGAGTGTTTCGCCGATACGGCGCGTTAAAATCAACATGGTTCCTTCCTTTTGCTGTAGGCGCTTACGAATAAGCGCCTGTTGTGTTTAGGGGTTATGGTTAAGCCACAAAGCTGCCGATGTAGAAGTCGACGGATGTATCTTCCAAGCTTGCTTCTAGCTTTTCTTGGAACTCTTCGGCAATTTCTTCTTCAATGGCTTCCAGTTTCATGATGCGTAGCGTAAGACTTAGAGAGTCACCACCTGTGGTTGTGCTGAGGCGCATATCAAATGCTCGTTCATCTAAGTTGTTGTACGGCTTGCAGGTAAAAACAACCGAATTGATCTTGATGTCGCCGGTCCGGGCTTCAACCGCTTCCATGGCAGACAGCTTGCGATTCATGTCGCCATCTTGTGATTCGATTTTTCGAGCGGTTTCAATGGTCATTTTACGGATAGCGTTAATCGCTTTCGTGATGTGGACCGGGCTATTAAGGTCACCTAGGTTGTTATCGTCCTCGCTCGTTATGTCTCTTGAGCCTTGGTAAACCGTTATATTGCTCGCCCAGTCTTCCAGCCATTCGGCCAGCTCTTTTTGAGAAAGCTTCTTGCCGTCGATTTGGGTCAGCGCTTTAAATGCGGCTGTTTTTTGAAGGCTTAGGGTTGCTTTATCGTCACAATGCCCAGGTTGCGCGCCTTCCCACATGTTGAATATCGCCCGTGCGGTCATATAGTCTTGGTCGATAAAGCATTTAGTTGTTTCTGATTCACGGTTGCGGATGTAGTCCGCATAAGCGCTTAGGCTGGTTGTTTGCATTTCCCCACGAAAGCGATTTCGGAAAGGCATGAGGCTTTCTAGGCTTTTCACGCTAGTGTCGTTGTGAAGCACGACGGCTAGGCCGTCTGTAAGTTCGCGTGTTTCGCTGCTGGCCGCAGCTGTGCTGTGTAGTCCGGCAATTTTTTGAATAGCGTCAGCTGTGATTGACATAGTGGTGTCCTTTTAATTTAGGGTTGGTTTTAAGCTTTCTCGCGGTCTTCTCGCGGGATCAGATCTAACTGGTTTTCAGGGAATAAGGTCATATCTCCTGTTTTCCCCACATGCATTGGTGTTTCGGTTTTGTCCTCCTCGACCACTTTCCCTCGACGGGTTGGCTTGGTGTATTTCAGCGTATGGCCGATGGTGACTTGAGATGAATTACCGATCTGCTTGATGTCGAACTCAATTGCAAACTTGCCTTGTTTACCTGTAGTGACTACAGACAAGGCGATGTCTGAAAGCGCATCGCCGATTTTCTGTTCGAATAAGCCGCCGTCGAGATCGGGTAGAAGTGTTTGAATGTTAGTTGGCATGATGTTTCTCACTTTTTTTGAGTTGTACCAGCCTTAACAAATACCGCATTGCTAGTGTGCTGGTGGTTATGATTCCGAGGGTTAGTAGCAGACCTATTGCCATGCTTAACCAGTAAGCGCTGGTGGGTGTCATGACTCTGGCTCCTGACTGTACCCACCCGGCTTTTTTATGTTGCGCTTAACAGGAAAGGGGGCTTGTAGCAGTGCGCTATAGGTTTCACTAAGAAACGCCATAGATGTGATAGGCAGCTCAGATAGTGGCACTGCTAGAGTTGAAACGAATGCCCCGTCTGGGTGAGTTTTGGGTGTTGATACATGTATATTTATACCGTTAACCTCCCCGGAGTAGACGGGCTCCCGTGAATTGCTGCTGCGCGCTGCATTGAATGTCATAAGTAGCTCTGAAAAATCGTCTACAACGTCGTCAATTGCGGCGTAGGCTTTTACTTGCCTTGGGTGCTGACCGTGCATATGGGTATCGACTTTCATGCTGTGGCTCTCTTTGTATGCGGGGCGGGCATCAGGGTTATTTGCCATTTTTTCGCAATGCGGCGAATAACCAGCACTTTCTCCTGTTCGTGAAGGAACCTTCCTAGCTCTTTCAGTGTGCTTTGCTGTGTTAGCTCTGATGCGCCCATAATGCAAAACCTATTATCATTGAGGATTTCTGAGGATAATATATTTTACATTAATGATAAGTCAAATATATTTTGCTCCATTGTAAAATATATTTTTACTCATTATTTTCTTGTCTGGGTGGCTTGTCTGGTTTTTTGGGCATAAAAAAGCTGTCTAATGACGGCTGAGAGGCGGTGTATGTTTGGGTAATGGGGTTAGTAGGTGAACCATTTACCACAGATGGTTGCTATGAACCGGTCTGGCTGGAATTGCTCTAATGAACCCTTTCCATCGACACTGGATATGTGCTTCCTGTTACCTTGAAGTTCGATATAACTCGCGATGGTGATCCCGTCGTCTGATTTATAGAGTATGTAGTTGGCGTTGCTTGGCCGCTTGTCAGGGTTGCAGATAATGGCGTCGCCCTGGTGGAACTCTACGCTGTAATCCCGCTCTATGTTGACGATAAAGTCTCTTGATCCTGAGTTAATGTAATCAGAGACTTCGACCTCTCTTATTTCATGGGCAGTTTTTTTGCCAGCGGCGTGTTCTATGACATTGGCTAGGCTGATGACGGGTAGTTTCTTTACGCTAATATGGGTGGGTGCTTTTTGTATTTCACCGGTTCCTGATATTGCCCAGCTGATATTAATTTTGTAGAGGTCGCAGATTTTCTGGAGCGACAGTGCATTAACGTCGGCTTGCTCTTTTTTTTCCCAGCCAGTGATCGTCATGCGTGTTACGCCTGCGTGGTTTGCTGCTTCCTGTGCCGTGAATCGGTTTAGCACTGTCCTTGCGTAGTGCATTCTGGCTCCGAAGCTGGATAGATTCATTGTGCCTCCTATTTTTATAACTCGGTCACTATAAGTGGAGTTTTTTTTGGCTGCGATATAAAATATATTTGCTAAATATGCGTTTTGTTTGTATTTTGATAAATAAATTTTACTAAGTGGTTTTGTGTGTATGCCAAGAGAAAAGCTTGCAGCTAAAACGATGGCTAAGAAAGTGGACGAAATCGCCCATTATTTCGGTTCTGCCAGTTCTGCTGGCCAGATGTTGGGCTATAGCTCTGGTGCGCAGATGTTGCGCCATTGGAAAAACAAGGGAGTGATCCCTATCCCTCAATGCGCTTTGATCGAAGATCTTACGATGGGTGAGATCAAAGCGGCTGATCTGAACCCCGCTTACGCGGCGCTGAAGAAAAATGCTATTAAGTTTTCTCGGGATATACATGAGCGTGAGTCTACTGCTGCTTAATGTATTTGCAGCGTAGCAATCCTGTTTTCACTCAACAATCCTCAATTTTGTCTTTGCGGGAGGCAATGATTATGAAGTCTAAAAATAGTTATACAGTCGATCTGTCTGATCAATGGTATGAATCACTAAAGCAATGCTGTGGTTCGTTTACTAGCACACAGATAGCTCTCTGGCTGGTAGAAGCTGGCTTGACGAAGAGCACTACCACGCTACCGGCTGTTGCTGCTCATGTTAGAGCGGCCATGAGCCCGGATAAGCCGGATTATTTTAAAGCGTCTGAGCTTATCGTCATTATGCGGCGGTCAGGTTCGCTGGCTCCTGTGAATTTCATACTGGCGCAATTGGGCTGCGCTGCTGCTGTGCGTGAGTCTATTTCGAGTGAGACGCTTGTCAGACTGAGTAATCATCGTAAATCGCTGGAGAGTGAGCTAGTAATGGTGACGCAGAAGCTTTCTGCGCTGAATGATGAGGATCATGCGTGCGATGTGCCTATGCAGTTGTTTAGCCAGTGATCACTAGATTGGTGCTGTGAAGTGAAGTTGGACTTTTACATTGTAAATCGGTACGAGGACGAAGCGCTGTACGGTCTGCCGTCTCATGTAAAAGCGCTGTATTTGTACGCCTTAAAGAAGCTAATGGACCCTCGTAACCACCGAATGAAGGGCGTTGCGTGGAATACCATTACAGCTGAGCTTGAAGTGCACCCTGCGCCCGGCATTAAAGCTGAGCGCTTGTCTATATCGGCTGCTAAGCGCGCGTTGGAGCATTTGATTAAGCGGGGTTTGGTTGTTCGAGAATCGGAGGATCGAAGCCTTAAACTTTTTTTCCCTCTGGCTGCAATGGGCTCGTCCGTCTCGAAAAAAGCCGGACGAGTAGCCGACCTACTAGACGACCCAATAGCCGACCGGAAAAATACAACGCAAGCTTATGATTTTAAAGGGTTAAGCGGTGGTGATGATAGCATAGCCGGACGAGTAGCCGAACCAATAGCCGACCCAATAGCCGGACTATCTAAAAATAACCTTACCGTACCGTACCGTACTTATACGTCGTGCGCGAAATTTGAGGGTGTGTTGACGGTTGATGGCTGGAAGGCTTTTTTTGTGTTTATGGGTTTTGAGTCAGTAGCTGTTGTGTTGCCTGTGTGCGTAGCGATGTATGAGGACTGGGTTAGGCGCGGTATTGATGTTGAGCTGGTGGAGCATGCACTGGATTTAGCGTTTGAACGCCTTGGCAAACGGCCTGATAACCCGTCGTACTATCGCTCTATCGTTGATGAGCTGGTCAAGGAGCGGAATCAGTACACGGGTCAGCGCTTGGTTAATCCGTCCGGGATCGCGCTTTGGATGGTGAACGGTGAAACAGTTGTCGCTGCTAGTGGAGAGGAGCAGGCGGGTAAATACTTCAAGAAGGTCGCAGGGATTAGTGCGCGCCACGTTGAGTTGATGCCTGATGACCACACTATTTCGTTGATGATTCGCGGCGAGGAGCGCTCTGTTACTGCGAGAGACGTTGTAGATCGCTGGATTGATGCGAACAAATCTGTACCTGGAATTGTGTTGGAGATGTGATGAGACACCCTGAAAAAGTTCATCAATTCGTTGTTGAACGCCCCTTTGAGATTGATGGGTTTTTGTACGGCTTACGTTTGAAGTTGGACAAACATCTGAAGGATGGACCGGTGGTTTTTCATATGAGCCGCCAGCTTCTTGAGTGCGCACAAAACGGCGATGGGAAGGAGCATTTGTTGATCATGAGAGATTATCGGGCTAACCGCCGTCGCCCGTTTCCGAGGAATCGCTGATGAGTAAGCTTGCTAGAGCGTGTGGAATGCTGTGCGCTAACCCTGATTTTTGTATGTGGTTAGATTGGAACCGTTCTTTACCTGTTGGCACGACTACGCCGGATGATGCACGGTTGTTTTTTTATGATGCCTGCCGGATCGATTCTAGAAAGTGTTTGGATGAACAGGGGCAGGATTGGGCGCGCAAGATGTTTGCGAAGATCCGCACTCGTTACCTAGCTGAGCTACGGGATGTTAAGTCTGGGGCGCTGCAAAAGAAAAAGCGGTTTGTTAATCAGGCTTATCTGGATTGGGTTAAGACGTTGCCTTGTGTGGCGTCTAACATGCCTGCTGATGATGCGCATCATTTGATCGGGCATGGAATGGGCAAAATGGGTAGTAAAGCTTCTGATTTGTTCACGCTACCGCTCACGCGAGAGCAGCACACTGCTTTACATGATGATCCGCAAGCATGGGAGCGCCGATACGGTAGTCAATGGGCTCATATAGCGAAAACCTTGGCGCTAGCTGTGGAAGAGGGGGTTTTGTCGGTCAATGGCTAAGCATAGCTTCCCGAAAACAATCAAGTGCGCGCAGTGCAACGGAACAGGGTTTGTAGCTGGCTGCACTCAAACTTGGGTTGTGTGCCCTGGGTGTTTAGGTGTTGGTCGACTGGATGAGGAGGGTGCTCAGGTTCCTGATGCTGTGGCTGTTCCGCTATTACGCGCGTCGTTGAATGAGATTCACCGTCGGCTGGTGGCTTGTCGTGAGGCGTATCGAGCTTATCAAGCACGATTCCCTGATCCGTTGGCGGGTGATCCCTATAAAAACTCAGGCGAGTACAAGGGGGATTGATGAACTTTAAAAACTTGCCTAAAGAGGTTCAAGCGCGCCTTAAGGCCGCGAATCATCCGGCTGCGAGAGCTGAGAAAACGAGTAAATACGGCGCTGTTAGAGCACGTATCGATGATATTTCTTTCGATAGTAAGGCAGAGGCGGCCCGTTATACGTTGAATAAGCTGCGTATTGCTGGTGGCGAATTAGCTTATCAGTTGTTGCAGGTTCCGTTTCGGCTCCCTGGTGGGGTTAAGTATATAGTCGATTTTGTAGAGTTTGGTGTCGATGGATCGGTTAGCTACGTTGATGTTAAGGGGCAAATAACTAGCGAGTTCAAGCTGAAGAAAAAGCAAGTTGAAGCGTTGTATCCGGTAAAAATCCTGTGCTTGAAATGCAAAAACCGTCAGCGGCTTGTTTTTGAAGAGGTTGAGGTGTGATTACCACTGCTTATGAAGAGAGTGGTGATTTTAGTGATCCTCGTGCTCGGTGTTATGCGTCTGGCCATGAGTTAAGAATTGCAACTCACTACACGCAACATGGGCACTTTTGCACAGAGTGCGCCGAGAGAATCAAATTGATCATGTACGGCGGTGGGCTTTCTGATGATATGCCCCGCCCGTTTCCTGATGTTTTCCGGAGGTAATTTTGGGGATGTTTGCTGATGTTGAGAGCGTCTTGAGCTATGTATATCGCGTTGATGATATGAGCGCGTATCCCGAGAGCCCGTTGGCTGCGTGGTCCCATGATGCAGAGTCGATTAGACGGGTTTCATCAGGCCTCACCCGGCTTGATCATGTTACTCAGGCGGCGATGATGATGTCGCTAATTAAGGAGTCAGTTAGCGCGTTAGAGCTGGCTGCTCTGGATGTAAAGTTTATCAAAAGTGATGACGCTGAACGGGTTAAGCGCCTTTCTATGTCCGCTGTTGTGCTAGTGGAGCGCTTTCAGACGCACTCTTCACTATCGCGTACTTCTGAATATTTAATTAGCGAGACGTTGCGCTGGGGATGCGCTGGCCGTCGTTTTAGACGGATTGAGGGTGGGGCTCAGGTTAGCCAGCGCGCGTGGGCACGACGTGAAGGAGTTCATCCACGGACACTCAGAAATGGAAACAAGGAGCTGCACCGGTTTTTGAATACGCATTTACAGAGTGCGTTTGATGCGCTGGATCTGCCGTTTTGTGATGCCAAGTTGTTGGGGGGAGAATGAAGAGGAAATGCCACCGGCTATCATTCGCTGTGAAACAGGCGACAGGGTTTATTCCTGAACCGCTGTATAGTGAGCCCTTGCCTTTTTGGGAGAGGACGTTGAGAGAGTACAGCGTGAACTACGGTGATGTTGTAGTCAGGGTTTTTGAGGCTATGGATAGTTTTGAGGTGCTTGATTTTAATTTGTATCTCTCTGGATATGGAATTGTGAGGTAGGTAGCGTGAAGTGCATTTCTATTTTATCTGTTGCTTTTGGTGAATTTTCCTCAAGTAGCCCATTGCCTTATGCTATATGGCTAAGGATAAAACTAAATAAAGCGGGTTTTAAGTTTCTCGATGATGGGAAAATTTCTGCAGTTCTAAATAAAAAAACAGAGCCAATTGGTGAATTTTACGCTTGGTACGACGAAGAGAGCCAAGTAACACACTTCAAGCAAGAGCTTAGTAAAGAGCAGTGTTGCTTGTAGTAATATATCAAGCTCAATCAAAGACAGCCGACCGATCCGGCTTTTTATCTCGCTTCAGCTACCTGAAGTTTTGCCTCTTCCAGCTTCTCTGTAACTAATGCCAGGCAGTTGCCGAGATGAACCGTGCCAATGGCCGCTAAGTTAGGATGCGACGCTAGGGCAGTGAGTACGCCCAGGCACATTTCTAAGTTTATTTCAGCGTTATCGAGCGCTTGAAACTGTTCGCATGTCATGTCTGTTCTCCATTTCTTCCGTCACAACGTCTTGTCGCTGCGGGGATACTACTGATTTACCCTCATTTTTTTCAATAGACCGCCTTCTATTTGTTAGTTTGACTGTGTTTTGAGCGCTAAATAGCGATCTGCTTGGCGTTTACTGAGTGATTGTTCAATTATTAATCTATAATTAGTGTCTGATGTCTGCGACAGTAGTACCGCGAATGAGCAAACAGGATCGGTTACGCATGGCAAGGAAACGGTTGCGTCTTACACAACGGGAAGTTGCCGGAATGATTCTGGTGTCTGTTTCTACGTATCGAAACTGGGAAAAATATGGAGAGCCTAATTCGCTAGATGTGGTGGCGCGGCTTTGCCGTGTCCTTGGGATCTCGATGGAATGGTACGTGAACGGCGAGGAGTTTAAAGCGTTGAGCGCTGATCAGCGTAAAGTTTTACGCCATTTTGATCAGTTGAGCGAGCGTCAGCGCCGCGGTTTTTTGGAGTATATCGATCCGCGACGATTGTAAAATATGAGGCTCGATTGGACAGGGGTATTGGACAGTTTTTGACACCTGTCTAATGAGTGTAAATTTTTGATTTTTGGGAGGTTTCTCAGGGTGTTTTACACCTCAGGTCTGAAAATGTACTTTACAGGGTGTAAAATAAGTAAAATTTAATTATCAAAAGGTGTTGATTCCATTTTCCCCTCTAGGGTAAGATTTCGTCATGGTGGTATGAGTGACTCCTCGGGCAAGCTTTACAGAGCGCACGTTTAGACCCGCAATCTAAACTTTATTCACTCATACCACCTTCAGTTTCGATATACATGTAGAAGTTTTAGCCGGACTCATAGTCCGGCTTTTTTTTGTCTTGAATAATTGGAATTCAACATGGATCAAGAGCGCAACGATAATCACTGGCGAATAGATAAGCACGTAAGCGCCGGTCATATCATGACAACGGTTAGCATGGTGATCGCCGGGATATGGTTTGCTGCCAGCTTGAATGAGCGTATTGCGCTGAATGAGCAAGCTATTCGCACAAACAAGGCCGCTATCGAGGCTCAAGATACTCGCGTTACGAAAACGCTCGATACGATCAGTGAGAAACTCGATAAATTGCAGGACATTTTGTTGCGCCGGAGTGTCTATGGCGAATAACAATGTATCTGCTATTCATGGCGTTGACCTGAAACAAGTTAGCGCGCTCGCAAAAGATTCAAAACCAGTGGCTAATGAGGATGTCGTTAAGTCGCTTGAGGTATTGCTGGAGCAAGCTAAGCGAGGCGATATTCAGTCGTTTGTTGCGTTAGGGGTTGGTCGTGAAGTTGTTCATTATCACACGGCTGGCACGTGGCGTGAGGATTCGTTCGCGCTGGTCGGTCTAATTGAGAAAGCGAAACAGCGCCTGTTGTCGGTTTCGGGGTTCTTTTAAGCCGTGGCCGCTAGAAAGCGTAAGCCGATTGATTGGGAGGTTATCGGCCCGGAGATCGAAAAGGTCTATCGCGCCGGTTCGCTCAGTAACTCGCAGTTAGCTAAAAAGGTCGGTATTTCTCGTCAGACGTTGACCACGTACATCAAAAACAACGGTTTAACACGCGATTTAAAAGACAAAATCGGTCGTCGCGTTGATGAAGTTCTGAATGCGGAGCTTGCAACGGGGAAGTTGACAGGCTCTGAGGCTGAGAAACAGCGTGATCAGATCATTGTCGAAGAAGTTGCGGCTACGCATGTTCAGTTGATCCGTGAGCATCGCATTGATTTAAAACTGTTGCGCGAAATAACCGCAAAATTATCGACAAAGCTGGGTGTGCAGGTCGATGTTGGTTATGAAATGTTTGAAGCGGGTAAAGACGCAGATCCAATTAAGGTGCCGATCGATCTTGAGAAGTCGGCAAAAACGCTAAATCACCTGACCACCTCTTATGCCCGATTGGTTGATCTGGAACGACAAGCGTTCGGTATCGATAAAGAGGGAGATAGCCAAGTTCCTTCTGAAGTTAAGTCTGTTATGGAAATGATCTTTGGGCAGAAAGAAGGGTTGCCGGGATGAAATTACCTGCTGTCATGACAGAGAAGCAAAAGCAGCTGTTCCACTGTTTGTCGGATGTCTGGTGGCGGCTGGATAATCTTTATTTCATTCAAGATGAGAGCGGCAATAAGATCCGGTTCAGGTTGAGGCCTATCCAGCGTCTGTTTCTCATGACGATGTGGTATTTCAACATCATTTTGAAGGCCCGGCAGCTGGGTTTTACAACCACGATTGATATTTTTATTTTAGATCGTGCGTTGTTTAACCCGAATACGAAGTGCGGGATCGTTGCTCATAAAGTTGATGATGTTAAGTCGATTTTTAAGAGCAAGATCAAGTTTGCGTACGACAATTTACCGCCGGATTTACGTGGGTTTGTTCAGGCGGTCAGTAACCGTGAAAACGAACTTGAGTTCAATAACGGCTCTAGTGTTCGCGTAGCAACATCGCTCCGTTCTGGGACATTGCAGTGTTTGCATGTTTCGGAGTATGGCAAGTTGTGTGCTCAGTATCCCCAAAAAGCGCAGGAAGTCAGGACCGGAACGCTCCCAACTGTTCATGAAGACGGGTTTATCTTCATTGAAAGTACAGCGGAAGGCGTCGGTGGGCATTTCCATGAATTAAGCATGGAATCGAAAGAATCCGCTGATGAAGGAAGAGAGCTTTCTAAATTTGATTATAAGTTCCATTTTTTCCCGTGGTGGGAAGATGAGAAGTATGAGATCGACCCGCCTGCGGGTTATGAGTTTAGCCTTGATCACATCAAATATTTCGATGCAACTGAGAAGTCTATCGGTCGCAAGTTAAGCCCTCGCAAGCGTTATTGGTACGTTGTTAAAGAGCGCGAACAGAAAGAGTTGATGAAACAGGAGTTCCCCAGTTTTCCTGAGGAAGCGTTTCTGTTTTCTGGCCGCAAAGCGTTCGATGCGAATGCGCTATCGGTTGCTAAGGGCGAGTGCTACGACCCTATTTGGATCGGCGATATATCTATTGTTGATGGTCGTTTGCATGAAGCAGCCGACGGGTGTTTGTTGATTTGGCAGATGCCTGATCCTAACGAGCTGTACGCCATTGGGGCTGACGTGGCCGAGGGGTTAGAGGTATCGGAGTCTAACAAAGACAGCGACTACAGCTCTGTTGATGTGTTAGATGCCTGGGGGCAGCAAGTTGCAACATGGCATGGGCGCATTGATACCGATCTGTTCGGTAAGGTGCTGTATCAGTTGGGCAAGTTTTACAACGATGCGTATTTAGGCGTTGAGCGAAATAACCACGGGCATGCGGTTCTAAATGTGCTGAAAGCGGGTGATTACCGTTATCCCAATTTGCACGTTGAAGAAAAAGTTGATGAGAAAAACAACAAGAAGACAAAAAAACTAGGTTGGTACACAAGCTCGGTTACTAAGCCGCTCATCATCGACAATCTTAAAACTCTGATTCGCGAAGGCGAGTCGGGCATTGCAAGTAAGGCGCACATTAGCGAGTGCTATACCTACGTTGTTGATCAAAAAGGCCGCTATGGCGCTACACCGAATTGTCATGATGATCGGGTGATGAGCTATGCGATAGCGCATCAAATGCTGGCAGTTATGCCAAGAACACCAAAACAAGATTATAAGGTACAGCGTGAACAGCGCGACTGGAGAACCGGTTAATGAAATTAATGCAATTGTTATCAGATATAGATAAGCAGCCCGAGTGGCGCTCGGAAGCCATGCGCGCGGCTGATTACTATGACTGTAAGCAATTGACTCAAAAAATGATCGCTACGTTAGAAGGGCGTGATCAGCCGGTTATGGTTCACAACCTAGTCGCACCGACAATTGATGGCGTTTTGGGCATGGAAGCTAAGACGCGAGCGGATATGATTGTACGCTCTGACGATGATGAAGGCGTTGAAGTTTCCGAAGCGCTGAATGAGAAGCACAACGAATTTACCCGTGTCACTAAGACTGACCGCGCCGTTGCTGATGCGTTTGCAGCTCAGGTTAAGGTTGGGTTGGGTTGGGTTGAGGTTAACCGGCAAACAGACCCGTTTAAGTTTCCGTACCAAGTTAATTACGTTCATCGAGATGAAATTTGGTGGGATTGGCACAGTAAAAAGCCCGATTTGGAAGATTGTCGTTGGTTGATTCGTCGCCGGTGGGTGGATGAAGATGAAGCGATAGCTTATTTACCCCATAAGGCCGATCTGATTAAGCAGGCGTGTAATGGGTGGGCGGATTTTGCGGATATGGCTGAACTGAGCTATGAGCATCCGCTGATGAGCGCGTATCAAGATCACACGCTAACAAATTATCGCCAAGATGAGTTTGTTGATACGGAGCGTGGGCGAATCCGTGTTTATGAAGTCTATTATCGCGTGTTTGAAAAAGGTCTGGCGCTAAAATTGCCCGATGGCCGAGCGGTACGCTTTGATAGAAAGAATCAGTTGCATCAAGCATTGGTTGGATCAGGTACTGCGCAATTAGTGAATGCGCCGTATACGCGAATGAAAGTGACTTGGTATGTCGGTCCGCACCAAGTTCATGACGGCTATAGCACGCTGCCACACAACCATTTCCCGTATGTACCCTTTTGGGGGTTTAGAGAAGACTCGACGTTGGTACCTTACGGCCTGATTCGCCGCATGTTTAGTCCGCAGGATGAGGTAAATGCTCGACGCAGTAAATTAACGTGGTTGCTGAACAGTAAGTTGGTTACTAGGGATTCAGATGCGGTAGCGATGAGTGACCAGGAACTGATCGATGAAATTAATCGCCCCGATGGGATTATTACGCTCAACCCTCATCGTAAGAATGCAGATACCAAAGGATTTTGGATTGAGCAACAAAATGGCATAGCCGCTCAACAGTTTACGGTTATGCAAGATGCAGAAAAGGCGATTCAGGAATGCGCCGGCGTTTTTTCGGCGTTTTTAGGACAACAGGGCGCGGCGGTCAGTGGCATTGCGATTAATTCGCTGGTTGAGCAGGGATCAACGACGTTAGCAGAGCTGTTTGATAACTACCGCTTTGCGCGCCAGCAGGTGGGCGAGTTGATTTTAGCTTATATCGTGTCAGATATGGCCGGTAAACCAACCGATGTCATGGTTAATGTGAATAAGCCAGAGCCAACAAAACGAATCCACTTAAATCAGAAAGATGAAAACGGACGAGTGAACAATGATGTGACTCGCATCAAAACCCGTGTGGTTCTGGATGACATTATGAATACACCGGGCTACCGGGCTCAGTTGTCGCAACGGATGATGGAGTTGGTACAAACGCTGCCGGATAACCTGAAAGTAGCCGTCATTGATTTAGTGATTCAGGGGACAGATGTTCCGAAGAAAGAAGAGTTCTTGAAGCGTATCCGCCGTGCGACGGGCCAAGGTGTTAACCCTGAGGATATGTCAGGAGATGAAAAGACTCAGTGGGAGCAGCAGAAACAACAAGAAACGCTGAACCAGCAATTAGCGCTAGAAGAGGTACAGGCAAAAATTGCGAAACTGCAAGCTGATGCTAAAAAGCAAGCAGCCTCTGCGCAGAAAGAGTTAGCCGCTGTGGAGTCTATGGGCGTGAAAGATGAATTAGTTGAAGCGCAAACACTGAAAACGCTAGCTGATTTGAAGCAAATCACCTTGGCGCTTAAAACCGCCGTACAAGGACAGATGTTAGGACAGCAACATCTACCCCGAAGCCAAGTATAGAAAAGAAACTCATTACTAAAACCCGCCATTGTGCGGGTTTTTTTATGTCCGCTTGCCGGAGCGATAGAAGGCAAACCAATCAATTTCGAACCCAATCGATAAATGGGATGAGGTGTTACACATGCAGACTGATGATTTAGATATTGATGAGATTTTGGAGTCTGGCGACCCCGAGGCAATGAGCGCATTGCTGGAGAAGCTAGATGATGACCTTGAGTTTTCTACTGAAAATAAAGCGGACGAAGTCGGTGATGAACTGGCAGCAGGCGAAACGTCCAGCGCCGAAGGTGAAGAAGGCGAGGTTACTAAGGATGACGTGAAGGCAGAGCCAGAGGTAGAAGCTACCCCGGATGTGGATGAAGCACAGACGGATGATGAGCGTTATATCGAAAGCAAAAACGGCCAGCATAAAATTCCTTATTCCGTTCTTGAGCAGGTGCGCCAACGTGCCGCCGATGCCGAGAAAGAGCTGCAATATCTGCATGATCGTCAAGCGAAGCAGGAACGCCAACTACAGGCATTAACGCAACAGCTCGAAGAGAACGGGCTGGACCCTGAAGAATTGCCGGAAGACTTTAAGCTAACCGATGAGCTTAAAGCGCAGATTCTTGAAGACCACGGCCCTGTGGGTAAAGCGATGGTTGCGATGTATGAGCAGTTAGCGATGACGCGCACCCAAATCGCCAATAACCCGGCAACCCCTTCAACATCCACGTCTGTGGATGACCCAGTTGAAGCCGCTATTTTGGAGAACGACTCTCTCAAAGAGTGGCGAGACGGATATACGAATGGGGAGAGCCCTGAGCTTTGGGAATATGCCGTTGCAATGGATAAGCAACTACGGACAGATCCTGTATGGCGTAACAAATCATTAGATGAACGCTTTGCTGAAGCTGTGAGACGTACAGAAAGCACGTTTCATATTACAAGCAAAGCCCCTTCCAATAGCCAACACAAAATCGACACCGCTATCAAGAAAGCTGAAGAGACGGCACAGCCGCCAGCCTCCCTAAGTGATTTAGGGAATGGTGAGACTTCGCCTGAAAAATCGCTCACGGATCAGCTGCTTGAAATGGACGTCGACGATCAACTTGCAGCGCTTGAAAAGATGAGTGAAGCGCAGCGTGACCAAGTGTTGGCTGCTCTCGATTTTTAGGAGTTAATACGATATGGGAACTCAAGTTAAATCAGGCGGCCCCGGTGCAGCCCAAGCATTCAATGTGGCGTTATTTGTCGAAGCGAGCAGAGCGCCATCCTGGGTTAACCTGCTAACAGGGCCTGCCCCAAAAACCTTTGCCAAAGGTGAGAAAAAGCAAACCGACCGACACGCCCCCGTGGTACGTGTAACGGACTTGAATAAGCAATCCGGGGATCTAGTCGAGGTAGATATCTTCCATAAGCTAAACGGTCTGCCTACCATGGGTGACCGTAAGCTGGAAGGGCGCGGTGAGTCGATGAGCCAAGCCAGTCAAGACATCAAGATTGATCAGGGTCGCCACTTAGTGGACTCTGGCGGCAAGATGACGCAAAAGCGAACGAAACACAACCTCCGCCAGATAGCCAAGGGTCTATTAGCTGGTAAAAGCGGTTATATCGGTCGCTTAAAAGATGAAATCTTCCAATGCCACCTCATGGGTGCGCGCGGGGATTTTGTGAATTCTGATACTATTTTGCCATTTGCTGACCATCCTGAGTTTGACGAGTTTATGGTTAACCCGTTGACTCCCCCTACTTACAATCGGCATATGTATGGCGGGGATGCCACAGCGCTCGACAACCTAGACTCAGCGGATGTGATGACGCTGGAAGTTATTGATAACTTGAAGCTGCGTTTAGATGAAATTGGTAACCCGTTATTGCCGATTATGCTGCCAGGTGATGTGATTGCCGACCATGACCCGCTTTATGTGTTGCATGTCTCGCCTCGGCAATGGAATGACCTCAGTAGCTCTCCATCAATGAAAGATTGGAACAATATGGTAGCCAATGCGTATGCGCGCTCTAAAGGGTTTAATCATCCGCTGTTCCAAGGTGATGTAGCTATGCGTAACGGTATCTTGATTAAAAAAATGAACCGCACAACTCGCTTTAATGCGGGTTCTCAGGTGTCGGTTTCTACGAATACCAAAAATGCGGTGACAACGCTGGTGCAACCTGGGGTGACTGTGGATCGTGCTGTGTTGCTGGGCGCGCAAGCTGTGGCTCACGCCTATGGTATGGCGGGCAAAAAAGAGGAGGGTGGACACCATTACTCCATGACAGAGGAAAAGGCGGACCATGGTAACAGCTATGAGCATGTTATTGCGTGGATGGACGGCTTTGCCAAGCTTCGCTTCAAAGACAAGTTAGGCACTGTTACGGATCATGGTGTTTTTGCTCTTGATACCGCTGTGAGCGGTATTTAAATCCCCGTGCCGGTAAGCATTACCGGCTTTAACCCTGTCTTTATTTAGAAGGTAATATGATATGAAAGACTCATTAACGGCGCGTGGGATTATCTACAACGGTACCCACGGTAATTTATCAGCGGCCACCCTCAAGGATATTTTGAACGCTGAGCCGGTTGATACGGAAATTAACCTTGGTGTGCTGCCTGCGGGTGCTGAGGTCGTTGAAGTTGTTATTATTCATGACAATCTCGGTGCTGGCACCAGTATTAAGCTGGGTTATCAGTATGTTGATCCTGAAAATGGATCACCAAGTGATACCTACTTTGGTACACACACCACAACCGCTGCGGGTAGAAAGGAAAGCACGGCCAAACCGATCCGCTTTGAAGACCCGATTCATTTGGTGGCGAAGGTAACAGGCGCACCGGCAACGGGTGAGTTGTACGTGATTCCCAAAATCATTAACCACGGTACAAAGTAAACCCGTACCCGTAACTTAAGAAAATTAGAAACCGCCCTAGCGTTGCTTGTGGCGGTTTTTTTGTGAGGTGATTATGAGCGGTGAAGTGAAGGTTTTTTACGTGGGCAATAAGCCCATTAAGCGAGATACGGTAACAGGTTCTAAGCAAGTTTGGCGCGGCCATGGGGATTGTCGTTTGATACCCGAGGCGCTGGCGCAACGCATGTTTGATTTTCCTGATGTGTGGGTTAATGAAAAGACGTTTTCTGTCCTCAAGCTGGGGGAAGCGGCTGAGCGAATCTCAGTTGGTCCGGAGTTGAGAGCTACTGGTATTGGGTTAAGTAATGGCTCTGTTTCGGGCCAGCCAGCCAGTGATCAGCCTAGCCGTGAAAATCAGATCATCGAAGCCATTAGCCAATTAGATCGTACTAACAAAGATCATGTGACCGCACAAGGCATGCCGAAGTTAGAGGCTGTGCGAACCATCATGAATGATGAGTCGGTTGAGAAAACGGAACTGAATGCCGCTTGGGCAGCGGTTAAGCACTTGTATCTGGAGTCGTAAGTGATGATACCTGATCAGGATAAGCACCAACCGTTGGATACGTTACTTGACACTCTATATGGAGAGGTGAGTGAAGTCCCATCGTTCATAGCAAAACGGCGATTGTTAGCTGCATGTAAGGATTTTTGTCAGCAGTCGCATTACTGGCGAGAAGCAGTACAAACCATTCCAGCGAATCCTGATCGGGATGTATTCCCTATTATGCTCCCAACGGGCGCTATATATGCTGGTAAGGCCCATTGCTATCAGAGAAATAAAAAGCTCAGCGACGCTGTTTTCTCTATGTCTGCGTCAGGCGAGTCTATCGAGTTTTATGAGTCAGTTGATAGCCCTATAACTGTAGTGGTCTCTTTGATGCCTAGCGATACGGCCGTAAAAGTCCCTCAAATGCTAATAGAAAAATATGGTGATTCCATTTGCTATGGCGCGGCGAAATCCTTAGTAGCTATGCCGAAAGCCCCGTGGGGCAACCCGAATATGATTAGGTACTATGAAAGTTTGTATAAAGAAGGTGTTAGTAAAGCATTGAGAGATGGGTTGGAGGACTACATGCCAAACCGTTCGCCGAGTCATTTGAATCGCCGTCAAACCTTTTATTAGTGGGAGCGAATTATGACCGCGATAACTGTTGAAACCATTGTTGAACGAACGAAAGTCGTTCTTCAAGAAACGGGAAGTGAAGGCGTCCGCTGGAAGAACGCTGAATTCGTTGAATGGCTGAATGAGTTCTATCAGCAAATATCGTCGTTACGACCTGACGCTACAAGTTTGACGGTTAGCCATCCTTTAGTTGAGGGGACTCGGCAAAACATACCTGCAGGTGGCTTAAGGCTTTTAGATGTAATCAGGAATGTCGCGGCGGAATCTAATAAGGGCGTTATTTTACCTATGGATCGGGAAATACTAGATAGTCAATATCGCGGTTGGCACAATGAGTCCCCGTCTATCAACATTGAGGGTTACATTTTTAATGATGTTAATCCTCGTAACTTCTATGTTTACCCGCCTGCCAGTTCTAATGCTGAGATAGAACTGACGTACTCGTCAGTCCCTGAGTTACATGTTGGTGACTATGAGGCTGTGAAGGGCGAAGGTATCAAGATTCCTGAGTCCTATGCTCCTGATATAGTTGATTGGATTCTGTACCGGTCATTTAGCAAAGATGCGGATAATGCATCAAACCTTAATCGGGCTAACCTCCATCTGTCTACGCTCATGCAGAAATATGGCATAAAAATACGAGTCGCTGCTGCTGTGAGTCCAAACAACAATAGCGCTAACGGAGGTATGCTTGCATGAGCTTAACAACCTACCCGCTCACAATTGATCTGTTGCACGCTGATGGTTCGGCAGTTTCTGGCGCTCTTATTGATATTTGCTTAACCATACCCGATGTTTCATTAGCCTCAGGACAGGTGGTAAATACGCACGTTCAGTCAAAGACGGATAACGCTGGTAGAGCGGTTGTCCAGCTATGGTCTAACCTAGATGGGTCTCGTGGTTCTCAGTACCGGGTTCGGGCGACTGATAATGAAACAGGGAAAAAGATTGTTGACGAAACGGTTACCATGCCACCGTTTAGCTGCCATTTGCGTGACATTGTTTTATCCCCAGCCCCGTCACCTTTGCCATATGATGAAGCTTCTGTTTTGGCGATTCAGCAGGCTCGAGCGGAAGCGATAGAGGCTAAGGATGATGCTAATCAATTCGCAAACGCTGCCGCGCTCAGCTTGGAAAGTGTGAACGTTCTTGCTGAACAAATGGATGGTTCGTTGGCTGATGTGCTGTTACTGAAAGACGATATTGACCGGATTGATCAAGAGCTTACTGATAAAGCGACTACTACAGCTACCCATGCGACTGAAGTTGATACGAAGTTGTTAGCGACCACGATGGCTAAAGATGAAGCCGTTCAAGCAAAAAATAATGCTGAAATAGCTAAATCCGCAGCGGTTGATGCAGCAGAGCAGGCATCAACCGCTAAAGAAGGAGCGACTCAGGTTTACGCCATGAGCTTGCAAGTGCATGACGATGCGCGGCTTATTGCGCAGCAGGTGAGTGATGATTTAAATGCGTATGAGCTTATTAAAACACAAACACAGCAAGCGGCCACGAGCGCGAATACTGCGCTCGCGGGAACAAACTTAGTTCACCAAGCGGTGATTAATGAGCGAGTGATTGTAACCGACCTAAAAGATCAGTGTGCAACACATGAGCTGGAAACGATCGGCTTACGTGACTCAACGCAATTACTGTTAAGCCAAGCGACCAGTAAAGCTAATACCGCTTCAACGCAAGCAGATATCGCTACCACAAAAGCCACCACTGCCACAGAACAGGCCGCTGTTGCTACCACGCAAGCCGGTATTGCATCTAATGAAGCGAATCGTGCTACGACAACCGTCAATAGTATCGCGGAGGTTCTAGCTGAAATGGCGACGGCGGTTATTAACACTCAGACTATTATCTTGAGCAGGGGCAACTAATGGCACTAGAAGATCAAATCGCGGCGTTAGCGACTGCGACCACTGAATTAACAGACCAAGCACTGGTCACTCTCGGCGAATCTGCAGCCAATGCTAATCGCGCTGAATTGGCGCGGGACTTTTCTACATCTGAGGCTAATCGTGCGCTCGCTGAACGGCAACAAATCGGGGCTGAGCTAGCGCAGGTTCAAACGCTTGCAGCACAGGTTGCAGCGGATAAAGCCGGTGTGACAGCGACGCTGGTTGGCAGTGAGGATTACATTATTCCTGCGGTCACACAGTTGTTAACGACGTATACCAACGTGGTAGCGACTGCGATCAGTGATGACATTTGGTCTGAACACTCGCACAAGTGGGGTGCGCCTAAGCAAGTACTTGCGGTTGCTCAACTAGATAAAGTGACGCTTGTTGATTTAACGAAGCCGACGTTTCCGGTTTGGAAAACGATGGCTAGGAATAGTTTTTTTTGGGACTCTACTGATGCTGTAACACTGGCGTTCGTAGCGGATACGTTGGTGATAGGTCCAAAAGCCCTAGACCAATCATGGTCAGGCAATGGTATATGTGTTTACCCTTTCGGCCACTCTACCGCATACATGATAACTAATAACTCCGGTGGTGGTAAGATTAAAGGTACAGTTGAAAACTGGCAGGATTTAGCGAACCCCATCTTTTTTTCAAATGATGTCAGATTCTTATCCCTAGGCTCAGTCTATCCATCATACAGCATCAACTCAATCGCCACACGCATCGCTGATCATGCCCCTCGTCATCCGGTATCTGGCCTACCTATGCCGACGATTGCTGTGGCTACGGACGGTGGTGTATCTGAGCTGGTGCCAACGGATGATGGTAAGTGGAGTGTTAAGAGTTGGCCGTGCGCCGATGCTATAAAATCAGTGTCGTACACAAAAGACGCCCGCCTGTTATCTACTGTTGCCGCCTGGGGCGCGGTACATGATGTGTATAGTGTTGCAGTAGGCACAACGATTACGAGAGATGTAGGTGGTGCATATCGCTACGGAGGTAGCGCAGGGACTGTGATTGCAGGCCAGTTAGCTATTAGTGATGGTGGCGGGGATAAATTTACGAGCGGTGCCGTAATTCGTAAAAATGGATCGCTCTCTGGCACGTCTCTATTAACAGCAATAAAAGAAAACCCTTCAAGCAAAGCTGATGGGATGGTCGCGTTTGCAAACACCGGATACTCAACCCCCTACCTAGTCGGTGATACCCAAGGCGCATGGCTGTGTGGGAGTGAGGAAGGGGTTGTGAGTGACAGTGAGTTGGTTACTAACGGGGATTTCTCAAATGGATTGACGGGGTGGGGTGGAGCGCGTGGAGTAGAGACGCTTGATGTGACTTCTGGAGTACTCCGTGTTACATCCACCACGAGCTCAGCAGCATTTGGGGCGTCAGCTCAAGTCGTAGGTTTAGTTGTTGGCGCAACATATTTACTCAGTGCCGCTAAATTAGGGACTGATGTTTCTCAATCTTATTTAAGGGTGAGTATACAGGCAGATATAAGGTCTAACTTAGCTTATAACAGTGGAAATGGTTTTTTTACGGAGGCTACGTTTGTAGCGACTGCCCCAACTATGTATGTCGGCGTGGTTGGTGTTCCCACTGCTATAGGGCAATACATTGAAATTGATAATATCAGTATCAAACGTGTCGCCCCCGACTACTCAGGCCGCAACAATCACGCGATTATTCATGGTTCACTCACGCGCACTAAACCAGTGGGATCGGATATTGCTGTGTGGAGTGGGTTTAGTGACGCTGGGACGAAAGCACCGCTGAATTACTTAGATACATCACTTGCTTTGGGTGATGCAGTAGTATGTACGATGCTGGTAAAAAATGGAGGTTCAGCATCTTACGATATTGCGCTGCATATCATTGATGGCTGGGATGGCACTACTAGCGACTCGTTTAACACGTATGCGCGATTACAGAATGATGCCTCCGGTGCTTTGAGATTAATGACTAACTTAGCAATATATACAGCACCGGTTGTCGCTACAGAGTTTATTGCAGTAACAGCAATAGTAGCAAAAACCAAGGTTTCGTATCACGTTAATGGTCAGCTGATCGGTTCAATGAATGGCTCTGTAACTCTACCAGCAACCCCTGTAAGAGTTTTGATTGGCACGGGATTAGATGCAAGTGGTAGCGCGAATTGGACTGGTCAAATATCAGGTCTATCTATCACAAAAACCATCCCATCAGACGACCAGATCCGCGAAATGCACCGCGACATGCTCAACAAACTATCTAAGCCAAGCGTTCTATCGGGCAACGTAAAAGCCTTGGCTTATGATCCAATCCGTAAACAAGACTGGGTAGCCTGTTACTCTAAAAAGTTACATCGCTTAGATGGCACTTGCATCGTTGAAACAGTCACGGTTGATACAAGCATCGGCACGATCTCGTCGCTCACGGTGAATGATGGACTGATCACGGTCGGTGGATCGGGCGGTACATGGATTAAACAGCCTTCAAAAAACCTACGCGATCCGCAGATCCGAGCGGGTAAATCCGTGCGGGCGTTTGAACTGGGTGAGGGTGACGGCACGAAGGTTGATTTCTACTTACCTCGTGGCTGGAAACCAGAGCGTGCGTACGTTGATGGCATTAAGAAGCGTAAAGGCGCACAGGACGATTGGACAGCACAGTTCGACGGCTATAAGTGGTTTGTGCGCTTCGCAGTGGCTCCGGGTGCTGTCGATGTCGATGTTGATGCGGTGGAGGTGTGATGATGATTGATTTAATCCGTGATCAGCAAATATGGACTAAAAACCAGATTCGCAAACGCTCGGAATCTGCAATACAACGCATACAGACACACGGGGATGAGATGATGCTCACTCGTGTGAATGATGCCGCGTTGCTGGGTTTGCGACAAACGACGGAGGGTGAAGAGGCCTTCCGAAATAATATATACCTACCTGCTGCTGTAGCTGGAGGTGATCTAGCGGCGCAGATGTTTGCAGATAATCTCATACTAGCCGCGCTAATCCGGCTGCAAAAGGCCGTGACGGATTATGTGCGGTTGTCAGAGCAGGCTGAGGGTGAGTCACCTATTCCTGCTCAAATCGAGAATGAGGAGGGGTTGTTGATTGATAACCCTGTTTATGCGGCTGCAACCGCACGTATGAGTGAGTGCGTCGCGTTGTTTGATACCGCAACGCCTGAGCAATGGCAGTTGGTTGCGCAGCGGTTTGCGGGGGGGTGAGATTCCAACGGATGGCAACGCCCTACATGTGGCCGTGGTAGCAATGCTGCCAACGGATGATGTGCTAAAGGCTTATGTTGAGGGTGAGGAGTTAGGTTCGGTGGATCGTCGCCGTGCTCTGAGTGATGAGCGTTCTCGCATTATCGCCTCGTTATTGCCGTCCGAGCCAGAAGACACGGAGCCAGTACCATGAAGCCGCTGCAAGTGTTCATTGCGCTGGATCAGTTGGCTAACACGCTGCTTGGCGGCTGGGCAGATGAAACGCTCAGTAGTCGCGCTTATCGACGATCACAACAAGGCAAACCCGCAGCCCGGCGAATTATCGACGGGCTTTTTTTTTGGCAAAAGGAGCACTGCAAACATGCGTATGAGTCTGAGATTTATCGCCGTCAGTTTCCTGCTGATTTTCGTTAGTGGGTGCGCAATATTTGAGCGGCGTGTGATTATCCCAGCGCAAAACGATCTGCGTATTCGTTTACACCATGTGCCTATGTTGCGCACAGATGATCTGGCGCGTTGGGATTGGGAAAAGGGTGTTTGTGATATTTATATCAAGCGTTATCCGGTGTGCCTAGCGCACGGGGTGCGACACTGTTTTGAGGGATATTGGCACGATGCGGTGCCCAACGGGGAGGATTGCTGAGGTTTGGTTATTTGAGTGGCCCGCTTGATGCGGGTTTTTTTATGCCTGTGATTTGGAGGTTTATGTATGAAGTACCGCATTCGGGGTGGTGATGACTGGGGTTCTGGCGCGTTTGATGCGCCGAGAAAACGAGGTAATAAGCGTTATAAGCATAAAGGCGTGGATCTGGTGATCGCTAAAGCTTCTGCTGTCCGCGCCTTGCGTGGCGGCGTGGTGTCTAAGATTGGTTTTCCCTATCGCCCTAACGATCCTGAAAAGGGGCATTTTCGCTATGTGGAGGTTGCGGTAGGTAAGCACCGCCACCGTTATATGTATTGCGGCCCTTCTGTGGCACCTGGAGATGTGATCGAACAAGGGCAGGTGATTGGTCATGCACAAGGCATTGCCGATTTGTACCCGGGTATGACCGATCATGTGCATTTTGAAATTAAGTTGCTTGATGGTTCTGTGATCGATCCAACCAATATGGTGACATCGACGGTATTTAGTTTGGGCGCTGAAGCGTATTTCTCTGGACGGGTGATCATGATTAAGCGGCTCAGTGATGGCGGTTATTTTTCTACGTCGGAGACGACGTTGGATAGTGCTAAGCGGATGGTGCGCCGTGAGGCTGCTCTGAATCCTGATTTTGGTGTAAAGCCTGATGATGTGGATTGGACGGCTGTTGAAATTAACGTAAATGTGTGAGGTGTTATATGAAGAAGATTATTTTGATGCTATTACCGCTAATGATGCTTCTGGCGGGTTGTTCTACCACTGGTGGTAATTCTTTAACCGCTGAGGAGGTTGCGTTGTATACAGCGGCGTTAAATCAACCCACTTTGTCGGCAACGTGCATTCCACCGAACAGTTGTGAAGGGATGAGTATTGTTTACAGGGATCCGCGTGACAGGTTGCAGATTAACCGGGGGACTAATGCTAATGATGTGTGGATGAACGTAATTAACAAAGCGGCAGCATTTGCTACAGGTGCTGCCCCGCTTTGGGCAATCGGAAAAGTGGCGCATGAGGGCTTTAAGGCCGCTGGCCAGAATACAACGATTACCGGCAGTGGTAATACTGATCAGTACAGTGTGGCGGATAGTAATAATACAACTACAACTAGCACTGAAACGGTGACGACCAGTACCACAACGGATACCAATACGGAAACGACTACTACTGATTATGGTGGGGCAACGCCATGAACTGGTCTGACCTAAAGGATGCCGCTGGGAAGGCGGCTCCTGTATTGGGTAGCTTGCTTGGTGGTCCTGCTGGGGGTGCCGTTGGTGCGTTAATTGCGAATGCTTTGGGGACTGATAATGACCCCGAAGCGGTCGCTCATGCATTAACCAGTCCTGAGCAGTTTGCCCAGTTAAGAAAATGGGCTTATGAAAATCAGCAAGCGTTGGAGAAAATTGAGCTGGATCGGTTGCGTGCTGAGTTAGCAGATAAGGCTAATGCTCGCGAAAACCATAAACATAGCCCGATGCCAGCCGCTGTTACGGTGATGATGACGTTGATTGTGGCCGCGCTACTGTGGGCATTGTTTGATATGGAGATACCCGAGGGTAACCGTGACGTTGCCTATATGCTGTTTGGGCAGGCTACGGCTTTATGGGGTGCCTCTGTGACGTATTGGGTAGGCACCACACGTTCAAGTGCTGAAAAGGATCGACGCAACGTATGACTGCTATCCGCATCATGAAGTTTGCCGGTGAGGCGTCCGGTGTAACCCCCCGCCACATACCTTCAGGGTATGCGCAAGAAGCTATGAATTGTGATGTTACGCTGGGAACATTGCGTGGTATTCGAGCTAATGATTTAACGGCTGAGTCGTCAGGGAGGTGGGACCCAAAGACTATTTATAAGTATCCGAATGGTAAGTGGCTTAGCTGGGTAAATGATGTGGATGTATGCCGGTCGCCTTTAGCTGATGATCCTTGGTCACGTATTTACTGGACGGGTGATGGTTACCCTAAAATGGCCTCGGTAGATAATGCTACGTCGGGGACGGCTCCTTACCCTAAATTCAATTACAAACTTGGCGTTCCTGCTCCTGACTCTGCTCCAGTGGCAGTTGGTGCAGTAGGTGAGGAGCCTGATACGGTGCTGAGCGTTGTTTACGCATACAGCTATGTAACAAGCTATGGAGAAGAGGGGCCGTTGTCCTCTCCAAGCGGGATTGTAGTTCGCTGGGATAGCGGCGGGAACCCGTCTTTGTCTTTATCGTCTGGTACTGTTTCTGGTTTGAATATTGCCTATTTGCGTATCTATCGTTCAGAAGATGGTGGTGATTATAACCATGTTGTTGATTTGCCAAATGGTGCGTCTAGTTATGTTGATTCAGTGCCTTCTTCCGCTTTGGGGGCTACTGCAATTTCGATTACATGGGACCCACCGAAGGAGGGTATGGTTGGGCTTACCTCTCATCCCGGTAATTTTTTAATTGGCTTCTTTGATAACGTGCTGTGCTTTAGTGAGCCAGGGTATCCTCATGCGTGGCCTATTGATTATCGCATAGCGCTGGATGATGACATTGTTGCTGTGTCTGTTGCGGCTACGGGCATTGCCGTAATGACGAAAGGTATGCCGGTTCTAGTTGTTGGCTCTGTGCCTTCGGCTATGGATGCCGTGAAGATTGAAACCTATCAGGCTTGCGTATCCAAGCGTTCTGTCGTGGATATGGGGGACTATGTTCTTTATGCGTCAAACGACGGCTTGGTATCGATAGGTTCTCAAAACGGTTTAATTACTGGGGCGGTTATGACGAAAGAGCGATGGAAAACTATGAATCCATCGTCAATTCACGCATACCGGGACGGCGACCGTTATCTAGCGTTTTATGAAGATGTGGTTGGGGATAAGTATTCGTTCGCGTTTTCTCCTCAACGTGGGTTTGAGTATTTTAGCGACTGGTATTCGGCAGGTTTTTATGATCCGCTGAAAGACTTGCTTTACTTGGCCGACGGTTCGGCGTTGCGTGGTTTTGATACGGGTGGCCGCCGCTCGTATTATTGGCATTCTGGGGTTTATGAGGTTCAGCCTGGATCATCATTTACGTGCGGCAAGTTGGTTGCTGATGCGTACCCTGTTGCTCTTCACGTGTATTCGTTAGGTCTTCACAAGTTCACTTTAAATATTGAGAGCAATCGAATGTTTCGGTTACCAGCGGGGCATTGGCATGAGCGAGAGTTGAGTTTCAAGATTGAGTCAGGTTCTGAAGTATTCTCTTTGCAGATTGCGCAGTCTCCTTCGGAGCTAATCTGATGACAAAAAGTGTGCGTAAATCGCTGTTTATACCGCCTACTAATGATCCGCAGCAGCGCCGGTTTTTTGAATCGCTTAAAGAGATTGTGGAAGTTGGAGAGGGTGCGCGTGGAAACCCGCTTGATAAGAAGTTAACTTTTAGGGATTTAATATCGTCAGGTTTAGCTACTCGTAAAAACGGAGGTGGTGGAGGGCTTACAGGCTCTGATTTACTGCCTAGTATACCCGACATTCCACCGCTCCCGGCTCCTGATATCCCGCCAGCGCCGACGGGCGCGCACTCAATGGCGGGTATTGGCACCGCTTATATTCAGTGGGATATCCCTCAGTTTGAGGGGTACTCTCACGCGAATGTGTATCGTAGTCCAGATAACAACTTTGCAAATGCTGAGGTATTGAGTCAGTCGCAAGGCTCGTTATTTGTCGATCCATTGCCGTATGACTTGGATGAAGATGGCAATCCTATTGGTTATTACTATTGGGTGACATTTGTCACAAGTAATGGTGTTGAAGAGGTTGAGGGGCCGCCTCATGCAGTAAACGGGGTATTTGCTACTCCAGCGGCAGATCCTGAGCATATGCTTCATCTGTTCACCGGCAAGATTACCAGCGGCCAGTTACATAATACGTTGCTTGCTCCGATACAGAGTATTTCTGGGATTGTAGATGTGCAAGAGCAGCTTGTTGCAGATGTGGCTCAGGCGCTCGCGAGCTGGACGGTCAAGATTGATAACAATGGACGTGTTTCTGGTGTGGGCCTCATGGATGATGGCGAGACATCCACATTTGAGATTCTTGCAAACAACTTTGCTGTTATAGACCCTAATGACCCGTCTAAGGTGATTCTTGGTACTAATAATGGCTCAGCGGTTATTGATGGTGCGTACATAAAAGCGGCCACAATTAAGAGCGCTGCGATTGAAAGCTTGGTTGTTAACAAGATTACAGGTGATCAAGCTGCGTTTAATTCGTTTTATGCGAATACGTTACAAGTTACTAATGCAATGATTAGCGGTCAGCTATCGGCCAGCAAGATAGATACTCGTGGCTTAGTGATCAAAGACTGGGCTGGTAATATTATTTTCGGTTCCGGTTATGATCTGGATTGGGGGCGAGTTAGCGGGGCAGGGAAGCCAGAAGATGGCGCTACAGTAGGTGCCACAATTGGTCAGGATTTAGGGGGGCAAATAACCGCTGCAACAGCTTCAACCTTTATTGCAAATGGCGCTATGGGTACATTGCAGGTTGCAGGCGGATCTATCACGTCGATGCAATATGCTGACTTTGGCGCTAAAACAATAAGCGCTGCTAATAACACGCAAAGTTCAGCTGTAACATTGGCTACTACCTATGTAACTATGCCTGTTGGGCATTCTGGTATTGTTTGCCAAGCGACGTTTTCTGCCTCGCTTGCTTCAGCTGGGGCGGCGTTAACGATGGTGTATTTTTTTGAGGTGGGTGGTTATGTAACCCGTGGCTTCTCTAATACGATTACGGGTAATGCGGTATCCAACCCGTGTGCATCGCATGAAAACCCGCAAGGTGGAGTGACGGTTGCTGTTAAATTGAAAGCCTATATTTTAGGCGCAACCTCGGTGCAGGTGAATGGCGGTAGTATAACGATAAACGGTGGTAAGCGATGAAGGAGTTATATGTGATGCTGGATGAGTCCGGCGCTGTTATTCAAAAAGGAATTTGCGATCTGAGTGAGTGGCCATATTCACCGTTGGTTATCCCTGTTAATAACCATGATGATATTTTAATCGATGGTCACTATTATGATTTTTTAGATGCTGAGTTTAAGCCTCGTAATGCATATGATTTAGATACGTTACCGCTACCGTGTACGTTAGAGATAGAGGGGAAGTCGTACTACTGTACTGAACCCCCGACGATTAATTACCCGCTCCCTGGGGAGTACGTTGTTCGCGTTACCCCTGACGATGTTATTTTTAAAGTAATGGAGTTTTCTATTCATGCAGATTAATCATTTGCCCGACCCCGAAGTGTTAAATCACCGAAGGAAGGAAACTAGAGATCGACTTGTATCGAAAATTGTTGTTACGACAAACAGTGGGAAGTCGTTTGACGGGGATGAAAAGTCTCAAGAGCGCATGGCTCGTGCCGCTATTCTTGGGAACCCTGGTGAGGAAACTTTCTGGGTATTGGCTGATAATACGAATGCTCTCGTAACTTATGAAGAGTTGAAAGAAGCTGCTAGATTGGCAGGGCAAGCCCAGACAGAAATATGGGCGGATTTTTCTCCTATTTGACAACTTTCCCCGTTTATACCAGAATTTACCAGACTCCTTTCTTGCGCCCGGCCTTTGTGCCGGGCGTTTTCGTTTCTACAATCCGGTAATCCCTATGAATGCTTCTTCACAAGAGCGCGACTTTCTTATGAGAGTCCTGCGCGGGAACGTTGACGCCGTTAATTTCTGCACGATGTTGTTTTCACTTTCTCAAACACTTGATGATTTGGTTGATAAGGATAAGCCTCGCACATCATTAGATATTATTCGTTCTTACCATATGGCGTTGGTGGCGCTGCCTGAAAACCCTTTCTATCGTGCTCACTTTGATTATCTGCGGCCTATGCTGGCTTTGGTATTGCAAGCCTATGCCGACTCCGTGGTTTTGGAGGAGGAGGGTAGTGTGCATGGTTTGCACTTAGCTTTTGTGTTGCGTGATCGGCTAACGGATGTAGTGACGCAGTGTGCGCGTCTGCTTGGGGGCTGGGAGTATGCCCAAACGGTGGCTAAAGATATTCAGATGTTTTGCCAGGATGAGTCGTTAGATACTTTTATGGGTGAGCGGCTTGGTGTTGGTTACGTCGGTATAGATGAGCAGGAGGAACCGGTATGAGTGGTGGTGGTGATAACGAAATTAAAGATACTCCGCAGCAGCAGTACCTTGCGTCTGTTGCAGCCGATACGTGGAATTTTTCGCAACAAGAACTAAAACCCCTGCAGGCGGCTTATATGGATCAGGTTGAATCCATGAAAGACCCTGCTCGTAAGGATTTTATCGCAGGGAAAGCCAATTTAGGGCAACAAGCGGCGTTTAGTTCAGGGGTTGAGCAGATTACCGAGGGGGCATCATCCCGTGGTTTGGATTTAAACTCCGGCAAGATGAAAGGTGCCTTGGTTGATATGGCCACTGGTGCGGCGGAGTCGGGGGGGCAGGTGTCGGCACAAGGGAAGTTTTCGCAAGACTCGCAATACATTAAAGGCTTGCAAAGCGTTGTTGATATTGGCTCTGGGCAGCAGACACAAGCGGTAGCGGGTTTGGCGGATGTGGCGCAGGTTGCTGGGCAAAACGCCCGAGCGGATGCGATGGATAATTTTAATCGCCATTCGTCTAATTTGCAGACGATAGGCACGATTGCTGGTGCGGGTGCTCGTTATGCGATGGAACCCGCCAGTGTGGGGCTTAATTTACAAGGGCAAAGTAAGCCGCTGTATGACAATCCCGCCTTTGTAAAAAATATGTGAGGTGATCAATGTTTGGAATGGGTGATGATACCGATCAATCACCGGGGCTAGGTGGCCTTGGTGGTTATGGGGCAACTGATCAGTCTCCGGGTTCTACGGGTGGTTATGCGGGTAATGATCCTACCGGTGGTGGTATGTCGAGTAGTCATGCTGGTACGGATACCTTGACGGGTTTGTCGTTGGAAAGGCCTGAATCAACGCCTGCTACACCCGTGCCTGCACCGTCGAAAGACCCATCCGGTGCGACGAGGGATGCCAATGGCAACTTGGTGATTGATCCGGCCACGGCTTTTCAGGGTGGGCAAGGCGCTTCAACGCTGTTTGGTCAGCTTAGTCGTGCTCAATGGGAAGATTGGCGTGATCGGTTTGCACCTTATATCAGTCAGCTTGGCGCTATCGCAACGGATAAGGGCGCGCCGGGGTTGTCAGCTCAACAAGCGATGGGCGCGGTGGGCGATAGCTTCGCGTCAACCCGTAAGGGGTTAGCATTGAATCAAAGCCGGTTGGGTATGTCGTTAAGCCCCGAAGAGAAGGCATTACAAGCGCGAAAGCTAGGGTTGTCGGAAGCGGCCACTAAAGTTAAAGCGGCGAACGAGTCACGAATCGCTACACAGGACCGGCAACAGCAGATATTGGCGGGTTCTGGTGGGTTATCGAATGTGCCTACTGATCAGCTAATGCAGCAAGGGGGGTAATCATGGCAGGTGGTTTAGTTGGTTTGCAGCAGCATATGGAAAGCCAAGCATTAAATACCTTAGGGCAGGTGGCGCGAGAAGAAGAAGCCAATAAACGCTTGGAGGAACAGATGGATCAAGCGAAGAGTGCGCAGACAATGGGTAGTGCTGCCACGGGTGCGATGATTGGTTTTCAGGTTGCTGGTCCTGTCGGTGGCGCTGTTGGTGCGCTTGGTGGGTGGTTATTGGGAGATTTATTGTAATGGCGGGTTTAGATACGCGAGGATTGATTGACGGTGCGATGCGCGGCTTTGAGTTTGTGGATCGTTATTATGATAAGGAAGAAGATCGCGCCCGACGGGATAAGATGGATGCTAAGGAGGAGGAGCGCTACCAGAAACGCTTGGAGAATGATGCCCGTGACCATGGCTTGCGCTTGCGCCAAGTTGAGAGCAGTGAGAAGAATGCTGACCGCAGCTATGAGCTGAATAAAACCCATGCGGATCGTAGCTATGGGCTGAGCCTTGGCGCCCAGAAAAATGCAGAAAACCACCGAGCATGGCAGCGAGGCCGACAAGCGGAGCAGGATAAGCTGGACGCTGAAGAGCGTCAGCGCCAGAAGGATATGGAATTTATGCGCCAAGCCAATATTGATGTGGCGAACGGCATTGAGCCGACTAAAGAACAAAAGGCGTTATTTGGGAAGTACCCGATGTACAACCCTCTTCGCTATGCCGATCCGAGCCTTCGCCAAGCACTAGACTATGTTGAGCGCGAAGGAGCCAATATTGCTAGCGATGATGATCTTATCTCGTTTGCGAATAATCCTAATACCTTGAAAGCGGCCTCTGTTGCCTTGCGTGAGCAGTTGGATAAACCCAACGATGGGCTAAAGCGTGAAATTAGCCAGATCATTCCGGTTGAGCATAACGGTAAGCGGTATTTGTCGATTGGTATGACGGTCACCGGTAAAGATGGTAAGCCCTACAACGCCCCAGTGACTAACAAGCGTAGCTCTGACCCTGATGATACCGTTAAGTTGATTCCGGTTGAGCAGTTTATTGGATCGTTCCAAGATATGGTGGCGATGAAGAACGTCACGGGGATGATGTCACCTGAAAGTCTTAAAAAGCTAGAGGCGGCTAATGTGCAGCGTGGCCTATCAGCTGCGCCGGACCGTGGCGAATGGAAGTCTGCCGGTGATGGAACGATTTTTAATAACAAGGATGGTTCGAGCAAGCAGGTTGGTGGTCCTGGTGGTGGCAAGCAGACAGAGAGTAACCGCAAGTATCAAGAGATGTTGTCGTTAGGTACACCTGAATCGGTAGCGCGGGGTGTGGCATATGGCACATTGAAGACGGTGAGTGATCCAAATACGGGTTCTACATCGGTTATCGATTTGACTACCAACCAAGCAATAGGCGGGTTTGTTTCTACGGATATTTCTGACCCAGATGCACCAATAGTGTGGCAAGGGGCTACCCCTGAGCCGAAGCCTTCTGAACGATTAGATGTATCGACGATGTCGAATGATGAAAAGCTTAATGCCATTTTGAAGGCTAACCCTTCGTGGGATGAGAATAAAGCGCGTCAGTTCATGATTTATAAGGGGTATGGCAGTGAGTGATTATGATTTTTCTGATGCGGTTGATCCTTTTGCAGGAGCGGTTGATCCTTTTGAACAGCCGGTAGGGTTGAGCTTAGGTCGTGAGAACAAAGCGCCAGAGTCTCCTTCTGTTTCGGATTTGCTTAAAGCTGGCGCTATGGATCTTTTGTCATCAAAGAGTAATGAGCGATCCTTAGAAATCGCCGAGCGAATCGCCAACCCCGGTTCAATCAACTCAGGGGATGGTGGTGCTTTAGGATTTTCTTCTCGGTCTATGATGGAGCAGGTTAAGAGTCTTTCTGACGAAGGGAGGAGCAGTCTGCGAGATGATTTAGGCTTGCAGATTGAGAAAACTAAGTACCTTAAATCTGAAGCGGATAAGGTTCCTTATTCGCCTTCTACACAACAGTTTTTAAATGACAATAGTGAAAATAGTGCTTGGTCGGATTTTTGGGCAGACCCTATTACTATTGTTAAGGAAATCGGTTTGCGAAGCGCTCCGTCCTCGCTTGTTTCCATGACGGGGGGTGTTGTGGCGGGTGCTGCTGGGTTAGGCAACCCACTTGCCTTTTCTGGTGGAATGGGGGTTGCCTCTGCTCGCTTAGAGTATGGCAACTCTGTCATGGAGGGGTTAAAAAAAGAAGGGATTGATATTCTGGACGCTGATCAACTCATTGCGGCGCAGAAGAACCCGGCATTAATGAAGCGAGTAAAAAAATTCGCAACTGATAGAGCAGAGGTAATTGGCGCGTTTGATGCTGTTTCTGGTGGGCTAGCAAGTAAAAACTTAGGGGCTTTTGTTGCGCCTGGTATTAAGAGGGAGCTTGCCAACCTTGGTGCGCAAGGTGTTTCTCAGGCGGCTTTAGGTGCGGCAGGGGAGGCAGGTGCTCAGTATCGAACTGAAGGCGAAATTAGCTCACCCCGTGGAGTTGCCGCAGAGGCTGTTGGGGAGTTAATTACAGCCCCAATTGATGTGGCAGCAGCCACATCTAATACCGCACGGGAGCATGTCAAACAAAGCAATGAGATTAATTCAGAGCAGGAACTGAGTGAGATTGATGCGCTGGCCGAGGAGTTTAATGCGGCGAATGATCCATTTTTGTTGGAAGGCCCTGAGGCTGCTCCACCAAAACCGGCAGAAGAGCCGGTTTTTTATGCTGATACCGAAGGTGAAATTGATACAACGGGTGAGAGCGTTGCCCGTGCCCGTGCGGAACAGGCTAAGCGTGATGAGGAAGCTCGTATAGCTGAGGCGGCGTTTCGCCAGAATAATCCGCAGTATGCTTGGCAGCAGGTTAAAAACAATGTCGGTGAAGAGCAAACTGTGCTGGTGGATAATTATAGCGGTGCTATCCATGGCGATACGTCGCGGCTTGAAGTATCCCCTGAGCAGCATAGTACTGAGTATGAAGCCAAAATTCGGCAGATGATTAAGCAGCGTGCTGATGAAGCGGCTGAGCGTGAAAAGGCATTAGAGGGCAAATCGTTCGACCCTGATAAGCGCTTTGAAATACCAAGCAAAAAAGACAGCCCTGACATAGCACCAGCACCTACTGAGACTCCTGAGTTTGTTTCTCCTGAGCCTATACCGGACGCGCCAACGAAAGAGCAGGTCGATTTGGCGGCGCTCAACACAAATATGGAACCTACACTGGCACAAGCTGAAGCGGGTAATTATAAGAAGGGGCGGCTTAAGCTTGGTGGTTTGAATATCGCAATTGAAAACCCGAAAGGCTCTGTGCGTAAGGGCGTTGATCGTGACGGGAAGGCGTGGCAAAACGAGATTAAGCACCACTACGGCGACATTAGTGGGGTTAAAGGTGCCGATGGCGACAATATGGATGTGTTTATCGGCGATAACCCGGCTTCGAGCCGGGTTTTTGTTATTGATCAGATCGATCCTAAAACAGGCGAGTTTGATGAGCATAAAGTGATGACTGGCTTTGACTCGCTGGAAGATGCTAAGGCGGGTTATCTTGCTAACTATGACAAGGATTGGAAAGGACTAGGGGAAATCTCGGAAGTAGATTTTGATACTTTTAAGCAATGGACTAAAGAGGGCGACACGCAAAAGCCATATGCTGAGCAATCAGCCATTATTCCTCCTAAACCAGTTGCCGAATCAATTGAGGCGCCTCAAGCCGATGCTAGCGAGGCGTTAACCAATAAGCCATCAATTGCTATTGAGCCGCTTTCGGAGCGAGCTGTGCTCATTAAGGGCGTTCCTAAAGAGATGCGATCCTTAATGAATAGCGCTGGAGAGGTTAAGGCCCTCTGGCGGCGAAAGGAAGGTGGCTGGATGTTACCTAAGAAGCGGTTAGCTAAGGTGATGCCTATCCTTGAGCAGCATTTCGCAATGCCCAGTACTACTAAGTCGGAGGGTGAAAGTTTACCAAAAGGGGGTGGATATGAGTCAGGATCACCTAGATTGGATATCGGAGTTACGACAACTCGAGATAGTGAGCAAGGAGGAGGCTCTGGAATTGAGCTTGCTAGCCAGGGAAGCGAACGGGAAAGAGTGGGTGTTTCCGAAGGAAATGGAACCGTTGGCTCAAAGGATATTCCTTTGGCAGCAGAACGAAAGCTTGATGGTGATGCATTAGTAGATGATTTACCGTTTTCTGAGATGACGGATAATGATGAATTCACTAGACTTAAAACAGAGTTAAAAAACTCAGTTAATAGTGGTGAGTATGATGATAAATCAAACGTGGCTGAATCAGATAAAGGCCGAGCACGAAGCGAACTTGAAGGACGACGAGAAGTCTCCGAATATGGAGATCCATCAGAGAATACTGAAAAGCTGGGAAATGGAAAGCCCGCAAATGTGGAACCGGTTGAAAAAGGCGGGGATCGAGGAGACTCTAGCTTACGTAGTTCAACAGAGGATGTGGGCCGCTCTCGACGCAAATCTAGCGGCGGGGATGCCGATTACGGACGCAAGGGAGCAGGCAGAGAGGGAGCACTTGATGATGGAGCCCGAAGCACTGAGCGTATAACCACTTCACCTGAGGTTAGTTCGGGCAGTTCTGTTCCGGTTAACTTTCATATCAAAGATCCGTTGGCCATTGTTGGCGGCGGTCAGGTAGCGCGTTTTGAGAAAAACCAAGCGGCTATCGAACTTAGCAATATTCTTCGTGATGAATCCCGTGTTGCAACTACTGAAGAACAGGGAGTTCTTGCTGGTTATACAGGGTGGGGGTCGTTTGGTCAGGAGCTTTTTCAAGGTACATGGGAGAACCCTAAGCCAAAAGCTAATTGGGAAAAGCGGGATAGTTGGCTCCGTGAGCATTTAGGTCAAAAAGAGTGGGAGAGTGCCCAGCGCTCTATTACAAACGCTCATTATACTGACCCACCAACAGTAATGGCTATGTGGTCCATGCTGGCGCGTATGGGCTTTGATGGTGGCCGGGTTTTGGAACCGTCAATCGGTATTGGTAACTTCTTCGGTATGATGCCGCCAGAAATTAAGTCCCGATCTCAGCTTGCTGGTATCGAGCTTGACCATTTAACAGGCGGTATGGCTAAGCAGCTTTACCCTGATGCCAATATTCAAATTATGGGATATCAGGACTCCAAGACACCTGATAATTTCTATGATTTAGTTGTAGGTAATTGGCCTTTTGAAAATACGGTTATCGCGGACCGACGCTATAACCGATTATCCCCCATGCTTCATGATTACTTCTTTTTGAAGGCGCTTGATCAGGTAAGACCTGGCGGTATTGTTATGGGTATTACCTCAAAAGGCTCTATGGATAAGAAAGACATCAATATTCGTGCAGCGCTGGCCAAGAAAGCAGAGATAGTTGCTTCTTTTAGATTGCCTAGTGGTGCGTTTGAGGAGTATGCAGGGACAAAGGTTGTAACTGATATTGTTATTCTTAAAAAACGTGATGAACCTATTGAGCTGGTGGCTAATGCTGGTTGGATTGAGTCTGTTCCTTATATGACGCCAAGCGGCCACGAGGTGTTTATAAATGAATATTATGTACAGCACCCTGAGCATGTTATTGGAACCATCGATTACGGACATGGTACTACCTTTAACCGTCCTGGGATGATAGTTAAGCGGCCTGATGATGTTAAATTAGAACTAGATCGGATTGTTAAGCTAGTACCTGAGGGAGTTTTTTCTAAAGCGTCACGGGCTGATCATATTAAATATGTAACTAACCATACATCCGAACGCGAAGGGGCGCTGACTAAAAATAAAGAGGGTTTCTTCGTTGTGCGTGGGGAGTATTTGGCTCCCGCAGAGCAAATCAAAACATACTCTGTAAAAGATGCAACCAAAACGGCAGAGCGAGAGGCTCAGTTATCCGACTTGGTTGAAATGCGTAAGCTATACGGTGAGTTGATTGATGCGGAGAGGAGTTTAGATAAGGATGCTGAACCTACCCGTAAGGGACTCAATAAAGCGTATAAAGGGTTTGTTAAAAAGTATGGTTCCCTGAGTAACAGTTTCGGTCTTAAATACCTTAAACAAATCGATGATCCTTTTTTTCCTTCGCTTGCCGCGCTGGAAACCACTCATGGAAATAAAACAGTACCTGCTAAGATCTTAACCGAGAGTACAACCCGTGGGCCGCGCTCATTGGAAAACCCTTCAGTTTCAGATGCGTATGTATTGGCGCGTAGCGATTCGATAAACCCTAGTTTAAGTGTCGTTGCTAAATTAGCTAAGAAACCAAAGGCGGAGGTTAAAAAAGAGCTGATTAAGAGCGGGGCTGTCTTTGAATTGCCAAATGGTGATATAGCCCCTTCTGATATTTATCTTTCAGGCAATGTACGTGATAAATATCGTCAAGCCTTGGCCGCAGTTGAGGGGGGCAAAGGTGAGCTTAAGCGAAATGTTGCTGCATTAAAAGCTGTGCTCCCGCCTACTATTCCTTATTTTAAAATTGAGGTACAGATGGGAGCGTCTTGGGTGCCAACAGGTGTCTACGCTGAGTATGTCGCGCACATGCTTAACCTTGAAAGTGCTAACGAAATAGAGGTGTCTTATAAACAAGGTAACTGGTCTGTTAAATTTGATAGCGCTTTGAATAAACGTCCTGAAGCAAACAGTGGCTTCGGTACTAGAGAGTATGATTTTAAAAAATTGGTCAATGCTGCTATTAGAAATCAGACGGTTACGATTCGCCATAAAGACTCTAATGGCAATTTTTATGTTGCTACTAGGGCAACCAAAGAGGCTAACGAAAAAATCTCGAACATTCGTGAAAAGTTTGGAGAGTGGTTATGGAGTGATCCAGATCGTCGTATTACGCTTGAAACTGAATATAACGAAGTACGTAATGCTTATGCTGAACCTGTTTTTGATGGTTCTTTTTTAAGCTTTGAAGGGATGGCATTAAGTTTAGGAAATGGCCCTTTTGATCTTCGCAGTCATCAAGCTAACGCTATTTGGCGCGCTCTAGTTACCCGTAAGTCATTAAATGCTCATGAGGTTGGGACGGGTAAAACCTTCACAATGGGGGGGATCGCTGTTGAGTCTCGTCGCTATGGTCTTGCTAAGAAGCCTTTAATCCTTGCACATAACGCTAATAGTAAGTCGGTTGCCGCTGAAATACAGATGATGTACCCGTCTTCTAAGGTGCTTTATATCGATAATTTAAGCCCTTCAACTATTGATATAAAGCTTCGTCAAATTGCCAATGATGATTGGGATGCGGTTGTTGTCCCTCATTCGCTTATCTCACGATTTGCATTCAAAGAAGAAACCCTTATGGAGATGGCTTACGAGGAGATTGCTAACCTTGAGGCAGAGGCTAGAGAAGCTGCTCTAGAGGACGGCGTAAGCTTGACTGAGAGTATGTTAACGGATGATGCTGAGCTTAAAAAGCTTCGCTCTCAGACGGCAAAAGAGCTTGTTAAGATGCGCAATCGCATTATCGAGTCAATTAAAAAACAAGCCCAGCGCGCCAGCAAAGAGAACGCCGTCACCTTTGAGGAATTAGGGGTTGATATGGTATTGGTGGATGAGGCTCATGAATTTAAAAAGCCACCTTTCGCTACTCGCATGAGAATGAAAGGGCTGAATGTGCAATCTTCCGACCAGTCCATTGCTCTTAGTTTTATGACGCGTTATATCCGCGCCCACAATAATGGGGCAAACGTACATTTGTTTACTGGCACACCCATAACAAACACCTTGACAGAGATTTTCCATATGATGCGTTACATCATGCAAGAGGAAATGTCAGCGGCTGATGTTGATCAATGGGATGGTTGGTTTGGGTCGTTTGCAAAAGAAGTTCAGGATGTTGAATTAAATGCTGCCGCTGAGTATGAGTCTGTTACTCGATTGGCGGGTTTCATTAACGTACCCGAATTGCGTCGAATGATCGGTCAGTATATGGATGTTGTCTTTGCTGATGATATGCCGGAAATGCAACCTCGTCGTACAGAAAGCGGTAAGGTGTTAAGTGATAATTCCCTAACAGGATCAGAGCGGGAGTTTTTGATTAATGGCCGCACTGAGAATGCTAAGGATAGACCGTATAAGCAAGTGATTATTGATACTGCAGATCTGACACCAGAGCAGGAACTTGCGTTCCAGGATATACAAGGATTTGCTAAGAGCTGGAGAGAGATGGATGGCAAAACTAAACGCGAGGTTATGAGAAAAGGTGGTAATGAATCCCCTATTATTTACGAAGGATTAGCAACTAAAGCTAGCTTTGATGTTCGCTTGATGGATGGTGAGCGGCTTGCCGGTAAAGAGGGGGCTATTGATGATCATCCTGATAGTAAAGCCTCCCGGGTTGTTCGTAATGTTAAATCCATTTATGACAGCCATGAGAAAGCTACGCAGGTTATTTTTACAGAACTGGGTATCAATGACACGGCAGAGAGAAGCGAAGGGGCAGTTGGAGCCAAGGTTAAGCGCCGCTTCAAAACATTCTCGACGGTTAAGGACATCGTCTCTCGTCTTGAAGCAGAAGGTATTCCCTCTAATCAGATAGCTGTAGTCAATGGCGGCACAAGCAAAGATAAACGCAAAGCAATAGCTGATGCTATGAATCGCACTGAGATCCGAGTAGTTATTGGTTCTACTAAAGCGCTGGGTGTGGGCGTGAATATGCAAAGAAATTTGCGCGCTATGCATCATTTGGATGCCCCTTGGATGCCAGGCGACTTGGAACAGCGAAACGGGCGTGGACATAGACAAGGCAACCAATGGAATACGGTGCTCGAGTATCGCTATTTAACGGATCGATTGGATGGTCGTCGTTGGCAGGTTCTGGCGATTAAGCAGCGTTTTATTAATGCGTTTTTAAAGTCCAATGATGAAGAGCGTGTTATTGAAGGCGATGCGGCTAGTGATGAGGATAACGATATCCTTAAAACCTTTTCGGAAGCAGCCGGTGATCCTCGTATTTTGATCAGAGAAAAGTTGAATAAGAAACTGGGACGGCTGCAATCCAGAGAACGATTACATACTCAAGGTGTTGCGGATGCTCGCCGTCAGGCTGAATTGCTTTCTAGTAATATTGAGGTATTAGATAGCGCGATTAACAAGATCCATGCAGATGGTACTCAGGAAAAAGTATCTAAGTTGGTGGCGGATAATGCGGGTAAAGCCTTTGCAATGAACATTGATGGCCGTACTTTTATCGCTCGTAAAGATGCTGATCATGCTATCACTGATATTGTGACGAATGAGATGCGCGAAGGTGACGGCCGCTTTGATATTGGTTCCTATGGTGGTTATCCTCTGTTTTTATCTTGGCCTAAGTTAGAGTCTAAACCGGTACTGACGGTGAAGGTCGGTGACACGCCTTTATCATCCCGCACTGCTTCTGTTTCTAGTCTTGAGCATACGCTTCGTAACTACGGTTCTGAAATATCAGGAATGGAGGCGAAAAAGGCCGAATTATCTAAGTCGTTAGAACGTATGAGGAAGGTTAGTAAGGAGCCTTTCCATATGGCTGATCAACTACGCGCAGTTGAAACTGAGCTTAATGAGCTTGATCTGGATATTGCAAATAACCCTGTGCCTCCTCCGGCGTGGTTGCGTTCGGGCGCGCCTACTGACACAGAGGTACATTGGAATGGTAAGCAATTTATTGTCACTGGCCACCGTTGGAATAATGATGGGTGGTTTGTTGTGGCAAAGGATAAAAAAGGGCCTGTTGTTATCCCATATCATGAGGTTACCGACGGGCAAGCTATGGCTATTTATGAGCCTCGTGATTTTGTCGCCCCTGAGCTTGTGTCTTCTTCAATATCGACTGAGGCAGATAAAGTTGAAGTTGATACTGATCAGGAAGCAGGTATTGCTTTTAGCCAATCGAAAACTGAACGTAAAGGCTCTGATCAAGCGTCTATTAAACGGATTGTTGATAAGCAGGTGCTGAGCTGGCCGTCTGCCCCGCCTGTTATTGTTGTGCAATCCGTTACCGATCTACCTCATTACATTCAATCGGCTATTCGTGAGCGTAATGCTGTGCGGGTAAATGGTGTGCGGGATCAGCAGTCGGGTAATATTTATCTGGTTGCGGATAACTTAGCAGATGGTTACCAAGCTAAGCGGGTGCTTGCACATGAAGCTGTTGGGCATTATGCCATGGAGGAGATGCTCGGGGATGAGTTTAAGAAGGTTGTTGATCGTGTACAGCAATTAAAGGCTAAGGATAAGGTTATTCAGCAGTTGGCAGAGGAGGTTAATGGCGAGGGCAGCCCTTATATCGAGTCCGCTGAGATTATTGCGAAGATGGCAGAGACTGGGGTGAAGCACCCTATGTTAGTGAAAGCGTATGCCGCTTTGCGTAATTTCTTGCGCCGGTTAGGGTTTGGTATTGAGTTTAGCTTGGCTGATTTGAAAGGGATGCTGGTGGATGCGGCGTTATGGTTGCGTCGTCCGACCACGTATACATCTTCTGCCGGATCGAGCATTTATAGTGAGGCGGCGTTTTCTCAAGACTCTTCCGATAGCCGGTTGATGAATAATATTGATCAGTATGGCGCGGATGTGGCTGAGTGGATCAAGAAAGCTTGGAAGAAACAGTGGACGGCTGATCTACGCCCTGCATGGTTGGCGCTGCTTACTCGCCGCCATTTGGCGGATATTGCTACTGGGGTGCTACCTCAAATCAAGCAGTATGTGCGTATTGCGCAGTATATGGATGCGCGCCGCAATGATTTGCTCACGGAAGGGGCGGATATCGCGGATAAGTGGACTAAGTTCAATATTAAACATCGTGCGGAAGGCCGTGCTTTAGCTGACCTAATGCACGATACCACGATTGCTGGTGTTGATCCTTCTAGACAGTATCAGCCGATCATTACCAAGGAGGAAGTGGAAGAGATTCGTCGTAAAAATACGATTCTGATTAAAGAGCGTTCTCATGATGGTGCGGGTGGCGGTAAAACGGGTATTAGAAGCGCTGCGCAGTTAAGAGAGGAGATTAGTGCTGCGGAAACAAAGCTCGCACAAGAGTATAACCGGCAGGCGGCGCGAAGTGACTTACTTAAGCGCTGGAATCGGTTAAGCCCGGAGGCGCAAACGATTTATCGTGAAGTCAGGGATCTTTATAAAGCTCGCCAGCGTCAGACGCTAGAGGCTTTAGAAGCGCGTATTGGCCGCACGATTACCGATGGCAAGTCGGCTCAGGCTTTGGTGAGTATGTTGCGGGAAGAGTTTGAACAAATTGAGGTACAGGAGCCTTATTTCCCACTGTCGCGCTTTGGAGATTATTGGGTATCGGCTACCAAGGGTGATGAGCGTGTTTTTCAGATGTTTGAAAGCACTAGCGAACAGAATGCCTTTATGGAGGATATGAAAGAGCAAGGCTTTAAGGTGCGCCACGGGGTTAAGCTGGGGAACCTTAAGGAACTTGACGGCGTTAGCTCTAAATTTGTGGCTGATATTGAAACACTACTCGATGAGAAATTGGGTAATTCACCGAAAGGTGAGCAGTTACGTGATGAAATTTATCAGATGTATCTAAAAACTATGCCTGATTTGTCGATGCGTAAGCACTTTATCCACCGTAAAAAGACAGCAGGTTATGCGGCTGATGCGCTCCGCGCCTATGCACATAATATTTTTCATGGATCTTATCAGTTGGCACGACTGGAATATGTTGATCAATTGCAGGCTGAGCTCTCGGATATGGAGGAGGCGCTGACAACGGACTCTGATAAGTTAGCGGGTGATTTAAAAGCCCATAAACTGGCAATCGGTATGCAAAATCTGGCGGAATCCTCTTTACGGGATATGCTGGGCGACTTTAACCGCGAAATAAAGTCTGAGGGTGAGTTAAGCGCTGATGATGAGATTAGTTACCGTGCTGTGAAGTTGGCTTTAAAGCACCGTAACGAACCTAAGGTGTTAGAGAAGGCTTATGGCCAGCTCACCCGTACCCGCGATGCGGTTAAGCAGGTGGGTAAGGATAAGGTAAAAGCGGGGCATATCTACACAGAAATGCTAAAACGCCACGAATGGGCTATGAATCCTAAGGGGGCTGCTTGGGCAAACTGGGCGAGTTCAATTGGCTTTGTTTGGTATTTAGGGGTATCCCCGGCCGCGGCGTTTGTGAACTTGACGCAAACCCCAGCAGTAGCCTTGCCTATGCTGGGCGCACGTTATGGATGGGGCGCGTCGTCTAAAGCTTTGTCTCGTACTACACGGGAGTATATGGCGGGTGGGTTTGGTATTGAAAACAAGCTTTCAGGGGAGCGCTTAAAGGCGTACCAAGAGGCCGTCAGTAGTGGTGTTATAGATAAAACATTGGCGCATGATTTGGCCGCTGTAAGCCAAGAGGGGGCAACCTACAACCCTGTGCGCCATGGGGTTATGAAAGGTGTTTCATTCCTATTTCATCATGCTGAGCGGATGAACCGCGAAGTAACCTACATGGCTGCTTATGATTTAGCGCGTTCTCGGGGGTTAAGGCATGAAAAGGCGATACAGGTTGCGCATGATTTAACATGGGATGCCCACTTTGATTATTCCAGCGGCAATAAGGCGAGGGTAATGCAAGGGGATATCCCTAAGGTGCTGCTTATGTTCAGGCAGTTTTCGTTGAATATGACGTACATGCTGGTGCGTAGTGCGCAACAGTCGATCAGTAAAGAGACTGACCCGGCCACTCGTAAAATTGCCAGAAAGCAGTTAACCGGTGTGTTAGGGATGCACTTTGCCTTTGCTGGCGCGATAGGCTTGCCATTGTTTAGTGTATTTGCGGGTATTATGAATGCCATCTTTGATGATGAGGACGATCCTTATGATTTTGAGGTGGAGATGCGCAATTATCTAGCGGATACCTTCCCTAAACCGGTCGCTGATATGATTGCTAAAGGTGTGTTTAATGCGGCCTTGGGGGTTGATGTGCATTCCCGCACCAGTATTAATGATCTGTGGCTAAGATCGTCTAACCGTGAGTTGGAAGGGCGTGATACGGTGGCGTATTGGATTGAACAGCTTACGGGGCCTATGGGAGGTATTTTATTAAATGCAGGGACTGCTTATCAATTGAATCAAGACGGGCACGGCTTGCGCGCGCTTGAATCAACGGTGCCGAAGTTTGTTAAGGATATGCTAAAAGGATATCGGTACTGGGATGAGGGCGTTAACACCCTACGGGGTGATCCTTTGATAGAAGATCTGCCCCCCGCTTTAGCTGTGGTGCAGGCTATGGGGTTATCGCCTGCAGCACTCAATGACCGTTATGACGCTAACAACGCCGTGAAGGGTAAAGAGCGCGCTATTCTTGGCCGTAGACAGAACCTGATGAACCTTTATTACCTGGCATACCGTGGGGGTGATAAAGAGGGTATGGAAGAGGTCGTTGAAAAAATCAGGCGCTTTAATCGGGCAAATCCTAAAGTAAGAATCCGCAAAGTGGATTTGATTCGATCCTTGAGGGCGCGCCGTAAAGCCTCGGCTCGATCAGAGCATGGAGTGATGGTGAGTAAGAAATTGCGCCATCTGAAGGAAGAGGGGCGGTTTGCTGAGTGAGGGATTAATTATGTGGGCAAGGATGTGGCGGCGAATACGGTGGCGCTGGTGGTGCAAGTTAACAAGGCACCACTGGCGGTATGTAGCTACCAATGAAAATGGTAAGGTCTTTGAGTGCTCCAGATGTGGAAGGGTTTGGAGTACTCAGAGTGGGATTGTCGAGTAGAGGCCTACTTATGCGGGCATGGAAAAGCTTCCTTGAATGCATCACCAATTAAATAGAAACCAGGCTCTCCCCATCTGGCTGGGTTTTTTAATATGTAGTTTTCTGCGATAGCTCTTATCTGGCCTGATGTTACATCCCCTTTTGGGCATATAATCTCTGCGTCTTCAAATATATCCCATACTCCATGTACATATCCTACATAGCGGCCTGCAGTAAAGTTGTTTGTTCCACTCGCATTACGTAGTACTTTATCGTGCTCTCGCATTTGGGCGGCAATACTATTGCCGTTTTCAAAACCTGCTTGAAGGTGAGGGGATAGTAGAAAGAGAGCTATCGCAGTGACGAGGGTTTTCATAATTATTTCCTTATACTCTGAGAAGGCTGTCGCTTAATAGTAAATATCTTTGAAATTAATATTCAGGTCGTTTATATCATAATCATTGAACCCAAGCCTAACTCCATGCTGAACCGATTTATGACCTTCAGTCTCAAGAAGTTCTCTTGCCTGCTCTGCTTCTGAGGTGGTAGTAAAAAACTCACATATTCTTGCTTTATTGTTACTTGATTTTGGCCGGTAAATCACATAGTACTCGCCAAACCGTTTGTCGGGGTTTATTTTAATATCTTGATATTTTTTAACAAAAACAGCGTTTTTTAGGTGATTTAAAGCCGACTCGCCGTTTTCTCCATTAAATAGCTTGCTGAAAAATCCCATAAATTACTTCCTTATAATTCAAACTTTCCTCGTATGTTACGAACAGTTTGGATAAAAGCAAATAGTAAAGTCTTGACTCAGGTCGGCCATTAGCATAATTTTGTGCTCACGAGGCGTCGAAACCTCTCTCATAGACGGAAGCCCCAACCCCGAAAGCGTTGGTTTTTTTGCGCCTGTAATTTGGTGCGAATCTCGTTAAGTCGGGAGGGTGGTGAATACAATACCCTTCGGGGGAATAAACCCGCGGTTTCTATGAGCCGTTTCGAACCTCCTGGCACCCCTATTCGAAAAGGGGGAACTCGAAAAAAATCATAGGAGGCCATTATGGCTAATCAAATCACACGTTGTGAACCTACCCCGCTCATATCTATTGCATCGAACAATCAACCCGTAACCACTTCATTGCTGGTGGCTGAGGCTTTTGGAAAGCGGCATAGTCATGTCACAGACAAAATTAAATCTCTCGATTGTTCTGATCAGTTTAGGTGTGCCAACTTTTCGGTACACCCCTATAAGAACCCCCAGAATGGCGAAACTTATACCGCTTACCAAATGACCAAGGACGGCTTTATGTTTCTTGTTATGGGGTTTACCGGTAAGAAAGCAGCGCAAATCAAAGAGGCTTATATCAACGCTTTTAACCAGATGGAATCCCAGTTGCGCTCGGATAGCCTATCAAGCACCCCTAAACGGATAGAAGCAAATTCACAGTTAAAGGATTTGCTTTATGAACAGCGACTAAAATTCGATACGTTGTTTGATGTATTTAGCAACGCTTTACTTGAGTGTGGTCACCCTTCAAAAGCTGATGTCCTAGTCAAGGGGTGGTTGGGTGTTAGGTCACTGCGAAATATCAACGATGAGCAGATGAGGCGAGGCATGTTCTTTATGCAGGGGATGCTTGGATTTGTAATGAAGTCGGGCAATAACGTAACAGAAACGGTAAACATACCGCTTAATACAATATGGAAACTATCTACACAAGCTCAAAAGGCAGCGAACTGCGCTTCTAAAATGGCGAGCCTTGCTGACCCTATATTGGAGTCAATTAGAGAGGTTGAATTGATGCTAGGGCATCCTGTAACGGTTGATAATATGCGTAATCAGTCGCACTAAAGCAGTGCTATACTGAGCTTGTTGTGAAAGTGTATTCATGGCAGTACAAGTATCTTTAGGGGGAGCTTTGCTCCCTTTTTTTAGGCTATTGGATGGTTTAAGTGCGACCGCTTTTGCAGTTATGATGTGTGGCATTCAAGTGCTGGTGGATTTAAGCATATGCTTAACTGATACTATTACTGCGATCAAAAACAAGAAAACAAGCGGTTGTTTTTTTAAGTCTATGAATATAAAGAACTAATTTGCTTACTTTATGTTGAAGCTTTCGACGTTCATATTCAGTTTGTTCCAGTGGTTAAATTGCGTATCCTGTATGGCGATGCATCATAGCACGAGATCAACCTATCTACGAAAGGGCAGTTCGATTACATGACTACACAGCGGTCGCTTAAAGACATTATTCAAAAACAAAAAACGATAAAAGTAGGGATTATTGGTGCCATGGATCAGGAGGTGGAGATTCTTCGTGAAAGCCTCTCAGATCGACAGGACCATGTGATCGCTGGATATGAATTTTATACAGGTACCATGAGAGGGGTGGAGGTTGTACTCCTGAAATCGGGTATTGGTAAAGTTAACGCCGCCGTTAGTACCACATTGTTGCTGCATGCCTTTGCACCGGACTGTATTTTAAATACGGGTTCAGCTGGCGGTTTCGACCCTGTACTCAATGTGGGCGATATCGTTATCTCCTCAGAAGTGAGACATCATGATGTGGATGTGACGGTGTTTGGCTACGAGCCCGGGCAAGTACCAGGTTTACCCGCGGCGTTTGAACCTGACACAACACTAGCGCAGATCGCTGAGCGTTGTATCGAACGCCTAGAAGGGATGAAGACCGTACACGGGCTCATAGCGACGGGTGATAGTTTTATGAATGATCCAGTGCGAGTTGCTCGAACCCGTGAACTCTTCCCCTCTATGAAAGCGGTCGAGATGGAAGCGGCGGCAATAGCTCAGACATGCCATCAATTTGCTACGCCTTTTATTGTTATTCGCGCTTTATCTGACATTGCAGGTAAAGAGTCGGATCAGTCATTCGAGCAGTTCTTAGAAACAGCGGCCCGTCATTCGGCAGAGATGGTCACAGAAATCACTGCTTCAATAGGCGAGCTTGGCTGAACCAAAAAATAACCTTTTGCTAAATAACGATCTATAAAGAGATATTTCATGATTAAATCATTTCAACCGCCACAACGGGTTCTAATGGGCCCCGGCCCTTCGGATGTAAGCCCGCGTGTTCTGGAAGCGATGTCACGCCCCACTATAGGGCACTTGGATCCTGAATTCATCCGTATGATGGACGAGTTAAAAGCACTGCTGAAACAAACATTTTTGACTGATAACGAGCTGACTATGCCCGTGTCTGCGCCCGGTTCTGCCGGAATGGAAGCTTGCTTTGTTAACTTGGTTGAGCCGGGTGATAAAGTGATTGTCTGCCAGAATGGTGTGTTTGGTGGACGTATGAAAGAAAACGTCGAGCGTTTTGGCGGCGAAGCGGTATTAGTCTCTGATGAGTGGGGCACGCCAGTTAGTGTTGATAAAGTAAAAGCTGCATTTGAAGCTCACCCTGACACAAAAATTTTGGCGTTTGTGCATGCTGAAACATCAACGGGCGTTCGCTCTGATGCTAAAAGCCTCTGTGCGATTGCTAAAGAGTACGATGCGCTAACCATCGTTGATGCGGTTACTTCACTGGGTGGTTCTGAATTGCGGATGGATGAGTGGGGAATTGATTCTATCTATTCTGGCTCTCAAAAGTGTTTGTCATGTCCTCCGGGTATTTCTCCTGTTAGTTTTAGTGCGAAAGCGGTAGAAAAAGTGCAGAACCGTGAAAGCCGTACACCAAGCTGGTTCCTAGATAAAAAGCTAGTCATGGGTTATTGGGGAGGCGATGGAAAGCGTGCTTACCATCACACGGCCCCTGTGAACTCACTTTACGCTTTGCACGAGTCGCTTGTCATTTTACAGGAAGAGGGGTTAGAGAACTCTTGGGCTCGTCATGCCAAACATCATGAAGCATTGAAAGCTGGTTTGGAAGCCATGGGTATCTCCTTCCTTGTTGAAGAAGCATACCGCCTGCCGCAGTTAAATTCTGTTATGATCCCGGAAGGTGTTGATGATGCCGCTGTTCGATCTGCGTTATTGAGCAACTTTGGTTTGGAGATCGGCGCAGGTTTGGGGGCTTTAGCGGGTAAAGTATGGCGTATCGGCTTGATGGGTGCCGCTTGTAACCGCCGTAATGTGACGCTGTGTTTATCAGCTCTTGAAAGCACCTTAGCTGAAATGGGGACACCCATTCAGACAGGTAAAGCCTTAGTGGCAGCGGCAGCGGTTTATCAGGCTTGATTGTCTGCGGCGTACCTTAGATCTACTTGTTCCAAAGCCGGATTAATTTCCGGCTTTTTGTTTTTGAGTATATTTATTTAGACAGCTCGGCTTCGATCAGATCGGTCTGTGCTTTTTCGTCCCACTCTCTGCCACCTATAATCGTCTTGACGCTGCGTCCATCTTTATTAAGCAGAAAGCTCATTGGAAGCCCCTTAATATCCAAAGAGATAAACGATACCCCCTTTTGGTCCAATAAAATGGGGAACGTGAGTTCGGTATCAAGTTGCAGTAGAAAAGCATCGACGACATCGGGCTCTTCGCCTGCATTAATGGCGACAATCTCAAAACCGTCATCGGCATAGCGTTCTTTAAGGCGTTGCATAGAGGGCATCTCTTTCACGCAAGGTGGGCACCATGTTGCCCAAAAGTTGAGAAGCACTACTTTACCCTTGTAGTCGGTCATATTGATGATATCCCCGTCCGTATTGGGGAACTTCAGTTCACTAAACATCATACTGTCATCGGCATAGCTGTAGGTGGCTAATAACATTAATAGGCTGGCAAATATATGACGAAAAAACATCGACAAAGCTCCAAGGGTTGGGTGGGTAGCTTATTTTTAAACAACAATAAGTCGTAAAGTTTTTATGTTCTATCTTAGGATGATCTGATTGATTGGTATATGTTACCGGAGTGTGGCATAAATAATCTTAATTAATTGTTAGTGATCATAACTCAAAAGTAGGAATTCGTGATGAAAGTAGCCTTTGTCGGATTGGGTACTATGGGTTTTCCCATGGCAGGACATTTGCAAAAAGCAGGACATGAAGTAACGGTATTCAACCGGACACACGCTAAGGCTCAACAATGGGTTGAGGTGCATGGCGGTCATTGGGCTGAAACACCCGCCGAAGCTGCTAACGGAGCAGACATTGTCTTTACCTGTGTGGGGAATGACGATGATTTAAGAGAAGTCACGACGGGTGTGCAAGGGGTGCTCAAAACAATGACGGCAGGCTCGATTCTCGTCGACCATACGACTGCTTCGGCTGAAGTAGCGCGAGAACTCTTTGAGGCGACTAAAGCTCAAACTGTAGGATTTTTGGATGCTCCTGTGTCCGGAGGGCAGGCTGGTGCTGAGAATGGTGTGCTGAGTGTCATGGTGGGTGGTGAACAAGCCGCTTATGATAAAGCGGAACCGGTGATGCAGGCCTATGGCAAATCCATTCGTTTATTGGGCCAAGCGGGTAGTGGGCAGCTTGCAAAAATGGTGAATCAGATCTGTATCGCAGGGCTTGTGCAGGGGTTATCTGAGGCGGTGCATTTTGCCAAGCAAGCTAATCTAGATGCTGCACAAGTCTTTGATGTTATTCAACATGGCGCTGCTGGCTCTTGGCAGATGGTTAATCGCCATCAAACGATGATTGATGGTAAATTTGACTATGGGTTTGCTGTTGATTGGATGCGGAAAGATTTAGGTATTACCTTGGATGAGGCTCGTCGTAACGGTGCTCAGTTGCCAGTAACCGCGCTGGTTGATCAGTTCTATGCGGAAGTGCAACGTATGGGGGGAGGGCGTTGGGATACCTCAAGCCTTGTAAAACGTTTTGAGCCAGATCAATAAATTGTTATAATTGTGCCATTTCATTTATAACTTATTAGACTAAAGGTGTGGTTCTATGTTTGGTATTGATAAATACAGTTTGATCTCTTTTGCGCCTAGCATCGCGGTTGTTGTTGGCTGTGTTGCTTTGGTGGTTATCGGTGTGCCCATGCTGAAAAAAGCCATGGCTGCTGATGAAGCGCGTGCTAATCGCGACGTAAAATAAGCCTCAAGAAGAGACTGGCGCTAGGGTGAGCGTCAGTCTCTATTGTCTTTAGTCTGGCCAGCTGTCCTTTACAATTATCCCTCGGCTGATCGTTCGCCATCTTCCCTTTTCTTCTCTCGTTTCAACAATCATCTTGGGTGAGTGAGCTTCTGTTATCTGATGTTTTAGCTCAGTTTTTGTTAACGGTGTTAGGTGCTCCTGATGTTCCAGTCCTGCTATCCAATGATGGCGTGGTAAAATAACAAAATACGTGTCAGAGTCTGGTTGGGTATCTAGTTGCTCGATGTCTGAGTGCCTCAACCACCACCCTTTATAGTGATTAGGATGTAGCGCTTTTATCTGTGGCCAGTGTGCAGTGTAATAGGTGTTGTAAGGGTAGAACAGATAGCCAGTCAGTAAGGTTGCTTGATGTGTTGGCAATGGAAGGTCTGAGTCTAATAGGGCTTGGCGTGCTTCAGCTTTTCTTGTGATTGGAAGCTGGTGGGTTTGTAAACGTTGCTGCTTAATATCTAGTCGGTCTCTCCCGCCGGGACCAATAAACCCACTTAGCCCATGAATCTGTGGGTGGTGCAGATAAAATTTAATCGCTACCTCTAAATGAAGGACTTGCCCCCCTGTCTGCTGGATCAGGTAGTCAAGTTCTCCTAAGGTACGTTTTTTGTCCAGAATGGTTAGGTTTCTAGCCAATAGTTTTGCGTTAGGACTGTTACGTATCAGTGCTTCTACTACATCTTCAAACTGTTTGCCTAAGCGATATGCCGGAGCGCAAGGATAGGTACGCCATTCTTGGGAGAGTGCGCTATGTGGTCGGTGGTCTGCCTGATCAAAATTGGCCATTATATTTGTTTCAGCCAGCAAAGGCGGAGCATCATAAAGCCATGTTAGATCTTTATGTATATCAACAAGTAACCTATCGCTCATCTTGTAAATATCCACTATTAATAGTTCACATCCGAGTACAACTCACCTACAGTATCTCACTCAGGCGTCGGTGGCGAGCTGTTAAGGCTGCTGCAAAGCATAGGTGCATTTATGAATACAAATCCATTACCCAAACGCAATGATAGCGAACGTTTTCCTCTGCTTTCGGATACAAATATCAATACGATACTCATGAACGGCGCTAAAATCGCGCTGAGTAAGCTGAGCCGTGCCAGTAGTTTTGATGCAAGGTTGTACTACTACGCAGAAATTGGGGTGTTTCTAGAGGTGTCTCTTTCAAGGGGAGCTGGCATCACAGATGAGACACGGCGGCGTTTAGAAGCGCTTCATCGTGAAGCGACGTATCTCCATATGCAAGCAAACAAAGAAGATAATGCTGTAGCTGATGTTTGATAGTAAAGCCTTTTTATCCCGCCTGACGCAGCGCCCTGGTGTTTATCAGATGCGGGACAGTGCTGGAAAGCTACTCTATATCGGAAAAGCTAAAAACTTAAAAAAACGAGTCAGTAGCTATTTTCGATCAACAGGATTGACGGTCAAAACACAGGCCTTGGTCTCCCATATCGCAGATATTGATATCACGGTGACCAACAGTGAGACAGAAGCGCTGTTGCTAGAACAGAACCTCATTAAGCAAAACCGCCCACCCTACAATATTTTGTTGAGGGATGATAAAAGTTATCCCTATATTTTTGTTTCATCGGGTGAAAATTACCCAGTACTGACTTTTCATCGTGGCGCAAAGCGAAAAAAAGGGCAGTATTTTGGCCCCTACCCGGGGCGGGCGGCTGTTAATGATAGTTTAAATATTTTGCAGAAGGTTTTTCGCATCAGACAGTGTGATGATGCTTTCTTTCGGAATCGTTCGCGGCCTTGCTTACAGTACCAAATAAAGCGTTGCAGTGCGCCTTGCGTCGCAGCGATATCGACAGAGGATTATGCCGAAGATGTTCGCCATGCCACGATGTTTCTAGAAGGTAAAAGCCACACCATCATGAAAGAGTTAGCGGCGCAGATGGAAGAGGCCTCCAAACGTTTGGACTTTGAGCGCGCAGCAGAGTATCGAGACCAAATTAGTAGCTTGCAGCTAGTCCAAGAGCAGCAATACGTTTCAGGAAGTGCAGGCGATGCAGATGTTATAGCCTGTTCCATTCAGCCTGGTGGTGTTTGTGTGCACGTGCTCTTTGTTAGGGGAGGGCGTGTACTGGGTAGTAAAGCTTTCCATCCGAAAGTATCGGTCGAAGATAGCCCCTCCAGTGTACTTTCAGCCTTTATTGCCCAGTGGTATATCGGCTCCCCTCGTGAAATTCCCAATCATGTGATTATTAGCGATGAGCTGGAAGATCAGGACTGTCTAGAAGAGGCGCTACGCGAACAGCGTGGGAAGAAAGTTCAAATCAGCCATCGAGTAAAAGGGGAGCGTCAAGGATGGCTAAAGCTCGCTGTGACCAATGCAGAACAGAATTTAACAAGCCATCTGGCGAGTAAACAGAACATTTACCAACGCTATTTAGCCCTGCAAGAGGTCTGCGGTCTGGATGAAACGCCTTCACGGTTGGAGTGTTTTGATATCTCCCACAGTAGTGGTGAGGCAACGGTCGCTTCCTGTGTGGTATTTGACCGTAACGGCCCGCTAAAAAAAGACTATCGGCACTTTAATATTGAGGGCATAACGGGCGGAGATGATTACGCTGCTATGCATCAAGCGCTGACGCGCAGATATACCCGCATTAAAAAAGGTGAGGGGGTATTACCTGATATTCTCTTGATAGATGGAGGTAAAGGGCAAGTTACCCAAGCAGTTGAGGTGTTGAATGAGCTGCAAATAGGTGATGTTCAGATTATCGGGGTAGCAAAAGGTACAACGCGTAAAGCGGGCTTTGAAACCCTGATCATGGCAGAAAGTGGTAAGGAGGTGACATTAGCCTCGGATTCAGCAGCGCTCCATTTGATACAGCATATACGCGATGAAGCTCACCGCTTCGCGATCACAGGCCATCGTGCAAGGCGAGGGAAGGCGCGGCAAACCTCGCAGCTGGAAGGTATTCCCGGTGTTGGGCCCAAGCGCAGACGTGAATTACTCAAGCATTTTGGCGGAATTGCTATGATTGAGCGTGCGAGTATTGAAGAAATCACAAAAGTCTCTACCATAAGCCGGGCGCTGGCAGAGGAGATCTATGCCGCGTTACACCCAGAGGCCTGATTGCGGAGTTTTCGGCACTGATGTTGTTATCTATGAACATACCTAACTTGCTTACACTCCTTAGGATCTTTCTAATTCCGGTGTTTGTGTTGTTTTATTACTTACCCTACAACTGGGCTCCTTTAGCCACAGGTGCTATTTTTGCCGTCGCGGCTGCAACCGATTGGTTGGACGGTTACCTTGCCCGCCGTTGGAATCAAACATCAGCGTTAGGTGCTTTTCTTGATCCTGTTGCTGACAAGTTGATGGTTGCTGTTGCCTTAGTGATGCTAACGGAAACCTTTGCTCAAGTATGGATGACGATTCCTGCCATGATTATTATCGGCCGAGAAATCATTATCTCCGCGCTGCGAGAGTGGATGGCAGAGTTAGGCAAACGGGCTAGTGTGGCGGTATCCTACATCGGCAAAATAAAAACGGCTTTGCAGATGCTGGCAATTTTTTTGTTAGTCTCTGTAGAACCTGCTTCAACAATCTCTTGGGTTGGTGTGGGGGCGCTCTATATTGCTGCTTTGTTGACCTTATGGTCGATGTTTGTTTATCTAAAAGCGGCTTGGCCTGAACTAACTTCCGAAGATTAAAGCGATAATGCGCTAAGTGGTTAATCTTTAAGCAAAAATAAATGCTTAACATGGTTGACACAGGCTCAGATCTCTCTATAATACGCCCCACTGTTTGCACAGGGCGGGAATAGCTCAGTGGTAGAGCACAACCTTGCCAAGGTTGGGGTCGCGAGTTCGAACCTCGTTTCCCGCTCCAAATAATTGTGCAAAGTATAGGCGCGGTGGCAGAGTGGTCATGCAGCGGACTGCAACTCCGTGTACGCCGGTTCGATTCCGACCCGCGCCTCCATTAAAAACAGTCACTTAGGTGGCTTTTTTTATGCCTTCCGAATATTTTTCTTATTATACAGCCTGTGATTTTGTACAGCTTTGCTCCGATGAATGGACGCAAGCTCCGTTTATTTCGTTGTTATTTTTTCCGAACACTGTCACGACTTTCTCGGCGTAACGGCGATAGTCCTTTTGTGTACATGGATTCAGTACGTTAAACGCTTTTGATTTAAAGAAGTTGTGGCCATTCCCTCAAGTTTAACACCTTGAGCCTGCGCTGCGCACTCGGGCAAAACAGCATATCTGGTCACAGATTCATAAAGCCTTTAGCGTGGTATCTGCTCAGGATATTCCAGCGGGTAGCTTGGATGCAGTTAGAAACTTTATTCGTGCCTACGCACTGGAGGGGGAGTACTTGCCCAAACAGCAACGGGCACCGTTTCCTGAAGAGAAAATCGCTTACCTGGCAACGTGGAATAAGATCGCTTACCACCGCGACCGCCAGCTTGATGACCTGTCTAAGCAACTGACGACTTAGCCAAAAAGGTCGAGGCGGTAAAATCGAACTTATATGATCCCATTGCAGAGCCTTCAATGTCTCTTACGCCATATGTGGACCAAGACAGGGTAGAGCGCTTACTGGATATTCAAGACCGCCGCCGATCTTAGGTTGATGCTAGGCTGGTGGGGTAGAAAACCCATACACTACGTCAATAGCATTGCCATGCTAGCGCCCACTCATTTTCTTTGCCTTGCACTGTACCCAAACCGAAATACCCAACTCCGCCGTCGCCCCATGACCAATGCGCTTTATCTTCAGTATCTATTTGGAATACATATTCTGGCTGTGCAGGGTGCTTGTTCCAAGGGGCCCAAGATATCTCGCTTTGTATCAAAGTTGGCCAGCCACTAAACTTGAAGCCTGGTGTATTTTCATAAAAGTCATAATATTGATCTTCAATTTCTTCTGGACATTCTACGGGAACGTCTTCCCAGCAGGGGTAATCCGCATCAACCTCAATTGCCTTCATTGGGAAGGGCTTAATATAAGAAGAGATATTTGGTTTATTTATTGGGATAAGTTCTTCAATAGTTTCATATGCTCTTATTTCCCAGCCTTCTCCATTCGGAGTGTCTACCGGAAGGTTTTCAGCATCTATAAACACAGTAATAAATGCTAATCCTTCAAGACGCTCTGGGATGTACGGCAACTCATTCAAATTGATTTGCGCGAGAGGAAGCATTGGTCTTTCGTTTGAGTAGGGCCAACTTTCCTCTTTAGCGCAAAATCTGACTTCTCCAAACCAACTCGCATAAGAGTTGTCAGGTGGCCGGAAACCACCGACATTTAAGACAATTGCCTTGCGCTTAATCTTACTTCCAAATAGTTCAACTATATCGGTCATATTCTATTGTGCGTCCAGCCCGTAGGGCGATGCTGCCTTATCTTGTTTATTGATTATTCTCGATTAGAACGGCCATATTCAAAGTACTTTTTTTTGGCATCTCACCTTCAAAGAAACCCTCAAATACTAGCTGAAACCTTTCTCTTCTATCGAAAAGCTGTTCATCATTGAGGTTTTCGATTTTATACCCATCATTTGGATTAGAGTGACAGCCTATCGTCATCATTACATAACTGAATATCCGCATAAGCCGCCAGACCAGTACTCTGGGTAGTTGATCGATATCATTATACTTAGTCGATAAATCATAAATTTCATCATCTAATTTGAAGTATTCTTCATCAGACCAAGCGCACTTTTCATGTAAAGTGCCAGTGAATGAATCATTATCGTATTCATCGCACCAAGGGAAATTGCGATTTATTTGTTCCATGCTCATACAGTTTGCGGAGTCCATTGTAGCAGCTTGTTATGCTCTTTTTGGTATTCGCTGATCATCACTGATTTTTCCGAAAGCTCCTTTAACACCTTGTTTGGAAACGATAGCAGCTTCTCTCCAAACCATTTTCTATGCCCATATTTGTCTTGTATTGGTTCTGAAGGCCCATTGTATATTTCTGTGTATGAGCCATCTTCGTGAATCTTAATACCAATGTAGTAATCTGGGACCGTTCGGAAAGTTAAAGACTCTTTAAATGTCGCCTTAATTTGAACTAACCGACCATCTGAAGTTTCACCATCATAGCCTTCTACAAGAACATCATATAGCTCAACATCGTAGTCCCTCTGGACTATCGCTTCGCCAATATCGTCTACAAGCCGCCCATCCATGGTAAATTCTTTTCCTGGCAAAGCTTTTTTGAGCTTTCGTATGCCGGAAAATATATCGTCTAGTGCATCTTTAATTACTACTTGTTCTGGCATCTAACTCTCTTTTGAGCATAACGCCCGCGAGGTACGAGCGTCGATTTTGACGCGTTTGTTAGCTGTGAAATTCACTCCACACTCCTACGAACTTTATCGAACAGGCCTTTATCATTTTTCAGTGCTCTATAGTCGTCACCAGTTATTTCTCGGACAACAAACTTAGATGCAAAATGACCCACATCAAACTCGACAAAAAATCTATGATCCTCGTCCTCGAAAATAGACCAGTAATCGCCATAAAAGTAATCTAGGTGTTTTGCGTGTTTTTTACGCCTAGCTTCGACTACCTGTTCTTCAGTAGGGCATACCCCTTGCTTCATCGTGTAATACTTACTCATTGGCTTCGCCAGACAGCTAACGATTTGAGCGCATTGTTATGTGCCTCTCACGCAATCTTGATGGGGGCAGATATTTTGTGCGCCCCTTGATCGTAAAATGAACCTCCAACTAGGCACCAAGGCTGCTGCTCAATATAGCTCTTAACATTATTGGCCGAGATAGAGGAGGCCTCAAACTCAGAAACTCGCGCCCGCCACCAGCGCCCAGACTTAGAATAGTGCGGCCACTCAATAAGGTACTTTAGCCGGTGCTTGTTTCTTGCTTTCTTCTTTGGGTGGCACATATGGATATTTCATCCCTGGAACCCACTTTATTTTCCAATCCACGTACTCTGTGTAACCAGTACCATCATCAATGCCCACGATTGTGTGGCCAAAACAATTAACTAGCGCAACCATAGAACCAGTGCCGCCATAAGGGTAGCCATGGGGATTAAAGTTTAGATGATGGTAGTCATTTTCTTTAGTAATGGAAATAAGATCATAATCTCCATTCCAGAAAGCCTCGTACATTGATTCCAAATCCCAAGGTGGCAATGGCATTTTTAGAGATATACGAATTTCAACCGCAGTCTCTGCCCAAAATCTTTGCCATTCTTTCTGCTCTTCTTCTGATGGATTCCAGAAATGGCCCTTTTCACCTTCAGAAAGAAAGTCGCTCAATTTCTTTTCGTCTGGTTCTTCTGAAGAATCTTTCTCTTCTTTTATTAATTCAAAGAAGCTCGTAAGTCTGGTTAATGACTCATCATCCTTTGCTTTAAATTTTACGTGGCAATATTCCATGGGCTTTCTTGAGCACTAACGTTTGGTTAAGGGGCGGGCTTTAGCCCGTCCCAGCGAGCGGAGTGAGCGATTTGAACCACTGGTTAGGCACCCTGCCATAAAGTGGGTGGGAATATACCTGTTACCTTCCCTAGCCCTATCAATCTTATGAGCTGCCTTGGATTCACCGGCAAAGCCATATACTCCTGTGCTCTAGGATTCATCGCAATCGTTTGTTTCTCATTCCACCAAAGCAGATCGCCGTTATCTGTAATAGCCCATAACGAATAGGCCTCCAATCTCAGGTCGTGCCAATCTTCGGTTTTTATATCTTGCCAAATTTCGTTCTGCTTAGTTAGGTCAAGATTCGGGTTGTCCGAGAGGTGCAGGATGTTGAAAAAGCTATACGGATAGACACCGAAATTTTCAATCAGCGAATCAATTTCTGCGGATAGCTTTGAAAGATTCATAGTCGGCTGCCTAATATTTTATCCATCAGCGTGCGCGATATCATTCCTTACTGAAAAGTCAGAAAGCGATATAAAATTCTAATTTTAAAAGCTTTTAGGAAGAGGGCATTCGGGAGGCATTCCTGTAAATACTCATGCGCGATAACGTTCTAGCGTGCGCGCACTGTCTTCCTTGTACTTGGTATAGCCTGTTCGATTCTAGCTTAGATCGGTGCAATGTCCAGAACTAATGCCAGTTCAGCATTAACAGAAGAATACAAAGGGGTTTATCTGGCGTTATCGAAATCTTATTTAAAAACTCAGAGACTTTATACGCAGCGAGATAGAGGGATCTCGCTTCACTATCTTAAGTGAAACGCCCTATGTGGACCCGCATGTAGGGTGTTGTGAGAGCTGAGGGTTAGAGATCCTACCTGATTAGGCGTACATTACTTCTTGGCTTAGGCCTGTTTGCGAATAGGTACAAATGCGGATAATCCGAGCGCAACCATCAAAGCACCAACCATTGCTAGCGGTGATTCTAGGGTAAGATGATTAACAGAAAATGGCAAGCTGGGTATTAAGTAATAGATAAACATTGAGAAGCTTGCAAGTGTGCCGACCATTATATATGCCAGTGCGATAAGTTTACTTTCTGATACTTGTTTTCTTATTGAGTAAATGGCTACTAAAAGGACGCATGATAGAGCAATATTTCCTGCGACGATTCCCGTTAGAGGAGTGATATTGTAGGTTCTGGTAACTATGTCTCGAAGATAAAGTGAAAGCTCGCTTAGCGAGTAAGCTGCGGCCAAAGAATAAAAGGCTGTCCATATTAGTAAAAGTACTTTTTTCATTCAGAGTCTTCAATGGTTGTGAATGTTTTTTGGCTCGGTTGCCTAACGCCCGGCTCACCAAGCAAATTTTATTGGCGAGATTTTTGAAAAAATGGTGACTCTAAATTTTGTCCGGTGCAGCTGTTTGTTAGCCGCTGTTCTATTGGTACTCATTTGTCATACGTCCAAGCAGCATCTTTTAGAATATCATCCCATGAAATCCATTTGATGGAGTCGGATAAGTCGCCAGTATCTATGAAAATTGTCACAACCTCCCAAGCTTTTTCAACGGGTACTACACAACCTAATGGTACTTCAAAATCATCAGGACAAACAATTTCATGCAAACATGTTTCATCCCAACATGAAATCTTATCTTTATCATTACTCTGAATGAAGTAACCAGTATCGGTGGAGAGTAATATCAAACTTTGCTTTTCATCTTGTATTGACCTAGAAATTGTCGCTTCTCCCCAAGGGTGGCCAATTGGAGACGAATTGCAGATAAGCTCTTTCAGCTTCGTTTTCTCGGGATTTTGAAAACTGTAGTGAACGTAACCACTATCGGTTTGCTCTCCATATCGGCCATCAAATTTTATTTCCATTACTAAATTAGGCCTCTTGTTTTTCGGCTGCCTTGGCTTGTATGTGTTTACGGCTAAACATTTTTACCAACTCTACTTGGTTTGGCAAAAATGTACCTAGCCATTTGTTCGTTCCATCTTTGTTTGTACATTCAATCTCAAATGCCTCTGGTTTTATATTCTCACCAAAGATCATCAAAACAGCACCCTCGTCACCGACCTCTGCTTCTGGAACTGAAGGGTTCAGAGCTACTATTTTTACAACGGCATACTCTTTAATTTCTTCGATCATGTTTTACACAACACCAACAGAACGCGCGTGAGGCACGTTATATACTCGATTGCTCGTTTTGAGAGTGAGCGGTTGAGGGCCACCACCTTCAAGAAAGTTCTCTCTGGTACCAACAGGATCATGAGCGGTCTTACCATTTACTAGCTTTTATTGCCCATGATGATGCTTGTGGTGGCTTCCGTGTCCGGCACGGTTGTAGCCCCTCAACTCCATGTAGCCAGTTATCTGTTCATCATTGAGAATTTTAGTCTGCTGCAAATGGGCACGGAGATGGACTGCTCGCAAACGGGATTCAATAGTGCCAATATCTTGCACAAGCTTCGACAAGGATGACTCGTCAATTTTTTTACTTCTTAAGGCATCATCCAGTGCACGCTCTGCCTTCACCAGCTCAGCACCCAGATCCTTGGCGGCGGCTTCCATCTGGGAAAATATAATTTCCGTTTCTCTTCGCTGATCGGCTGAAAGAGACAGTTTTTCACTGAGTTCCAGCACATGAGCGGGACCTGGGTAGCCATTCAATTCGGCTGCCTTGGCGTAACCCATACCTTTTCCAAACAATAGCCCGTCGACCTCTGCTTTTGACAGGGATTTGATTTCTCGGGCTTCTTCGCCAGCATAAGGGTAGCTCTCAGATGCTAGAGATTTTCCTCCCAGCATCGCGAATATCATTACAAAAACGACCGTCATTTTGTTGCTCATTTGATCTCCCTTGTTTCGCCAGAAAGCTAACGCCTCAAACATGTGGCAGCCGGTACGGCTGTCGTGATTTGACTGGTTAGGTGCATTAAGTTATCTACACTGATCACGAATAAGTTCCTCAAAACTAGGAAATTCCTGTTTTGCTTTAGCCAATATTTCGGATACCGAAGATCTGTGCTCCGCTGCATGAGCTTCAGCAAAACTTTCAAATTTTGAGATTCCTGATCTTTCAAGACCAGGGTATGCAACAGACTCATAAGGACCAAAGCCAGCAGCAAAGAGCCAACATAACTCATAAAAATTACTGGCTACGACTCCTAACTCCCCTTCAGAGCCAAAAAACACTATCGGCTGTGCTAAGACATCTTCAGTGTCGCGTACCAGCCAAAACGCAGCATAGCCTCCAGTACCATCCTGCCCGAATATGAGGTACTCCTTACCATCTAACTCTTGGTTTCCAGTCCAAGCCTTAATCCAGCTAGATGTATCATCTTCTGAATAAAAGCTTTCGTAGGGCTCGTAATCTATATCATCGACATAGTAGTCGATTTCAATTTGATGCAGCTGCGCCAATAGTTTTGGAAATACTCTATCCATTCCACCCTCTCTTGCACCTAACATTTTATCTATCAGCGTGCGCGATATCATTCCTTACCGAAAGGTCAGAAACCGCCATAACACATTATTTTTAATAAGCTTTTTTGGAAGGGGTGATCAGGTGGCTTCCCGGTAAATGTGCATGCGTAATATCATTCTCGCGTGTGCGCGTTATCTTCCTTGAGCCTTATACTATCTAGCTGATTTTAGACCTGTTTTACTCTTTGTCCAGTAGAAAAACGAGCAGTGGACTAAGGCAAAGTGCGCAATATTTGTCAGTTTTATAAGATATGCTGTATTTATTTACAGTGTTGTATTGTTTTTTCGATACAGATTGAGTGCGCTAATTCCTAGGTTAGGAGAGTTGCGAAAGCGCTCTCCTTTTTAGTTTTTGAGCCTCGCTATTGCGGGGCTTTTTTGTGGCTGCTGTTTATGAGAATGCGCTGGTGGGCCTTAACTCTGAGCTTGATATCGGGTTTTGAGGGGGTACGTCAGGCCGCTTATCTCGATCCAGTCGGTGTGCCTACGGTTTGCTTTGGCCATACACAGGGTGTGATGCTCGGTGATACCAAGACGCTTGAAGAGTGCCACGATCTGCTGGCCGAGGAAACTTAGTACTTTGCTGACGTTCTCTACGAACTTCTACTCTCAACGTAAGCGACAGAGGGGCAAATGATGCGGCTGGTTGCTGCCTTGGCGGCGCTGGCCCTGTTGCTTGGGTTGCTCCACTACTGCTATTGAGCCTGATGCTGTTGAGTGGGTGCGGTCGCACTAACGCTGATAAAGCTAACATCATTAGGTGGTTTAGCGGCATGTCTATAAAACATGATTATTTACCTAATAACAACAATCAGTTAATGCTCCCTGTTGAGAGTGGTCTGGGGACCCTGAGGGACCCATAACAACCACGGGGGGAGTCACCTGATGAAATGCCAGCTTCAGGTAAGCCAATCAGAGAATTTAGTTTTTAAGCCATAAAACAGTGGCACAATTTAATAATTACGTCTAAATTTTCAGACACTAATACTCACGAACCGCTTCATTTTTAAGAAAACGTACTATAAAAAGGATTGAATTGAATGAAACATTGGAAAATCGCCCTCTTCACTGCGCTATTTAGCCAAGCAAGCTTTGCAGATTTTCAGGCTTTGGTGTCCGAAACTATCACGACTACTGAAATGAATACTCCCGGCTTTACCGAGAACATAGCTGGCGACTCTATCTGGCTCTGTCTAGATACGTTGAATGGGCCACTAGTCGATGGAGATGTATTTACATATACGCTGACTGGTGGGGCAAATTTCGCTTCTTCCGCGATGAGCCTCGAAGAAGCGAAAGGAGGAGCAGGTACTGGATCGGTTAGCTTTGAAACACAGGCTCCAGCCGATGCAACAGGGCTAAAAACGGTCACTTTTACCGTGGATAACGCAGCAAGTATCGGAACTAATAACTTTAATACTCCTGGCGCGCCCTTTGGCTGCGATGGGGTAATTCTATCTGGAGACATCATTGCTGGGCAGGCTATAGATTTTAGCTTTGATAATCCTTGGAATACAACGGAAGTATTTCTTAACGCAACCCTTACTCGTGGAGCGGCCACTCTGACAACGGGATCTGTAAAGCTTTTTGATTTACCGCGGCCCCCTGCTAACGTCCCAGCTATTCCGCTTTTCGGACTTGTCCTTCTAGGAGGATTACTAGGTTTAGTGGGTATGAGAAAAACTAAAAAGAAACTATCAAGAGTCGACAGCTGACGGTTGGATTGTTTATCCGGACTTTCAGTTAGAGGCACTGATTAAAAAAGAGAGCTTAGAGCTCTCTTTTTTTGTGTAAACCCGAAGCGCTCACCAAATTGCTAACCCTGAGAAGTCTTCGGAGAGATGGTGATTGTTGCGACGAATAAGATAGCTTCTAATGACTGTATCGGCTGCTTTGAGATGGTAGCAGCGTCGTTGACTTTAATTGTGTGGGCAGTGTGAAGACTCTTTCCGAATATACAGCTATCAAAAAAAGGTAACATTCTGATAAAAAAGGCTTGTATTTAGTGAAAATATTCGGATAATACGCCCCAAGTAATTGAGGCATAAGCAAAAACACACGGACTGCAACTCCGTGTACGCCGGTTCGATTCCGACCCGCGCCTCCATTAATCCTATAGCATAAGCTATTGGACCATCCGCCCGGATGGTGAAATTGGTAGACACACAAGACTTAAAATCTTGCGCTCTAACGAGCGTGCCGGTTCAAGTCCGGCTCCGGGCACCACTTAAGAATGACAGGTTAAGTGGCATCATTTCTTAAAGTTTATGCTTTTGGGGTCTCTCTGTACCAATTAATGATTGAGTGTTCGGTGTGACTTAGCCTCAAGTCTCGTAGTGCATCAGTAAGATTTACTCTACAATCCTTTTATGAATAGACACACTCCCCATGTTTCTCTGGTTGACCAAGAGCAGATCGTCACAAGGCTGACAGAAGCTGGCGTTTATCCGACATCGCAACGTGTTGCGATTGCGCAAGTGCTGCTCTCAAAACCCCAGCATGTGACGGCTGACAGATTGCAGGAGATGCTATATCTCAGTGGTTTTAAAATATCTAAGGCAACGGTCTATAACAGCCTTAAGTGCTTTGTTGAGAAAGGGCTCATCAATGAGCTGGTTATTGATAACCAAAGGGCTTTCTACGACACAAACACCTCCCATCACCACCACATCTATAACCTTGATACTGGAGAGTTGTCAGATATCGACAGCTTCAATTTATCTATGCTGCAGAGCGTGGAACTGCCTCAAGGAACTGAGATCGATTCGGTAGATTTGGTACTCCGCGTACGTAATACCTGAAATATATTGCGCTTACACCTCCTTATGGTTACGGCTGATTCAAATCAATGTTTCATATTTAGAATAAGTCTAAGTTTAGTTTGCCGCGAAGATGAGCATTGCCAACTAACTCAGATTGACCTGTGATCTCTGCGGCTAAGCTTTAGCCCTACTTACTTAAAGGGCTATGTTTTGGACGATAGTGAGGACTCCAAAGTGAAACTGAAAAAGCACGTTACTCGTAGTGTGGCGCTTGGGTTAGTGGTAACTTCATTTATGGTTAGTGCTAATGAGCCTATTGAAACGATCAAGCCTGTCAAAGAGATTAACTTGGCTCAGGTGGAGTTGGGGAAAAAATTGTACTTTGATCCCCGCTTATCCAAGTCGGGTTTTATATCTTGTAACTCCTGTCATAACCTAAGCATGGGAGGAACTGATAACCTTAAAACCTCGATTGGGCATAATTGGCAGCAGGGGCCTATTAATGCGCCCACCGTTCTTAATTCCAGTTTGAATTTGGCTCAGTTCTGGGATGGTCGAGCGGCAGATCTTAAAGCTCAGGCTGGTGGTCCTATTGCGAACCCTGGGGAGATGGCTTCCTCTCATACGTTAGCCATTGATGTGATTCAGTCCATACCGCAGTATGTAAGAGAATTTAAGCAGGTATTTGGGCATGACAAAGTGAGTATTGATGAAGTCACCCAAGCCATTGCCGAATTTGAAAAAACACTGGTGACGCCAAACTCGCCTTTTGATCAGTGGCTGATGGGTGATAAAGATGCGATCACAGAGTATGAGTTGTCTGGCTATACACTTTTCAAAAACTCTGGATGTGTTGCATGCCATAATGGAGAAGCGGTGGGTGGTAACTCTTTCCAAAAAATGGGTGTGGTTGAGCCTTATCAGGCAAAAGGCAACGCTGAAGGTTTGAGTGCGGTAACGGGTAAAGATGCGGATCGGTTTAAGTTTAAAGTCCCAACTCTGCGTAACGTTGAGCTTACCTATCCCTATTTCCATGATGGAGAAGCGGAGTCTCTAACTGAAGCGGTAGATTTAATGGGGCGTTTACAATTAGGTAGAAAATTTAGTGAAGATGAAACGGCGAGAATCGTCGCATTCTTAAAAACCCTAACAGGGGATCAACCTAACTTCCAGCTTCCTCAGCTTCCACCTTCAACAGATGCGACGCCAAAACCGCAACCATTTGATTCGTGAGACCTTCTGGTGACTCATTTCCCTCCGAGTACGTTGAGTACTCGGAGGGAATAGGTTATCGACGGTTTTGCAATGCTGCAATTCGATCGTCTAGTGGTGGGTGGCTAGAGAACAGCTCCATCAAGCCTTGCTTCATATGACTGCTAATACCGAAGGCTGTCATTTGGCTAGGTAGTTGGTCTGGTATACCTGATTCCGCTTTCAGACGCTGTAGTGCACCGATCATTCCCGCATTGCTCGCAAAGTCAGCGCCGGCTTCGTCAGCACGGTATTCACGACGACGGGAGAACCACGCAACAATCATGGAAGCGAAAATACCAAACACAATCTCCGCAACGAATGTAGCGATATAGAAACCGATACCAACGCCGCCCTCGTTATCTTTGCGTAACAACGAATCCACAAAATAGCCAACGATGCGTGCAAAGAACATAACGAAAGTATTGACGACCCCCTGAATAAGAGTCAGCGTCACCATATCACCGTTGGCAACATGGCCAATCTCGTGAGCCATCACTGCTCTAGCTTCTTCTGGGCGAAAACGTTGCAGAAGACCTGTGCTGACCGCTACCAAGGCGTTATTTTTGTTCCAACCTGTTGCAAAGGCATTAGATTGTTGAGCATCAAAAATGCCTACTTCTGGCATGCCAATCCCCGCTTTTTCCGCTAGCTCTGCCACGGTATCTACCAACCATTTTTCTTCGGGCGTGCTAGGTTGAGTGATAATACGTGTACCGGTTGAGCGCTTAGCCATAAATTTAGACATGAATAGTGAGATAAACGAGCCCACAAAGCCGAATACAGCACAGAAAATCAGTAAAGATGTCAGATTTAGCCCCGTACCTGTGAGGTAATGCTCTACCCCCAGTAGATTCAGGGTGATACTGGCCACCGCTATAACGGCGATATTGGTCAGAAGAAAGAGAATAATTCGCATGGTTTCAACATTCCCAAAAATTAAGTTCTAGGTTAGATGAGGGCGCTACTGAAAAGTTTCAAGCAATAGCAGGATATTTTCTGGTTGATAGCAGCTTGTGTCACTATACTAATCATACGACATATCGGAGGCTAAGTGACTGAAATATATCGTTGGATAGAGCAACAACTAGAGCTTGCATCAAATGAATGCCGCCGTCTATTTCATGGGCGTGGCGGCTGCTTTCCCGGATACGAATCTTTAGTGATTGACTGGTTTGCTCCAGTGGTTGTGATTCGCCTGTATGATGATGTTCCCCCTGAATTGATAGATTCCCTCGCTAGCTTTTTTCGAGCGCGCTCTGGTGTGCAGGGTTTAGTACTTCAGCAACGTGGCCGAGGGCGCACTACCACCCACGAGATATTATTTGGTGAAGTACCGGAGCGCCTGGTTTGTAGCGAACTTGGCTTGCACTATGCCATTACGCCCGCTCAATTTAGAAATACTGGGCTGTTTTTGGATATGCGACATGGTCGTGAATGGGTCAAACAACAAGCCGCTGGTAGTAAAGTGCTGAATTTGTTTGCTTATACCTGCGGCTTTTCAGTGGCTGCCATGGCTGGTGGTGCTAGCTCGGTAGTCAATGTTGATATGAGTAAAAGAGCGCTGAGTATTGGCAGAGAGAACCACAAATTAAATGGTCATGATTTGTCCAAGGTGAGTTTTGTCGGTCATGACATGTTTAAATCCTGGGGGCGTATTCGCCGTTCTGGGCCGTTTGATTTAGTGGTGATTGATCCTCCAAGTTTCCAGCCTGGGAGTTTTGTTGCAGACAATGACTATCTAAAGGTATTGCGTCGACTGCCCGAGCTAACGTCTTCTGGAGCACGTGTGCTTGCCTGTCATAATGACCCAGCCCATGATGTTTCTTTTATTAGGAACTTGGTGGAAGAGGTTTGTTCAGAGTTTAAATGGAAAGCGTTACTCGACCCCCAATTAGATTTTCCTGATAGGCAGCCGGAAAGAGGCGTAAAAGCAATGGTGTTTGCGCGTAGTGACTAAGATAGATGCAATTTGTATTGATATTGAAGCCAGTGGTTTAGGTTCCCGTTCCTATCCTATTGAGATTGCATGGAAGTGCAGCCGTACCGGTAGGTCGGATGAATTCTTTATAAACCCCGACTCAGGATATGAGTGGAACGACTGGGATGAGCAAGCCGCACAGATTCATAATATCTCCCCACAGTTGTTAAGAGAGCAGGGAATTTCTGTGCAGGAAGCCTGTGTTAGGTTAAATACCGCGCTAGATGGCAGTACAGTGGTTAGTGATGCTCTGGAGTTTGATTTCTTCTGGATGCAACGCTTGTTTGATGCAGCTATGCTAAAGCCCACTTTCTCAATGGCAGGGATCGATATGATATTGGAAGGCGAACAGATGATCATGTACCGTCTTGTGGCTAAAGCCCAAGTGAGAAGGCACAGGGCAATGGCAGATGTAGAAGATTTGCTGACCTGCTTGGCTGCTTGTGAGATAGATAGAGAGGTGTAAGGTGTGACCATTGGCCATACAGGTTCACAGCATGGCCAACAATGTCGAGAGCATTATTCCGCTAGGCTATCAAGTCCTGACTCAAGTGTTAGTGCTACTCCTAGCTCATTAATAACGTCAGGGGCAACGCCAGCTAAGAGGGCAACATCAACGGGGAAACTCTCCTTCACACTTTCTTCGTCTCGTTTTTCCCTGATGGAGGCATTGATAAAGCAAGCCAAGTTTAATATGCCACTAAGTGGCTGGGCATCCGCATGAGCTAGAGGCTTTTTATGTTGTTTGATCGACTCGCCAAGTTCGCTGGGAAAGTTCCACATATCCAGCAGTGCTTTACCCGCATCTTGTGAGGTAAAACCAAGTCGCTCCATTTCTGCTTCAGTGCGGCTGACGTTATATTCTTCGATCAATGTTTGGATGGCTTTTGCGCGATTGGGTTGGGCAAGGTGAAGCAGCAATCTCCCAATGTTATGTATGATTCCCGCAGTAAAGGCAATATCTGGGTCTACTTTATCGGTTTTCTCGGCAAACCAGCGGGCAAGTGTCGCCACTCTAAACGATTCCGACCAAAACTGTTTAATATCTAAGCCTTCCACCTCTTTAACTGAACCGGCAAACCCTGAGGCGATAACCAGAGTTTTTAGACGCTGCATTCCGAGCATCACAGTCGCTTCATCAATTGAGGAAACTTTTCTACTCAGACCAAAATGAGCTGAGTTGACTAAGCGTAGTATCTTGAGGGATAAAGTCTGATCTTGAGAAACTTTTTTGGAAATATCGGAATAGTTTGCATTAGGGTTGTTTAGCGCAATAACCAGTTCTCTAACGACATCAGGAACGTTAGGTAGTTTGCTGGTTTGGCTAAGTAGATCTTGTATTTCCATATTTCACCTGCAATGGCAATAATTAACGTGTTTCTTAATTTAGCGTAGAGCAGGTTTTTAAATTAGCAATAAAAAAGGCCATAAAATGGCCTCTTTCACCGCGGGGAAGTTGTAAGGTTTACAGGTTGAGGACGTGTTCCTCGATTCTACCGCGTAGCTCTTCGTATTGACCGGCTTCTTCCGGCGTGAAATACAGCTTGTAGTAGCTGCGCTCAACTAGCCGACCTTTATTGCCTTTGATGTTTTCTTTTAACATGGCATAGGCGTAAGACATCTGTAAGTGAACCACACGAGTATGCGGCTGAATATCAAACTCATGTCCTTCAAGATCGTAGCGAACCTTCTTCTCTTTAATCGTATAAAAAGAAACTTCAGCCACTTGCTCCAGATTAATCAGAAAGTTAGATGTAACTGGCACAAGGTGCTGCTTCTCCAGACCGTTGTGCTCCATATAGATACCGCAGTTTTTCTTAATCTTTATAAACATTATTTTGTCCGATGAAGTTGGATTGCTAGAAAAAGAGTTTATGTCATTTAAAAGACATATTTATTACAAACAGTAGCGCTAACTTTGCTTATTTACAACGTTGGTATAACGGAATTGAGAAAAGATAGATAGGGCGGCAGGGAGCCGCCCCTATCTAGCTGTTACTGCTGATAAGTGCGTAAGAATGCGGCAATGCGTGAGATCGCATCCTCCAGCTCATCAATTCGAGGCAAGAACACAATTCTAAAATGTTGCGTATCGGGCATGTTGAAGCCGCTACCCTGAACAATCAGCACTTTTTGCTGTTGTAGTAGATCCAGCGCCATTTTCTCATCGTTTTTGATGGGGTAGACCGTTGGATCTAACTTTGGAAATAGATACAAAGCGCCTTTGGGTTTAACGCACGAAACGCCGGGTATCTCATTGAGCATCTTCCAAGCAAGGTTGCGCTGCTCATAAAGGCGCCCCTCAGGAATGATTAACTCATTGATGCTTTGATAACCGCCCAAGGCTGTTTGAATAGCGTGCTGAGAGGGCACATTCGCACACAAGCGCATATTGCTGAGCATATCAAGACCATCGATATAATCACGAGCGCGATGTTTTGGACCGCTCACGACAACCCAGCCGGAGCGAAAGCCTGCTGCACGATAGGTTTTGGATAAGCCATTAAATGTCAAGCAAAGGACATCATCCGCTAGAGAAGCCATCGAGGTATGTTCGGCTTCATCGTAGATGATTTTATCGTAGATCTCATCTGCAAACACAATAAGGTTGTGCTCGCGTGCCAAATCCATAATCTGCTCAAGAATAGCTTTGGGATAGACAGCCCCTGTTGGGTTGTTAGGGTTAATTACCACAATACCGCGGGTGTGCTCCGTGATTTTGCTGCGCATATCCTCAATGTCAGGCGCCCAGCCGGACGCTTCGTCACAGACATAATGAACCGGATTACCACCTGCCAAGCTGACTGCAGCCGTCCACAGAGGGTAATCTGGTGCAGGAATAAGCATCTCATCGGTGTCATTCAATAAGCCTTGCATTGCCATTACGATCAGTTCAGATACGCCGTTACCAATATAAATATCTTCTACGGTAACGTTTGGGATATTCTTCTTTTGGCACTCCTGCATAATGGCTTTACGGGCGGCGAACAAGCCTTTGGAGTCGCAATAGCCCTGTGAAGCGGGCAGATTGCGAATCACGTCTTGAACGATCTCTTCTGGCGCCTCAAAACCCCAAGGGGCTGGGTTGCCGATATTGAGTTTGAGGATTCGGTTGCCTTCCTCCTCAAGACGCTTTGCTTCCTGGAGCACTGGCCCCCGGATGTCATAGCAGACGTTGATCAGCTTGTTCGATTTTCTGATAACTGGCATGTTAACAATCCCGTTGCCCGCAAGTATCCTTTATCTTGTACTGGCGTGCGGTTTTAAATTAAAAAAGGCCGTTAATCATACGCCCTTTTTTTGTTGAAAAGAACTACCAATGCCGCGTAAAACGGGGTTTTGGGCGTGATTTTCAATAAAGTAAAAGTACAGTCATTTCTTAGAAAGGAGCAGATATGAAAGATTTCGACTGGTTGTACAATCACGCCTTGGAGCACAAAGGTGAGGCGCTGGAAAGTCTTTTGCCTGTTCCTTTGTCGAATGAGCTGTTAGCAAAGCGGCCTGATAGTGAAGCGCTATCCTTAATGAGTTTGCGGATCTTTAGGGCGGGGCTAAAGCATTCACTTGTGGATGCAAAGTGGCCAGCCTTCGAAAAGGCTTTTTTCGGTTTCGCTCCTGAAAAGGTCGCTATGATGAGCGACGAGCAGTTAGAAAACCTGATGCAAAATGATCAAATTATCCGACATTGGGGAAAAATCAAAGCCACAAGGCAGAACGCTCACATGGTAACGGAGATTGCTCAGCAGCACGGAGGCTTTACTCAATGGATTGCACAGTGGCCAGAGGAGGAGATTACCAGCCTATGGACCCAGCTAAAAAAACAGGGAAGCCAGCTAGGTGGAAATTCGGGCCCCTACTTTCTGAGAATGCTAGGGAAAGACACCTTTGTTTTAACCGATGATGTGGTAGCCGCCTTAAAAGCTCAAGGAGTCGTTGATAAAAAACCAACCAGCCAACGAGATTTAGTCGCGGTGCAAACTGTCTTTAACCAATGGCGCAGTGAATCAGGCCGGCCGTTGTGTCAGATCAGTCGCTTGCTGGCGTATACCGTGGGTTGGTAGGTGTTACCGGGGTGTGAGTCTGGTAAGGAAGCTACCTAAGCTATCGTCAATTTGTCGGACGGGTTTCTTTCCTGGGTACTCCAACCAAACTGTACCGTCGTCATTATTTACACTGAGAATACCATCGTCAGGCTCGGTACATGCGAAAAAGAAGGTGAGAGGGTGTTTCTGTTTATGCTTGGCTAATGCGTGACCGATCAAATTGGCACGCAGACGTTCCATATCTTCTTCGTTCCAAGCTTGGAGTAGAACCAGATCGCCTTCGTTAGAGCTAGCGTTTAGAGGATCTGACCAGAAGCTGGTGTAATAACTAACAATATCCGGGTGGATGTCCGTTTCCAGTGCTTGTGACAACCGAGTGAACATGTCGGAAGAGGGTGTTTGCTCAACAGGTCGCCATGGGCAAAAATGGCCATCATCGGCGTCTTCTGCATAACATAGGGAAGGCCACTTTAGGTCGAAAGCAATGGTTGGTAGGTTCTGCTGGTACTTTTCAAACCAGCGCTCAATAAAAGCGGCGAGTGCGTCTTGGGTGTTCATGGGGTGCCTTGGATCTTTGCAAAAATAAATATGTGCTTTTTACTCTAGAGATTTTTTCGACCAGCGTATATGTGCAAACATGTACAAATTTTCACCAAAACGAAAAAAATAAAAAAAAACGCCGCAAACGTTTGACAACACAGGGAAACTCATTAAAATGCGCACCTCGTTCAGGGATGACTTCTAAGAAGCAAACCTAACGGTACGGAGTGGTAGTTCAGTTGG